>Ga0209427_10006105_pt1 | contig 13777 bp, 16 predicted proteins | sample DeeMarSWOR136_30_FD_187465 | JGI IMG/M metagenome (GOLD analysis project Ga0209427, IMG submission 187465) | Marine sediment microbial communities from White Oak River estuary, North Carolina - WOR-1-36_30 (SPAdes) (version 2) | ecosystem: Environmental > Aquatic > Marine > Intertidal zone >... | reverse complement strand
GGCTCCGCCGGAGCCGCCATGCTATCCCAGGACCCCAGACAACTGAGGAATGTCGTAATACTGGCGGCTCTGCCGATGTCGCGTGCGTTCTACGCCTTCATTCTCTTGATACTCATCATAACCACGGCAATCCCCAAAATCCTTGTGCTGGCCGACCCCGGTGGCAGCGGCTTCGCCATACTGGCCATTGGCATCATGGCATCCCTCTCCTTTGGAGCTTCAGGTGCATTCCAGGGCTCTGTCTGTGCCGCAGGTATCGCTGGCTTGTCCAAGACAAAGGGCAAAGTTCTGACCAACGCTATCATGCTGGCCGTGTTCGTGGAGTTGCTGGCCGTGCTGGGGCTTGTCTTCAGCATTATGGCATTGAGCATGCTGGGCCTTATGTAACCAAGAACGCTGGAAGTACTATGCTGGAGGTGCAATATGTTAGTCAGTCCTGAGTCCCTGGCGGTCCTCGGAGGCGCACTGGCGCTGGGCGGGGGCCTGGCAGGGTCGTCAATAGGTCTGGGCTGGGCTGGGTCCAGCGCAGCAGCTACACTGGCCGAAGAGCCAGGGCAGCTCAGAAATGCCATAGTGCTGGTATCCCTGCCTATGACACAGACCTTCTACGGCCTCATCATCCTGATACTGATACTGACAACCGTGATTCCCAATATGTCGGCCATGCCCGACCCCAGCGGGACTGGTTTTGCCGTGCTTGCTTGCGGCATCATCGCCGCAAGTGCCGAGTGCGTGTCCGCCGCATACCAGGGGGCCGTGTGCGCCTCGGGCATCTCCCTCCTTCCCAAGACCAAAGGTCAAATACTGACCAACGCGCTGATGCTGGCTGTGTTCGTAGAGTTGCTGGGTGTACTGGGACTGGTGTTCACCATAATGGCGCTGAGCATGCTGGGGCTCTTCTAGGGGCGTGTCAACAATGCAGAAGATAAGTGAAGCTGTTGTCGACAAGGTGAAGACGGAGGCCCGGGGTCTCGTGACCCAGGCCGAGAAGACGTCTCAGGAAGAGGTCGACAAGGCCAAGAGGCAGCGCGAAACACGTATCGAGGCTCAGAAACACCGGATGCTGGCGGAGGCCGAAGAGGAAGCCGCCAGGATTCTCTCTCAAGGTTCTCTGAAAGGGCATCAGAAGCTGTCAAATGCCAAGGCGGCAATAGTCGACCAGATAATCGATCGCGCTCGGAAGGCACTGGCGGAGGCCCCCAGTGACAGGAAGCATCTCCTCAATCTCGTCAACGAGGCGCTGGCCGGGCTGGGTACGGACAAAGGCAGGATCTACGTTTCTCCCAAGGACATAGGCACCGCGCGAGAGCTCCTCAAAGCAGACAGGAAACTGGCCAGCAAGGTTATAGAGGTCAAGGAACTCAATTGCATGGGTGGTGTCATGGCGGAGGATAGCGAGGGCAAGCTCGGCATAGACAACACCTACGACACCAGGCTGGAAATGCTATTGCCCAGGCTGTTACCAGAGATCAGCAAGGAGCTATTCTAGAGCTCCGGGAGAGTCCTTTGCTCGATCCAAGGTACGCGTACATGTCGGCCTACCTGAAAGGTGAAGAACCCAAGGTAGTTGCCGCCAGCCACGTAGAGAGGATGTCCAGAATGACCAGCATCCCGGACGCCCTGGCAGCAATTAGAGACACCGATGTAGGCAACTACCTTGAGGAATTCTCTATCAAGACTTTCGACGACCTGGACCAATTGCTGTGGCGCTACCTCGCCCATCGCATCGCGCACGTCGAGTCATTCAAATACCTACCCAACGACATGCGCAAGGTGTCACGGGGCTATGTGGTCAGGTATGACGTTTCCAACGTGAAAGCTGCCCTGCAGGCTGTTTCGACAGGAGAAAAGGGACGGATGATACCTGTGGGCATCATCCACGATAACAGCCTGCTGGAGGAGCTCTTCCAGGTCGAGGCCGTGGAGGGCATCGCCGAGATCCTCACCAAGTGCCGGCTGGGCGACTACGCGCCCATAGTCAGACGATACGAAGTGAGTGGAGGAGCGAAGTCGAAGCTCATGGTTGAGGCCATGTTGGACGGCCAGTTCTACCACGGCCTCCTGGGTATGGCCAAGGATGTGAGAGAGGGCTCGGTTCTCGCCAAGGCCTTTGGCCTGGTCATAGACCTGACGAATCTGCAGATTGCCTGCAGAGCCACCATAGAGGGCATCGGACCTGAAGCAGGTGAATGCTTCATACCCGGTGGCTATATGATCGGCGAGCGGGCCCTGAGGGATCTGTTGCCCCTGAAGTTGGGCGACATACCTCGCAGGCTGGACAACAGCCAGTACCGTGACATAGCCAATGAAGTAGTGAATGCGTATGACAAGACCAAGAACATCACGGCTGTGGCGGAGATCATTGGCAAACATACGTTCATCTTGCTCCAGGTCATGCTATCGCCAAGGGCATTGTCGCCGTTGGTGATGGCTTGGTACTTGATTCTCAAGGAGACGGAAATACGCAACGTGAGGCTGATTCTCAAGGCAATCGACGATAATGTGCCCGTAGAAGACATCAGGAGGTATCTGGTCTTGTGAGCCCCATGCCCATCAGAAACCTGAGCATAGCAGCCATAGGGGATGAAGACCTGGTCAACAGCTTGAGGCTGGCCGGTATCAGCAAATGCTGGATGATAAAGGAGACGCACGGCGCCAGAGAAGACGTTAGAACGGCTCTGACTGAATTGATAGCAGACCCAGAGGTTGGCGTAGTGGTGCTGATGGAAGACTACAGCGAATACGTCGCGGACTTGCTGGCCCAAGTCAGACGAGGTAGAAGCACAACGCCCGTAGTCGTCGAAGTGCCCTCAAAGTTCGGCACGAAATACCCGGATGTCACGCGATACTACAAGGCATTCATCAGAGAGTCCATAGGCTTTGACATAGAGATTTGAGCTGGCGCCTTTGCAGTTGCGGTTTGCCTAGGCACTCAGCACTGCAAGGGGGGCCGCGGAGCAAGCGAGGAGGTTACAGCATGGGCAAGATATGGAGAGTCTCAGGTCCACTGATCATAGCTGACGAAATGAAGGGCTCCCAGGTCTATGAGGTTGTAGAGATAGGTGAGGAGGGAATCGTGGGAGAAGTCATCGGACTGGAGGGAGACAAGGCTGTTATCCAGGCACATGAGGATACCCTGGGACTGAGAACCGGCGAGCAGGTAAGAGGAACGGGGAGGATCCTGAGTGTCGAACTGGGCCCGGGTCTGGTAGGGGCTATCTATGATGGCCTGCAGAAGTCCTTGCTCACCCTGGCTGAGGACACTGGCTCCTTTATCCAGCGAGGCGCTAAGGCAGTGGCGCTTCCCCGAGACAAGAAGTGGAGTTTCACTCCCACAGTCAAGGCCGGGGACAAAGTCAGCCAAGGAGATATCATAGGCACTGTGCCCGAGACAGAGCTCGTTGAGCACAAGATAATGGTCCCCGCAGGGATCAAGGGCACAGTGAGGCAGATAAAGGAAGGGAACTTCACCATCGAGGAAACGGTGGCCACGGTGGAGTCCAATGGAGAGACCAAGAACCTCATCATGATGCAGCAATGGCCGGTGAGAAAACCCCGGCCTTACAGGCAGAGACAGGATCCCTCCGGATTGCTCACCACCGGTATGCGGATCCTCGATTACATGTTCCCTCTGGCCCTTGGCGGCAAGGCGGCCATACCAGGGGGCTTCGGCACCGGAAAGACAGTGGCTCTTCAGCAGTTGGCCAGATGGGCCGAGACAGATCTCAATATCTACGTCGGCTGTGGTGAAAGAGGCAACGAGATGGCCGACGTCCTCTACAGCTTCAGGCAACTCAAAGAGCCGAAAACCGGCAGGTTGCTTCAAGAGAAAGAGATATTCATTGCCAACACCTCCAACATGCCTGTCGTGGCCAGGGAGGCCAGCATCTTCGTCGGTGTCACCATGGCGGAGTACTTCAGAGACATGGGCTATGACATCCTGCTGGTGGCGGATTCTACTTCAAGATGGGCCGAGGCTATGAGGGAGATGGGGGGCAGGCTGGAGGAAATGCCGGGAGAGGAGGGCTTCCCCTCATACATGGGCTCGCGGCTCTCCTCCTTCTACGAGAGAGCCGGCATGGTCGACTGCCTGGGTAATCCTCCCAGGAGAGGCTCGGTCACCGTGGCCGGAGCTGTCAGCCCCCCGGGAGCTGACTTCAGTGAACCGGTGACTCAGAATACCCTGAGAATAGTCGATGCGCTGTTTGCCCTCGACGTCTCTCTGGCAAACAAGAGACACTTCCCCACCATAAGCTGGCTCACCAGTTACAGCCTGTATGTGGATGCAGTCAAAGACTGGTGGAACAGGTTCGACCCGGGATGGGAGAGTACCAGAGCTGCCGCCCTGAAGATGTTACAGCAAGAGGCGGAACTGGAGGAGATTGTAAGGCTCGTTGGCCCCGAGGCCTTGCCTGAAGGCGACAAGTTGTTGCTGCTGGCCGCCAGGATGATACGCGAAGATTTCCTGCAGCAGAGCGCCTACAACGAAGTTGACACCTACTGTACCCCAGGAAAGGCAGGCCTCATGCTCAAGACCATCACGAAGTTCTATGACCTGGCCCAGGAGATGCTGAACTCAGGCACAGGCTACGAGGCCATCCGCACATCTCCCATGGTCTACAGGATCTCCAGAATGAAGGACATAACGAATGAGGACTTTGAGGAGAAGACCAAGGAACTCTGGGCAGAGATGGAAGAAAGCATGGTGGCGCGCAAGCGAGCCGCATGAGCATACCAGTCAGCGTTGACGGAGATAAGGAGGAAGTCTATGGATTTGTCTTCGCTCTATGTTAGAGAAGGGAGAGCGATAAGCAAAGCCAAAGGGTCTTTGCTGGTAGCCGAAAACATTCCCGGCACGAAATTCAATGAAATAGTCGATGTCGAGCTCAGCAACGGTGAGATAAAGCCCGGCCAGGCCATAGACATTAGCGAAGAGGCAACTGTCGTTCAGGTGTTTGGCGGGGTAAGCGAGGTAGACCTCAAAGGGAGCAAGATAAGGTGCAAGGGCGAGACACTCAAGCTGCCGGTATCCATTGATATCCTGGGGAGGATACTAAATGGGATGGGCAAACCCATAGATGGAGGCCCAGCGCTCGTTCCCGAGGAGTATCTCGACATCAACGGCGAGCCCATCAACCCGGCAACTCGTCAGCCCCCGGCCGAGTTTATCGAGACAGGCATTTCGGCAATCGATGGCCTGAACGTTCTGGTCAGAGGACAGAAGCTACCCATCTTCAGCGGGTCAGGGCTGCCGCACAACCGCATCGCCGCCCAGATAGTCAGACAGGCCGCCGTCAAAGGAAGGGAGGAGAGATTCGCCATAGTGTTCGGAGCCATTGGAATCAGCTATGACGACGCCTCGTTCTTCATCAGGAACCTCGAGAGAACTGGTGCACTGGAGAGAGCCGTTGCCTTCATCAACACTGCTTCGGATCCTGCGATAGAGCGGATATCAACACCGAGACTAGCCCTGACAGCAGCCGAGTATCTGGCCTGGCAGCAGGATATGCACGTCCTGGTCATACTCACCGACATGACCAACTACTGCGAAGCGCTGCGTGAGCTCTCCGCCATGCGCGAGGAGATACCATCGAGAAGGGGATACCCGGGCTATATGTACACCGACCTAGCCACCATGTATGAGAGGGCCGGCAGGATCATCGGCAAGGAAGGGTCGATCACCATTATGCCCATACTGACAATGCCCGACGATGATATCACCCACCCCATACCCGACCTCACCGGCTATATCACCGAAGGACAGATTGTCCTTTCCCGGAACCTGGATAGAAAGGGGGTCTACCCTCCCATAGATGTGTTCCTCTCTCTCTCACGAATGATGAAGGAGGGAATCGGGCCGGGCAAGACCAGGGAAGACCACAACAACGTCTTCATGCAGTTGTACGCTTCGTACGCTGAAGGATCCTATCTCCGCGAGATCTCCACCATAATAGGCGCAGAGGCGCTGGGCGACAGGGACAGACTTTACCTATCAAACGCGGACGACATTGAGAGAGAGTTCATTTCCCAGGGCGAACAGGAGAAACGGAGGGTGGAGGACACCCTGGGCATCGGCTGGAAGCTCTTCTCGACGCTGCCGGAGGAAGACCTCAAGCTCATCAAAGAGGATTTCATCAAGAAGTACCTTCCGAAGTACCGCGAAAGCGCCGCTGACACAGCTGGGTAGTGCGCCAATGCCGCAACTGATCAAAGTAAGACCGACGAAGATAGAGCTGGTAAAGCTGAAACGGAGGCTTGCCCTAGCTCAGAGGGTGCAGAAGATAGTCAAGGACAGGCTCTCGATTCTGACGATGGAGTTCCTCCAGACAGCCAAGGAGACCGTGGAAGCCAAGAGAAGCCTGCTTGACGAAATATCTCAGATGTACAGAGCATTGTCAGTTGCTGCCGGATACCACGGCTATGTGGCGCTGGAGAAGGAGCTTCTGGCCAGCGAAGCCGACGTGGCGGTCACTGCCGGCTTGAGAAACGTAGCTGGCGTGAGGATCCCCTCTCTCGAGCTCAAGGAGCCGGCGAGGACAATGAGGGGATACGGCCTGCTCGAGACCTCCTCTTTTGTGGATCACAGTGCAAAGCTGGCCCAGAAGGCCCTCAAGGCCATCATTGAGCTCTCTGAGCTCCAGAGGGGCCTGGAGTTGCTGGGAATGGAAATAAGCAGGACGAAGAGGATCACCAATGCCCTGGAGTACATTATCATCCCCAACTTGCAGGCGACCATACACTATTTGACCATGAAATTCGAGGAAAGGGACAGAGAGGAGAAGGCGCGCTTGAAACGGGTGAAGGTGCTGCTGGCGAGAAAGGAGTAGTGCTGTGGCCGCGCAATATTGGGAAGAGGAGAGGCAGTCCCGTTACGATAGCATGCTCAAGGGGTATCTAAGCGGGGAATTAAGGCTGGTCAACGCCGGCCTGCCGCGAAGTCAGAAGACGTTGGCGCTCCTCCTGCGCGAGGAGTCCCCCCATGTGATGTGCCAAGACGGCAGCACACAACTCATCAAGAGAAAGGAACTCGACTACCTGGCGAGCATTCTGGACGCCAGTGAGCAAGATGCCCTGCTACTGCCCATGCTCATGGAGCTGGGCGGGGATCAGTCCCAGGTTACTATCCTGTGCGCCGGTCAGGTAGAGAGGAAAGTGATCTCGATAATCCTCGATATGCCCCTGCCTAGGGAGCAGCAGGCTTCCCCTGCCTTCGCTCTACCCCCTGCCTCCGGCAGTTCCACCAAGATTCCCGTCTCCAGCAGGATGGGAGAAACAATCACCATATACAGGCCACAGCTAGCTCTGGTCAGGAAGAGGTTGAAGACAACCACTCAGTATGTCTTCTCCCAGAGAAGTGCCACCCGAGACCCCTCATTGACAAACAGTATCGAATAGGGAATAATATCGTGACTGGATGGTAAAGATCAGGCTTCGCCGCATAGGAAAAAGACACAGGGCAAGCTACCGAGTCGTGGTAGCTGACAGTAGATCGCCACGCGACGGCGCTTTCATCGAGGTTATCGGTCACTACAATCCGCTCACTGACCCCGCGACCGTCAGGATCGACGAAGAGAAAGCATTGACATGGCTTGGGCACGGAGCACAACCTACAGACACCGTTTCCAGCTTGCTCCGCAAATCCGGCATTCTAGACAAGTTCAGGCAACAGCGAACTCCAGATCAACGCTAGCTGTTAATAAGGAGTCAAGATGAAGGAGCTTGTAGAATACATCGTCAAAGCTATCGTGGCCGAGCCTGAGAAAGTCAGCATTACGGAGGAGACCAGAGACACTGGCTTGGTGATCAAGCTGGAAGTTGCCCCGGACGACAAGGGTCGGGTTATCGGTAAGCAGGGTAGAGTGGCAGAAGCCATACGAACACTGCTCCGAGTGAAGGGAGCGAGGGACGATACCAGGGTCAGACTAGAAATAGTGTAAGTCTGACCCGAGACAGTTTGAGGAGGCAGGAAGGCCCGGTCGGTTTTCCCGCCGACCCCGCGAGCCCAGCATCCGACCTCACTACCACTGTAGCGTTCCCCGCCTGCGCCCTCGGCCTTTTCTTCCCGCCACCTTCAACCTCGCCAGCGAGCGACGCAGAGCTGCTTCAGCTGCAGCAGCATCTGCACTGGCCGGTCGGCTCTTCAGAGTCTCCTCAGCATGGAGTCTGGCTGCCTCGGCGCGAGCCGTGTCTATTTCCTCGGCACGTTCGCAGGCATCGGCCAGAATGACTACCTTGTCCGGCCGCACCTCCAGAAAGCCACCGCTTGTGGCCAGATACTGCTCATCATCCCCCTTCCTTACGAGCAACTCTCCAGATTGGAGCATGGTCATCAAGGGAGCATGATGAGAAAGGATCCCCAACTGGCCCTCTGACCCCCAGACAACTATCATATTGACTTCCTCGGAGAAGACAACTCCATTGACCGTGACCACTTCCAGCAGAAACGAACCCACTAGTCCCCCTCAATGTTCCCGGCTTTCTCCACCGCCTCATCAATCGTTCCCACCATGAAGAAGGCAGCCTCCGGAAGGTCATCGTGTCTACCCTCGAGGATTTCCTTGAAGCCTCGCACCGTTTCTCTGACAGGCACATACTTGCCCGGAACACTGGTGAACTGCTCCGCCACGTGAAATGGCTGCGAACAGAACCTCTGGATTCGCCGCGCGCGTCTAACCGCGAGCTTGTCCTCCTCGCTCAGTTCCTCCATACCGAGAATCGCCAGTATGTCCTGCAACTCCTTGTATCTTTGCAGAGTCCGTTGCACCCCGCGGGCCACTTCATAGTGCTCCTCACCAACGATAGCGGGGCTGAGTATTCGAGATGTCGAGGCCAGAGGCTCAACAGCGGGATGGATCCCCATCTCAGCAATGGATCGTTCGAGCGCGATAACGGCATCAAGATGGCCGTAAGTAGCCACTATTCCGGGATCAGTGTAGTCATCGGCCGGCACAAATATGGCCTGGAATGACGTGATTGAGCCGTTTCTGGTAGTGGTGATCCTCTCCTCCAGCTCGGCAATATCGGTGCCCAGGGTTGGCTGGTACCCAACGGCTGAGGGCATCCGGCCCAGGAGAGCAGACAACTCCATATTGGCCAGGACATAGCGGTACATATTGTCCACGAATAGAAGAACATCCTGGCCCTCCACATCACGAAAGTACTCCGCCATGGTCACGCTGCTTAGTCCTGCTCGGGCCCGAACGCCGGGACTCTCGTTCATTTGACCAAAGACAAGCACAGCCTTGTCAATCACTCCTGACCTGCGCATCTCCAGCCAGAGGTCGTTCCCCTCACGCGACCTTTCCCCCACGCCGGCGAAAATCGAGATCCCACCATGTACAGTAGCCACATTGTGGATGAGCTCCATGATAATGACCGTCTTGCCGACGCCAGCTCCACCATAGGCCCCAATCTTCCCACCACGAGTGAAGGGCGTGACAAGGTCAATCACCTTGAGGCCTGTCTCCAGCATCCGGGGAGTCGTCTCCTGTTCATCAAGTGAGGGCGGCCGACGATGTATGGGGCGCCTCTCGTCCGTCTGCAGATCTCCAAGCCCGTCCATGGGCTCACCAAATACATTGAACAGCCTGCCCAAGGTCGCCCTTCCCACAGGAACCGTTATCGGCCCCCCCATGTCAACCGCTTCAGCGCCTCTCGACAAACCGTCAGTTGAGGTCAGGGCAATACCACGCACTCTGCTATCGCCAATATGATGCTGGACTTCGACAACAACCTTGTGACCACTCCCGAAGATCTCAACACCATTGTTGATGGACGGCAATTCCCCGGGCGGGAATTCCACATCGACAACAGTACCCATAATCTGAACCACTTTGCCCGCAGCCATTTTCGTCTACCTCGCCAGAGCCTCAACCGCCCCACTGATATCGCAGATCTCTTCCGTAATCGCCTCCTGCCTCACCTTGTTCAGAACCATGGTCAGCCCCGCTATCAGTTCTCTAGCGTTGTCGCTCGCACTGCGCATCGCCACCATCCGTGCCGATTGCTCGCTCGCGATAAGCTCCAAGATGGCATGGTATACCTCAACCTCCACGTACCTCGGCAACAGGTCTCCCAAGACCGAATTCAGGCTGGGCTCATAGATGTATTCCACCGCCCGAGCCGATGCCTGCCTTGGAGGCTCAACTGGAAGCAGCACTTCGACAGCAGGTCGTTGGACAGCGGTGTTGACGAAACGGGGATAGGCAAGATACACCAGGTCAACGTCGCCGCTGGCATAGTCATCGATGACAACCCGCGAGATAGGTATGGTCTCCTGCAGAGTGGGGTTTTCGCCGATTCCCGAAAACTCGGCCCGAATGTCATAGCCCAGGTGATGCATGAAATCCCGCCCCTTCCGGCCTACGCTGACGAGCGTAACCGGAACCTTCTGCTCAGAGATGAACCTGGCGACGAAATGGTTCAAGCTGGCATTCAACCCACCGCATAGCCCCCGGTCAGTGGCCATGTGGACTACCTCGATCTTCTCCACACCCCGCTGCCGTAGCAGCGGATGTGTTTCCCGGACAAGAGATTCCGCTGCGAGATCAGCAATCACCTGGCCAATCTTCTCAGCGTACGGCCGCCCCGCCTTTGCCTGCTGTTGCGCCCTCCTCATCCTGGCCGTAGCGATCATCTCCATTGCCTTGCAGACCTTGCCAGTGTCCTGGATACTGCGTATGCGTCGGCGGAGAGCTCTGGTGCTCGTCATCTCACCCCTGGTGGGAACCTCCAGCTTTGAACTGCAGTATCACCGACTTCAGGGCTTGTTCGGTCTCTGGATTGATTTCTTTCTCATCGTTGATTCGCTTCTCCAACTCGGGGTGACTGGTGTCAGCAAATCTGAAGAACTCCACCTCCCAGGCCACGCACCCGGCCACGGGAACATCATCCAGGTACCCATTCGTCACGGCATAGAGTATCACTACCTCTTTCCCCAACGACAGGGGAGAATGCTGCACCTGTTTCAGTACTTCCGTGATACGCCTCCCTCGCTCCAGTTGGCCCCTGGTAGCCTTATCCAGGTCAGCAGCCCCAAACTGCGCAAAAGCCTGAAGCTCATGGAACTGGGCCAACTCCAGGCGCAACATGCTGGCTACCTGCCTCATGGCCTTCCTCTGGGCAGACCTTCCAACGCGTGAGACTGACAATCCCACGTTTATTGCCGGCCGGATTCCAGCGTTGAACAGATCCGTCTCCAGGTAGATCTGCCCGTCGGTGATGGAAATCACATTGGTCGGGATGTAGGCCGATATGTCCCCCGCCTGGGTCTCAACAACAGGCAGAGCGGTAAGTGAGCCTCCACCCCGCTCAGGAGCCAGCTTGGCCGCTCTCTCCAAAAGCCGGCTATGCAAATAGAAGACGTCCCCTGGATAGGCCTCCCTTCCGGGCGGGCGGCGAAGCAGCAAGGACAGCTGTCGGTAAGCCCAAGCATGTCTGGAAAGGTCGTCGTAGACAACAAGTGCGTCTCTGCCCCGCTCCATGAACTCCTCACCCATAGCGCAGCCAGCATACGGCGCGATATACTGCAGCGGCGCGGCATCAGAGGCATCCGCCGCGACTACAGTGGTATGCCCCATGGCTCCGTGCTCCTCGAGACTCGCTACTACCTGCGCCACCTTTGACGCCCTCTGCCCGATAGCCACATAGATGCAGACAAGGCCACTATCCTTCTGAGCAATGATGGAATCGACAGCTATGGCTGACTTGCCGGTGGAGCGGTCGCCAATGATTAGCTCGCGCTGCCCCCGTCCGATAGGAATCATGCTGTCTATGGCCTTTATCCCCGTGTGTACCGGCGTGTCCACCGGTCTCCTGGAAGTGACATCTGGCGCCATCCTCTCCACCGGACGGGCCTCTGCGGACCTGACAGGCCCTCTGCCATCGAGAGGGCGCCCCAAAGGGTCAACCACCCTACCGAGAAGAGCCTCACCCACCGGGACTTCGAGGGCCCTCCCCACTGACCGCACTGCATCTCCCTCTCCAATCTGGCCAAAGTCGCCAAGGATCACCGCACCGACGTAGTCTTCCTCCAGATTCAGTGTCAGCCCCAGACTGCCCTGCGGGAACTCCAGTAGCTCGCCATATCCTGCTGCGCCCAGGCCTCGAATGCGGGCAATGCCGTCCCCCACCTCCACCACCACACCTACGTTGGCCACTGCCTCGGCGGGGACAAATTGCTCGATCCTCTCCCTTATCGACGCGGCGATATCCTTGCCCGTGGTGGCCACTTCAGCTCCTGTTTTCCGGCAACACTGCCGTCAGGTCTCTCCTCAAGGCTTCCAACCTGCCGCGCAGGCTGCGATCTATGAGCATGTCGCCGATCTTTATTATCAATCCACCAAGAACGTCAGGGTCGACCTCGGCATCAACAGTGAACTTGCGTCCGGTCATCTGCTCAAGTCGGCTGGAGACCCTCTCTCTGTCGCCTTCATCCAGAGGCACGGCACTGACAACTTCGGCGTGCTCGATGCCATAATGGGCATCCAGCAACCTGTCATATTCCTGTGATATTTCGTGGGCAATCTTCGCCTTGTCCCTACCTGCCGGCAGGAACACCAGGTTGATAACCGTGTCACTGACGTCTCCCAGCCGCTCCTTCAGCAGACCCTTCCTGGCACCCAGAGGCAGTACCGGGTCTCCCAGCGAAGACATAAGCTCGGCATCTGTGGCAATGTCGGCTATCCTCCTCAAGTCAAGCCGGAACTTCTCCAGTTGGCTTCTCTGCAAAGAAGCCTGTAGGAAGATAGTCCGAGCGTATGACTCGCTGGATGTAGCCTTGGCCATCCGTCAACCTCTGGTTTCCCTGAGAGACTCGCTTTCTTCCAGGGCCTGCTCGATGATCCGCCAGTGCTTTTCTCTATCCAGAGACTCGCCAATGACCTTTCCAGCGGCAAGAATAGCTGCGTCAGCAAACTCGCGGCGCAGGTCAGCGATCATCTCCCTCCGTTCCTGTTCCAGTTCTGACTTGGTCCGCTCCATCATCGCCCGAGCTTCCTGCCTGGCCTCGCTCCTGGCCTCCTTCATGAGCTTCTCCCGGGCCTGCCCCGCCTCCACCACGATGAGCCGGGCCTCCTCACGCGCTTCGCTGATCTGTTTCTCCGCCTCCGCTTGTGCTCGCTCGTACTCCCTTCCGGTAGCCTCGGCCTGCTCCAGGCCCTCCCGTATCCTGTCTGAACGTTCATTCAGCATCTTCCGCACCGGCCGGTAGCCGAAACAAACAAGTAAGCCGAGGAGAATGAGGAAGCTGACGAGCTGCCCGATAAAGGTAGCCAGATCCAGTCCTATTCCCATGTGCTAGTCACCTCCCCAGAATCCAGCTAGACCACGAGGATGAGAAGAATAGCTATGATGAGGACATAGATAGCCACCGCTTCGGCGAAGGCGATAGACAGGATCATGTTGGTCATTATCGCCCCCCTCGCCTCAGGGTTGCGGCCCAGCGCCTCCATCGCCGTCTTGCCGATCCAGCCAATGGCAAGCGCCGGGCCAGTAGCTCCAATGCCAACAGCAAGGCCCACCCCGATGAACCTAGCCGCCTCTGCTGTCATCTCCATTGCCAGCCTCCTTCTCTACTGTCAGAATTTGCCCTGTCATTCGCTCGCCATAGCTGCGGCATAGCCGAATACCAGAGTCAATCCACCGAATATCAATGCCTGGACCAAGCCGAAAAGTGCCTCCAGCCCGTAGAACACGAAAGGAACCACCAGAGGGACGATGAAAATCATCACTCCTGTCAGGATGAGGCCTGCCGTCATATTGCCGAACAGACGGAAGG
>Ga0209427_10006104_pt1 | contig 13779 bp, 11 predicted proteins | sample DeeMarSWOR136_30_FD_187465 | JGI IMG/M metagenome (GOLD analysis project Ga0209427, IMG submission 187465) | Marine sediment microbial communities from White Oak River estuary, North Carolina - WOR-1-36_30 (SPAdes) (version 2) | ecosystem: Environmental > Aquatic > Marine > Intertidal zone >... | reverse complement strand
AAGGATATAACTGAGAGAGTTCAAGCGGTAGCCGAGACAAGGGCTCCTTATGCGGTTACTCCCATTTCCAAAGAGGAAATGGCTCAACTCATCAAGCAATTGGAATCCCAGATGAAGGCAGCGGCCAAGAATCTGGAGTTTGAGAAGGCTGCTATGATCCGCGACCGCATCATCGAATTAAGGAAAGACGAGGAACTAATTTCGCCCCTGATGTAACAATAATCGGGCGGTCGTTCGCCAGAATTTGGATTCACCTGAGGCTACCCCTTTGTCCTTCTTGTTAGGGAAATCGACCCATCTCATCCCGTGTATCCCCTATATTCTGTGATAAGCGACCTTGCCCCCACTGATAGCGAATTGGAGTAGAGGATGGTAGAAACAGTGCCAATACATTGTATCGAGTATCCGGCCGACAGGAGTCGCTGAACATGCCAGGACTAAAGTAACGGAATAACCAGTACAAATGGGTGATTGACGCTTTCCAACACACACGCCTATATTAATAGTATAGTTTGGCATAGTTGAGTAGTTTCAAGGAAAAAGGAAAGAAAATATGCCTGTTGTTATTAAAGACCAGACCTATTACAGGACGGCTGAGGTTTGCCGGAGGGTCGGTATTAGTAGAAATACCCTTTTCAGGTGGTTGAAAGAAGGGGTGTTTTCCGATGTCGAGTACCGGGACTGGCGGGGCTGGAGGCTGTTTACCGCAGCTCAGGTGGAGACCATTAGAACGAAGACCACTCAAGTTAACGTGATAAGCCGGAACAGCTAAGGAGATGGACAGATAAAGTCAATGAAATCGACTATCGAACGAACGAGTGAAGAAGAGGTGCTCAAGATTCTGAGCGAGCAAGCGCCAGTGGGAGCATGCATCATTCAAGATGGGAAGTTTTGTTATATCAACTCCTTCTTTTCAAGCGCCACCGGCTATACAGTAGACGAATTGGTAGGCAAGGATTCTTTGGAAATTGTCGTTCCCGAGGATCGGGCAATGGTCAGTGAAAATACGGTGGGGATGTTGAAGGCACAACTCATTTCTCCGTATCAATTCAGAGTGACTTGCAGGGATGGTAGCGTTATTTGGGTTATGGCGACGGTGAAATCCATCCAGTACCACGGAAGACGGGCAATCTTAGGGAACTACATGGAAATCACTGGACGCAAGCAGATGGAGGAGGCACTGCAAGAACGAGAAGATAGGTACAGAGAGCTTGCCAATAGCATTACCGACGTCTTTTTCGCAATGGACACGCATCTGAGGTACACCTATTGGAACAAGGCGTCGGAAATTCTAACAGGAATTCGTGCGGAGGATGCGCTTGGGAAATACATCCAGGAAATTTTCCCAGACAAGTCTTGGCGGAGAAAGGCGGAAAAAGTGTACCGTAGCGTGTTGAAGACGCAGCAGCCCCGGACTTTCGTGAACGATTATGATATTAACGGCAGACACTACGTCTTTGAGATTAGCGCTTATCCCTCCCGAGGTGGCGTCTCGGTTTTTGTCAAGGACATCACCGAGCACAAACAAGCAGAGGCCGCACGAAGAGAAGCCGAGGAGGAGAAGAGTGCTTTGCTTGAGGAAGCACCTGTCGCCATAATTCATACTGACCTGCAGGGCAAAATAACCTATGTCAACGAGAGATTCGAGGCAGAGTCAGGTTACTCACGGGAAGAGAGCATAGGCAAGGAAGGCCTGCAACTAGATTGGTTTCCTGCCGATACTACGAAGTTCCTTGTAGAAAGAATGGCGGCCAGATTGAGGGGAGACCCTGCCAAGCATTGGGAAACTCAATTCAAATGTAAGGATGGACAGTGGATCTGGATTGAACTGGAGGGCAAAGTACTTAGGAGGTTGGGGGTTCCGGTTGGCTTTCAGATTATCGCCAGCAACATCACCGAGCGCAAGCGAGCAGAAGAAGCACTGAGGCAGTCTGAAGAGAGATACCGTACTATTCTTGAGGAGACGGGTGATGGCTACTTCGAGACTGACCTCGCCGGCAATTTTGTTTTCGCTAATGATGCGCAGGCTCGTCTCCTAGGATATTCCAAGGAAGAGATAATTGGCACGAATTATAGAGTCTTTACCCCTGAGGAGAAGGCGAAATCTATTTTTGAAGCCTATAAGCGCATGTATAAGACCGGTGAGCCACTGATCGACTTCCCTGACGAGGTGATTCGCAAAGACGGAAGTCACGGGTTTGCCGAAACCTCGGCTTTCCCGATACAAAACGATAAGGGTGAAATTGTTGGTTTCCGGGGAGTCCGCCGCGACATCACTGAACAGAAGCAGGCAGAGGAAGCGCTGAGGCGGTCTGAGGAGAGATACCGGAATATACTGGAGGAAATGGAAGATAGCTATTTTGAAGTTGACCTCGGCGGACACTTTACCTTTGTCAATAATTCGGTGTGCCGAGACCTGGGATACTCTAAGGAAGAGCTGATTGGAATGAGCTATAAAAACTTCACCGCTGAAGAAGATGTCGAATCGGTATTTCGAGTCTTCAATGAGGTGTACCAGACCGGCACGCCAAACAAGGGCTTCCCTTGGAAAGTCATCCACAAAGATGGTATCCCGGGTGTTGCCGAGGCATCGGTCTCTCTTTTGCGAGATGACAAGGGCGAGATTATTGGGTTCCGCGGTGTTGGGCGTGACGTCACTGATCGCAAGAGGATGGAAGAGGCATTGCAGCAAAGCGAGGAAAACTATCGAGCTTTGTTTGATAGCTCAGTAATCGGCGCAGTTGTTGTGGACGCTGAAACTATGCAGGTGGTGATGGCTAATGAAGCTGCTATGAAAATGTTTGGATTCAGTTCTAAAACCACTGGAGTAAATCCGCTTGACTTTGTCCCTCCAGAGGACAGGGAGAAAAATCTTGGACTTATTGCCAAGGAAGTATTTGAAAAGGATTCGCGGAAGGCTATCGATCTTCAAGCGATTACCAAAGATGGCAGAAAGATATGGGTGAGTGCGACAGGTGCGAGGATTATGCACAAAGGTAGATTAGCGGGTTTATTTTCTTTTACTGATATTACCGAGCGCAAGCAGGCGGAAGAGGCACTGCGACAAAGCGAGGAGAATTATAAAACTTTGTTCAATAGCTCGGTCGTCGGCATGTATGTTATGGACGCTGAAACTATGAAAGTAGTGATGGGAAATCGAGCCGCTCGGGAAATAATTGGATTTAGTTCTGCAGAAGAAGGTATTGGAGTAAATCCTTTTGACTTTGTTGTTCCAGAGGACAGGGAGAAAGTTCTTGAGATTGCTATAAATGATTTCTTACAAGACTCGCGGCAGACTCACGAGATTCGGGTAATGGATAAAAATGGCCGGAGAGGATGGCAAAGTATCTCAATTGCTAGGATTATGCATAAGGGCAGATTAGCGTCTTTAGTTTCTTTTACTGACATCACCGAGCGCAAGCAGATGGAGGAAGCACTTCAAGCTGAGAAGAATAAGTTGCAATCGATAATAGACGCTATGCAGGATGATCTCACTATACAAGATACAGAATATAACGTTATGTTTCAGAATGAGCCTGCGAGAATAAATACCGGCGGTGACCAGGTTGGACAGAAATGCTACCGAGCCTACGAAGGCAATGAAAATATCTGTGAATATTGCCCTGTAGAAAAGTCATTTAAGGATGGTAAGCCTCACATCTCGGAGAGGCAGCGAGTACTGCCCTCGGGTGGGCTTTCCTTTTGGGAGACTATATCTAATCCCATCCTGGACGCCAATGGGAGGATTATTGCCTGTCTCGAGATTGGCCGAAATATTACCGAGCGTAAAAAACAGGAGCAGGCACTGGCTGATGAATTGACACGGCGCCGTCTGCTCATTGACCAGTCCATAGATGGGATAGTTGTGCTGGATGCCGACGCCAAGGTAGTAGAGGCCAACCATCGCTTTGCCGAGATGCTGGGCTATACCCTGGAGGAAGTCCATAAGCTCCATACTTGGGACTGGGATAAAAACTTTCCACCTGAGAAGATAATGGAGATGGGTCGAAATGTTGACGAGAAGGGTTTACGCCTAGAGACAAAACACACTCGAAAGGATGGCTCCGTCATTGATGTTGATATCAGTATCAACGGGGCAACGTTCGCCGGACAGAAGCTAATTTTCTGTGTCTGCCGCGATGTCACCGCTAGCAAGAAGATGGCAGAAGCGGTCAAGCTGGCAGCCCAGGAATGGAGTAGGACATTTGATTCCATCAGCGACGCTATCTCTATTCATGACAAGGACTTCCGGATCCTGCGGGCCAACAAGGCATTTGCTGATCTTTTTCGGAAAGGCCTCAATGAAATCATCAATATACACTGCTATGAGCTACACAAAGGGAACGAACCGAGGTCCGGCTGTCCTCACCAGCGCACATTGACTACCGGGAAACCAGCGGCTACGGAGTTCTACGAGTCCAACCTGGGAAAGTACCTTTTGGAGTCAACGTCGCCGATTTTCAATGACCAAGGTGAAGTGGTCGCTACTGTCCATATTACTAGAGACATTACTGAGCAGAAGCGACAAAATGAGCGACTTATGATGACTGACCGGCTGGCTTCCCTTGGCGAACTGGCAGCTGGCACTGCTCATGAACTCAACAACCCGCTCACGAGCATTATCGGTTTCTCCCAGTTGCTTATGGAGAGGGAGGTTCCCGACGACATCCGTGATGACCTGAAGCTTATCAACAACGAGGCTCAGCGTGCCGCTAATGTAACGAGAAATCTCCTTACATTTGCCCGAAAGCACACACCCGTGAAGCAGCTTAACCATATAAATAGTATTATCGAGGACATCCTGAAATTACGTGCTCATGTGCAGAAAAATAGTAATATCGAGATCGAAAGATATCTTGCCCCAGACCTTCCTGAAATCATGGTTGACTATTTTCAGATGCAGCAGGTATTCATGAACATCATTATCAACGCCGAATATTTTATGACTGAGGCGCATAATAATGGGACTTTGACCATTACTACAAAAAAACAGAATAAATCCGTGATGATTTCATTCGCTGATGACGGCCCGGGTATCCCACGGGAAAATCTGAACCGAATATTTGACCCCTTCTTCACCACTAAGGAAGCAGGTAAAGGGACTGGGCTTGGGTTGAGTATCTGCCATGGGATAGTGACCGAGCACGGCGGGCAAATATATGTCAGGAGCCAGCTGGGTAAGGGAGCAACTATTTTTATCGAATTACCCATTGACGGTCGCGATCATATTAAGAGAAAGCTATAAAACATGCTGATGCTAGCCAGAGAGGTATTCTGGTAATTAAAGATGAAAGGAAGTTAAAACAATGACCAGAAATGTTTTGGTCGAGAAGGAATAAGGATATGCCCAACCAGCGAGAAACACTGCTTATCGTCGATGATGAAGTTGCAATCAGGAAGCTCCTTTTCTCGAAATTATCAAGAGAAGGCTATCAGTGTGAGGAAGCAGATTCTCCTGAGCAAGCCCTAAATATGCTGGCAACCAGTCCGATTGCTCTGGTTATGCTGGATGTAAAGATGCCCGGTAAATCTGGAATTGAACTCCTCCCGGAAATAAAAGCAAGCTACCCTGATACAGCGGTTATTATGGCTACGGCTGTTAATGATATTAATGTTGCCATTGAGTGCCTGAAGCAAGGGGCTGATGACTACATTTGCAAGCCTTTTAACCTGGAGGAGGTTTCGCTGAGCGTCCAGAGAGTTCTTGAGAAAAGACATCTAAAGCTAGAGATCAGGGAGTACCAGCAATACTTGGAGGAAAAGGTTGAAGAGCAGACGGGAGAGATTAAGAAAATTTTCTTGGGTGCCATTGAGGCGCTGGTATCCGCCCTTGAAGCTAAAGACAAGTATACTGGCGGACATTCCCGTCGGGTGACCGATATAGCATTGGCTTTAGGCAAAGAACTTGGTCTAGCCGCACAGGACATCGAAGACTTACGCTGGGGAAGCTTACTTCATGACATCGGTAAGATTGCGGTTGATCAGGTAATTCAGAATAAGCCCGGCAAGTTAACACATGAAGAGTACGAGCACATTATGACTCACATTCATGTTGGTGCTGAGATTGTACGGCCGGTAGTTAATGGCAAAATAACCGGAATAATTGAACACCACCACGACCATTATGATGGCAGTGGACTTCATCAAGTTATAGCCGGTGATGATATACCATTGGGAGCCAGAATCCTGGCTGTAGCCGATGCCTTTGATGCTATGATATCCGATCGACCGTATCGGTCAGCAATGTCCATCACGGACATTGTAGAGGAAATTAAGCGTTGTGCTGGCACTCAGTTTGATCCAGTTGTCGTCGCCGCATTCCTTAACACAGTCGGACTGACGACACCATAGGCTCGAAGCCTGCAAAGCAGTGCGACTGATAGTCATCCCCGCACAATGACTAACTGTCATTGTACAATTATACCCCTACTGTCATTGGGGGAGCCTTTTTCCTCATGTCATTGCGAAGCTGACGAAGTCAGCCGAAGCAATCTCGGTGGGAGGCATGAGGTTGCTTCGCTTGCAATGGTAAAAAAGAAGTGTCACTAATGTATTGAACGAAGACCGCATCTTGACATATAAGCTGACTCGTGGTGATAATTGTGATGTATGACAGGTAGTATAAATGAAGACGTAGAGAAATTAAGACGGAGTCTTAATGGCTTACCTCAACCCCAGATGGAGCCTCCGCTTATAATGGTCAGTGGCTTGCCAGGCACAGGTAAGTCTTTTTTCTGCCGCAAGCTGGCTGAAAGGTTGTCTTTTCTCATCCTGTCAACCGATGCTCTGCGCAAAATCCTGTTCTCCTCCCCACAGTATAAGGAAAGTGAAAATAAGCGGCTTTTCGCTGCCTGCCATGTTCTCATCGAAGAGCTTTTAAGGAAGGGAATACCCGTCATTTTTGATGCCACAAATCTGTTGGAGCACCATCGAGAATATCTCTACCGCGCTGCAGATAGAGCCGGGGCAAAGCTCATCCTGGTCCGTGTTGAAGCTCCAACCGAAGTGGTGCGGCAACGCCTTCTGGCCCGAGAAGAAGCAACTATGCCTCAGTATGACTCGGAAGCCGGGTGGGAAGTGTATAATAAAATGAAGCCTCGAAAGGAAAAGATTTCTCGCAATCATCTTGTTGTTGATACTTCGCAGGACATTAATGCCATAATAGATAAGGTTGTGCGAGCAACAAAGAGATAAGAGCAAGAATTCCCTTATTAACCTCTTCAATTCTTCATCCAAATAAAGTAAAATAAATGTTCTAAAATTTATACATTTTAGGGAGACGGGTTTTGGAAATTAAAGTTATAGTTGGAGACATAGCTAAAATCGAAGCTGATGCCATTGTGGTAAACCTTTTTGAGGGTGTGGAACAGGCAGGCGGCGCTACCGCTGCTGTGGATAAAGCTTTGGATGGAGTTATTAGCTCTCTTATCAGTCGAGGTGAGATTAAGGGTAAGTTTGGGGAAGTTGGCATTGTCCATACATTTGGGAAACTGCCAGCTGGGATAGTTGCTATTGCCGGGTTGGGCAAGCGCCAGGATTTCAATGTGGATAAAATTCGCGGGGTGGCTGGAGAATTCTGTCGGGCATTGCGTAAATTGAATTACCACAAGATAGCTACAATACTCCATGGTGCCGGCATAGGTGGTATTGAGTCTGAAGCTTCAGCTGAGGCAATAGCCGAAGGCGCTCTTCTCGGGCTTTATAGCTTCACCAAATATAAGAAGCCTGAATATGAAGATATTGAAGAAATACTGATAGTGGTAAGAGAAAAGGAACAGGTCTCAATCTTAGAGGCTGCCATTGGCAAAGGGAAGTTGATGGCTGAAGCTACCAGCATCGCTCGAGATATGGTTAATGAACCAGCTAACTACATGACACCTAGCCAGATGGCTGAAGCAGCTAAAGAAATAGCTAGCAAATATAATTTGGAGCTCAAAGTCTTTGACCGAGAGAATATGGAGGCGATGGGTATGGGGGCAATGTTGGGTGTGGCGAAGGGAAGCAGTCAGCCCCCCAAGCTAATAACTCTAGCTTATAAAGGAGATGAACGCTCTGAAAAAGCCCTCGGCTTTCTGGGCAAGGGCATAACTTTCGATTCTGGGGGAATCTCCATCAAGCCCTCGGAGGGGATGGGTGAGATGAAGGATGACATGGCTGGAGCTGCTGCAGTTATGGCAGCAATCGGGGCCATTGCTCAATTGAAACCAAAGATTAATGTCACCGCTATCATTCCAACTACCGAGAATTTACCCAGTGGCACTGCTCTGAAACCAGGGGATGTATTGAAGGCAATGAATGGCAAGACCATAGAAGTGATAAGCACCGATGCCGAAGGAAGGCTTATCCTGGCTGATGCCCTGAGTTACGCTCAGAAGCTTGGTTTGTCTCCATTGATAGATTTGGCTACTTTGACCGGAGCCTGTCGTGTTGCTTTAGGCACCCTTTATAGCGGTCTATTTGGCAATGACCAAGACTTGATAGATAAAATTCTCAAAGTTTCGAAAAAAACCGGCGAAAGAATGTGGCAAATGCCCATGCCTGAGGAATATAAGGAGCAAAACAAAAGTGAAATTGCTGATGTTAAGAATACCGGCAATAGGTATGGCGGAGCCATCACCGCTGCTCTCTTCTTGGCTGAATTTGTTGCCAATAACCCCTGGGTTCATATCGATATAGCTGGCACTGCTTTCTCAGCCAAGGAGAGTGGCTATATAGTAAAAGGGGCTACCGGGGTCGGCGTCAGAACTTTAATCGAATTAGCTTTGAGCGAAGCAAAAAGTCAGGAGGCTAGATGAAAGTAAAGTGGCTAGGTCATGCTTGTTTTTTAATTACCTCTAGGGATGGTCTAAGAGTAATTACCGATCCTTATGCTGTGGGTGGGGGTATTAATTATTCTCCCATCAAGGAAACTGCCGATGTCGTTGTGGTGAGCCATGGCCATGACGATCACAATAATGTTTCTGCAGTACAAGGGAAACCCGAAGTGGTTAAAGGAAGCGGTAAAAAAACTGCCAAAGGTATTCAGTTTAAGGGCGTCGCCACGTTTCACGATGCCTCTCAGGGCCAACAAAGAGGACTTAATACCGTCTTTCATTTCACCATGGATGATGTAAAGCTGTGTCACCTGGGTGATTTAGGGCATGTACTTAGTCCAGAGCAGGTCGTTGAAATTGGTGCCGTGGATATATTGTTTGTTCCTGTGGGTGGCTTTTATACAATTAATGCCCCCGTAGCTAGCCAGGTATGTGACCAGTTAAAGCCAAAAATAGTTATCCCCATGCATTTTAAGACGCCCAAGTGTGTCTATCCTATAGCCGGTGTTGAGGATTTCCTTAAGGGCAAGAAAAATGTAAGAAAGGTAGGAGGTAGTGAAGTGGAGTTCGGGCGTGAAAAGCTCCCGACTGCCACCGAAATCGTACTGTTACAACCGGCTTTGTAGCTATTGAAATTTGGTCACTGATATGAAGTCCATGATTGTCAAAGATTCGGATTTTTTGTTCACTCCTCCTCCACAGCTAGCCTGGGCAAGGCGAGTTTTAATCAAACCCTGTGCCGGTTACCCCTTGCCGTACCCTGTAACCACAAGTCCCAAACTACTGAATACTATTATTAAAGGTATCAGGAAAGTTAGCAATGCCGATATTCTCATTGCGGATGGGACTCATAGCGGTGAATCGATCTATCCAATATATCAAGCTTTGGGATACGACTTTCATCACGTTCTTCTGCTTGATATCAGGGATTCCATTTTTATAGAGGTTCAGAATCCTTTATCTGAATTCTATGCTGTGGAGAGTTTCTGGGTGCCTAATGTCGTGTTGCGCAGCGACTTCTTAATCAGCGTTACTCCCTTCAAAGTTAGTGGTCGCTCCGGTCACTTCAGTGTCGCAAACCTTTTGAGTTTGCTGCCGGTGATAAAGTATAAAAAAGACAAGTCGGGTGGCTGGGGAACCCTGTATGAGTTAGGCATTGAGAAAGTCCTTGCTGACCTTTACTTCACCTTGCCCTTCGATTTGGGTATTATCGAAGCCCATCAAAAGTTTTTTTATACTGATGACCCCACGAAAGGGGAAGTGGATGATTACGGGAAAATTTTGGTTGGCGAACCCCATGAAATTGACCTTAAGGCTTCTCAGATAGCAGGAGTTGACTGCGAGCACTTAAGACTGATTAATGAGGGTAGGGTTCAACTTGAGGACTGACAAAATTTGCATTTTGAGTTGCCACTTTGATTTTATAGTTTTCTCAATACCTTATACTAAAATTGTCGAACTGCCCCGAATAGTCTGACCAATCTACTTCAACCCTTTTGACCGAGGCTCCCTGCGGGCCTGTCTTAAGCTGCTCTAATAGTTCATCCAGCTGTAGCTTCTCTCCTTCAGCTTGAACTTCTACGGCATTGCCGCTGACAAGGTTTCGGACATAACCTTTTAGACTTAACTTCCTGGCTATATTTCGAATGAAGTAGCGAAAGTAAACACCTTGTACCCGCCCATAAACTGTAGCGGAAAGCCGTGCCATATCAACCATTTCATTACCCCGGGTTACGCTCTTCATCCTCAATTACCCTCGTTATTCTGAGCTAAATTTCTTCATTCTGAGTGCAGTCGAAGAATCCATGGACTTTATCCAGCCGACTTAGCCCTGCTTCTTGGGCTAAGAATAACGCCTCCTGGAATTCTGAAGATGATATTCGTCTCCCTAAACTTGGAATTTGAAAAGCCTTATAGCAAGGATGGTATTGAGCCATGATATTGACATATGTGTTGCTGGAAATTTCCTTGCTGAGAAAGTGCACTATTCCTTTTGTTCCTGCCAAACCGTTCGGTAAGACCAGGTGGCGAACCAGGAGTCCTCGTTGGGCCACTCCCTCTTGGTTTATTTCCAGGTTACCTGTTTGCCGATGCATTTCTTTGATTGCAGCTTTATTTACCTCAGGATAGTTTTCAATGCCTGACAATTCTCTAGCAGTTTCCTCATCGTCATATTTCATGTCCGGCATATAAATATCAACAATGTCGTCGAGTATTCTCAAGGTCTCCACCGAGTCATAGCCACCGCTGTTATATACTAGGGGGAGATGCAAGCCTGATTCCACTGCTAGCTCCAGTGCCTCCAGAATCTGGGGAACTACGTGGGTTGGGGACACCAAGTTTATGTTGTGGCATCCTTTAGCTTGAAGGGAGAGCATTATGTAAACTAGCTCCTCTTTGCTCACCTTTTGTCCTTCACCTAGCTGGCTAATGATATAATTCTGGCAGAATAAACATCTAAGGTTGCAGTTGGTAAAAAATATAGCGCCCGAACCATGTCTGCCCACCAATGGGGCTTCCTCGCCGAAATGAAGCCCATAGCTGGACACCATTGCTTCGCAAGATGTACGGCACTTGCCTAAATCGCCAGCCAAGCGATTCACACCACAACTGCGAGGGCATACGGAGCAACTCTCAAGCAAAGATACAGCCGCATCTATCCGCTCCCTCAGCTTGCCACTGCGATAAAGTTCCAGGTAAGCTGCCAATTATCCTATTCCTCGTATTCCTCAGCGGGCTTCCTCTTTTTCTTAATTACCTCTACTTCCAGCTGTGGCACGAGTTCCGAAATCGGTTTGCTTTTCTGTGCTCCCTTCTTTGGTTTCTTTGGCTCTCGCCTTCTATAATCTCGTCTACCCATAGCTACACCTCAGTTTTTCCCAAGCTGCTCTTGCTGCTTGGCTCTCGGCAACTTTCTTACTCCTTCCTGTCCCCCTTCCCAGTGCCTCTCCCTCGACCAAGATTTCGGCAGTAAATTGCTTACCGTGGTCAGGACCAATAGCTTCTACTAGACGGTAAACTGGCGTTGGCCTCTTTTGTCCCTGGATGAACTCTTGTACTAATGCCTTGTAGTTTGGGATTGTCCCTCCGGCCTTTATTTTTCTCAGTTCCGGCTTGAGCTGTCTGAGAATAAATCTCCGGGCTTTGGCTAGACCCTGGTCTAAATATAAAGCACCGACCAATGCTTCCATAACGTTTGCTAAGTTGCTCGCATTTGACCTTCCTCCGTTTGCTTCCTCACCTCGTCCTAACAAGAGCCAGTCACCAAGCTTGAGCGAAGAAGCTAGTTCAGCCAAAGTATCACGGCAAACTAGAGAAGCGCGAATCTCAGTTAGCTCTCCTTCAGGTAGTTTAGGGAACTCTCCATACAATGTTTCCGTTACAATCAAGTTAAGTACGGCATCACCAAGAAATTCTAAGCGCTCGTTGCTGGGCCAGGCAAACTCGGGATTTTCGTTACAATAAGATGAATGCACGAAAGTTTGCTCCAGTAAAGATTCCTGGCGGAAAGATATTCCTAAGTTCTTCTGGCAATTATTCCAATCAACCATTTTCAGAATCAAGTATAGCAATAAAGCGTAGCCATCTCAACTCAGCGCTCCCCTACAAATGCTCATGCCATCAGGCAAACAATTATCTCTAAACTCGATGTTCCTGGTGTTAAGATTTCCAATGTTACCTGAAAAAGCATTTTGGAGACTGAAAGACTTTTGTGCTCACTAGTTGTTCTTGGCACAAATCGGAGGAATGCGCTCAGACCATGGCCTTGCCTTTTCCAGTTGACTGGCCAAACGGAATAACGTGGCTTCGTCGCCATATCGGCCGACGAACTGCATGCCAATAGGCAGTCCTTCATCGTTCCAGTAGAGTGGGACTGACATGGCTGGCTGACCCGTAACATTAAACAACGGCGTGTAAGGCATGAACCCGAAGACGTGTTGAGCAAGAACATCTATTCCGCTGAGCGTGTTAATCAACCCACCAGCATTGAGACTACCCAGTAACTTCATGGCCACGGCTCGTGTCCCCTTCGGCTGGAGCGCACCTGTAAGCACGGGTGGCATGGCCAGCGTTGGAGTCAGCAGGACATCGTATTTTTTAAAAAACTCACCAATTTGTCGGGCTGTAAGTTGGGCCAGGTTAAGAGACTTGGATAACTCGGGTGCCCGGCACCACCTGCCAAGCAAGCCGAGTGCCCATGTGCTGGGTTCAAAATCCTTAAACGAAGCTTTACGGTTTAATAGCACCTCGGCCTCCTCAATTGTGGCCCTAGTTTCGACACAAACTATCGTCAGAAAGGCCTTGGCAAAGGCTTTGCCGTCGATTTGAGGTGCTGCTTCTATCACCTCATGGCCGAGGTCCTGGCATAGTCTGGCCGTGGCCTCTAGCCCTTTCAGACAATCTTTATCGACAATGCCACCAAGAAAGGGTTTTGAGGTAAAGGCAATTCGCAGCTTTCCCGGGTCAGTGCCAACTTCACTGAGGAAGGGACGAACTGGTGGCACGGCATAGTAAGGAGCCCCAACATCAGGCCCGGCGGTGGCATCAAGCATGGCAGCACTATCACGAACTGAGCGGGTTAAAACGTGGTCGCAAACCAGGCCGCGCCAGGCCTCGCCAAAATCAGGACCTATTGGATTGCGACCCCGCGTCGGCTTGAGACCGAACACACCACAGCAAGAAGCTGGCATTCGAATTGACCCGCCACCATCACTAGCATGAGCCAATGGGACCATCCGTGCGGCTACAGCGGCAGCCGAACCACCACTGGAACCACCTGGAGTACGGCTCAGGTCCCAAGGGTTGTTGGTTGGGCCAAACAGCTCTGGCTCGGTTATCGGCACCAGCCCAAACTCTGGCGTGTTACTCTTGCCAACAGCTATGATGCCAGCTGCCTTAAACCGCTTGACCAGTTCACTATCATGGTCCGGTATGTAGTCTTTAAGAAAGCGACTCCCGTTAGACA
>Ga0209427_10006103_pt1 | contig 13781 bp, 8 predicted proteins | sample DeeMarSWOR136_30_FD_187465 | JGI IMG/M metagenome (GOLD analysis project Ga0209427, IMG submission 187465) | Marine sediment microbial communities from White Oak River estuary, North Carolina - WOR-1-36_30 (SPAdes) (version 2) | ecosystem: Environmental > Aquatic > Marine > Intertidal zone >... | reverse complement strand
CCGGCGACGGTACGCACCCAAGTCAGTGGGGACGCCGGAAAGTGGCTGACATGTTGTTAAGATTCTTTAAGACCGATGTGAACGCCAGGGGTTGGTTCCTCAGGAGCACGGACTGAACGAAGTGGAATTGTTAATCAACGTATTGGAAATATCGACAAATGACTGAGCGACGATTGATCTTAACGTTAGGAATCGTAATATCCATGTTCGCGACAGAAGGCTTGGCAGGTACTGGCGACACAAGCTGGATGACCGAGGGCAAGTACGGGCTCTTCATGCATTATCAGTACCGTATCCTGCTTAACTACTCGATAAGGACGGACCCGATTATGCCAAGTGCATCCCAAATGACGTCCACCCAGTGGAACAGATTTGTGGATGGATTCGATGTCAAGGGATTTGCCGATCAGATGGCCGAGGCGAAGGTGGGCTGGGTGTTGTTTTGTATTGACGACCGGTATCAGGACAAAATCGCCGGCTGGTGGTTCGACGGCATCCAACTCAACGCGTATAATGATAAACCCTATGACTGGTGGAAGATCAATTCCATCGTCCATGCAGCCATATCAATCAGGAATGGAGTAAAAGGAGAATGATGGGAGGTGTTATTTATCCCCTGCGATATCGATAACACTCCTATGCTGCAATATGGTATATAGCGATTCACGGGATACTAATCTGCAGATAAACCTGGCCCTGGGAAAACCGGTTCAGTATGCACTTTCTGAGGTTGCTCTCGGACTGTTTCGACACAACTGGCACAAACTATGCGATCGTAAAGTTCCCCTTGACTAAGACATGGACGATTTGGTATAACACTCCCAATAGAGTTCATGTCGATATAAGCTGATATATGAAAAGAAACGGCTTTGGACAAGAATGAATTTTCATACCCCTTTCGGAGTATTGCGAAGGAGGCGGAATAACAAGGCGTAATTGTAATCGCCAGAGGGGTATTTTCAACGCAAAGGTCCTTGACTGTCATACTAGGTGCATTGAGGTCGGAAGATGAGAAGTTTATATCAGACCCTGCAGACTTTTCTTGAGCCGAGATAAGCGTGTTGTGATGAACAGAATTATAGTTGGTCGTTCACTTATTATTCTAGTTTAACAGAAGGAGGATCATCATGTGTAGAAAATTGGCTTGTATAATTGTTCTTATTATGGTTTTGCATTTGACTCTGACGAATACAGCCCGTACTGAGCTTGTTGGTTGGTGGAAGCTTGATGAGACTTCAGGTGGTATCGCTTTTGACTCCGGCGGTAATAGTAACGATGGTACCATCCAAGGTGATCCACAATGGGTGGACGGCCAACTCGGTGGCGCATGGCAGGGAGATGGCACGGCCGCTTACATTCGGGTGCCTCACAGCGAGACTCTAATGGTCAACGACGCGATTACAGTTGCGTTGTGGTTATATGGAGGCATACCTCCGGATCAGGTCCTCTGTAAATCTGACGGTAGCGGAGCTGGCTGGCAATCCAACTACGCCATCCGACTCGACGACCAAGCCCCAGCAAGAAGGATAAACTGGCGTGGTCGTGCCGTAGCGAACCAGAGTCTGACCTCACCCAGCCCCGTCCCAGACAATGAGTGGGTCCATATCGCCTGCACGTTCGACTTGAATGCCCAAGGGAACAACCAAAAGATCTATATCAACGGACAATTGGATGCCGAAAACCAATCGACACTCCCACTCAACCCGGGTTCTGGTGATCTGTACATTGGCGCCGATCAGTATCCAGTCAATGGCGTCAGATGGTGGTTTCAGGGGATGTTTGATGACATCCGCATTTACGACCAGGCCCTTCCAGAGGGCCAGATTCAGGCAATTATGCTGGGGGGTGGCGCATCATATCCACTTGCATCTCGCCCCAGTCCTGCCGATGGCACCATACATGAGGACACATGGGTGACCCTGAGTTGGTCGGCGGGGGATTTTGCGGTCTCCCACGATGTCTATCTGGGTGAGAGTCTCAACGATGTGAGCAACGCGATGAAAGAGAGTGAGGTTTTCCGAGGTAACCAGACATCAACCTTTTACGTGGCGGGCTTTCCCGGATTTGCTTATCCGGAAGGTCTGGTGCCTGGCACGACTTATTACTGGCGAATTGACGAGGTCAACGAGGCAGACCCAAATAGTCCCTGGGAAGGAAATGTCTGGAGCTTCTCGATTCCACCCAAGACCGCGTACAATCCCGATCCGGCTGACGGTATGGGGGTTGCGGAGACAACCGTGACCCTGAGTTGGACGGCGGGTTTTGGTGCGAAATTGCACACGATCTACTTTGGCGACGACTTTGACACGGTTGTGAATGCCGCCGTCGGTACTCCTGTGGGGACGACGAGTTATAATCCCGGCCCACTTGAATTGGAAAAGGTTTACTACTGGCGTGTGGATGAATTTGATGGCATCGGTACGTACAAAGGCGATGTCTGGACCTTTACGACGCCGGGCGCAGTTGGAAATCCACAACCGGCTAATGGCACCGCTGATGTGGCTATGGCAACGATCCTAAGCTGGACAGCGGCAGATAATGCTGTGTCACACGAGGTGTATATCGGTTTGGACAAAGACACTGTGCGCAGTGCCGATACTACCTCGCCCGAGTACAAAGGATCTAAGTCGCTCGGAGCAGAAAGTTATGATCCCGGATTGCTCGAACCAGATACCACTTACTATTGGAGAATAGATGAGGTTTATAATGGTAATTCAGTCAAAGGCCCCGTCTGGATCTTCACGACAGGTGCTTTTCTTCTTGTGGATGATTTCGAAGGCTACACCGATGACGATGTAGCCGATGAAGCGATCTGGCAGACCTGGATCGACGGTTTTGGTGTCGCCGATAATGGCGCGCAGGTTGGCTATATGGTCCCCCCGTATGCTGAGCAAACGATTGTCCATGGCGGCGACCAATCCATGCCTCTCTTGTACGCCAATGAAGCCGGCGTAACGAATTCGGAGGGGGTACTGCCATTGACGGCTCTGCGAGACTGGACGACGGCAGGCGTCGCGGAATTGTCGCTCTGGTTCCAGGGCAATTCCGGCAATGCACCCGATCCACTATATGTGGCGATCTCCGATTCCGCTGGCGCGCTCGCAATCGTAATTAATGATGATTCGGAAGCGGCACTGACACGCGGGTGGAATGAGTTCGTTATCCCGTTACAGGCTTTTACGGATCAGGGTATCAACCTGACCAATGTGGATAAGCTCGCGATCGGCTTGGGCACTACAGGCAACGCGGCGGCGCCCGGCGGTTCAGGGACAATGTATTTCGATGATATCCGGCTGTATCGGCCATGAGATGGCTCCGACGCGTATAAGCTGCTTTGGCGAAGATGCGCTGCTGGACAATGGACGTCGCGTTAGCAACAATGACGTCGGCAGGGACATGGATTCGGGGCCTGTGCTAAGCGATTCGGTATAGGCTCCGTTTACTTCAAAACGAAACTTACAAATTCATTGTGGCGGTTGTCGGTTAATACATTTCGTCTTCACTGACTTTCAGGCAGAATTGTGCGTTTAAATTGCTCCGGCGATACACCTTCTCGCACTATAACAACGTTCTGTCCTTTCCGCGTATCGAATTTTAAAAGCGACCCTTCCATCTTCTTCCAATCCATACCATTGCGGTATAGGGTGACTTTGATTTTCTGACCCCATGGATTCCTCAGCTTGCATTCGCCTCCGACCAGCGGCTGGATCGCTATAAAATCAATGTGACCGTTTTTCATTGAAGAGCTTACGAGAAAGGCCCCGCGGGCCAGCAAGGTGAACGCGGCATCCCATGACGCAGGCCAGGCGGTAAAGACACGAATGATGGGCTCACCGCCCGGTTCAGCGGGCACACTTTGGCATAATGCGTTGTGAAGGGCATCGGCCGCTCTGCCAAGGCGCTGAAGCCCTGTTGTTTGAGCGCCCTCTCTAAGTGTCATACGATTGGCCAGTACGGGCGTCTCTTGAGTATGAATTTGATTCGGGATTAAAAACGTCACGTCTTCGCAGCGCCCCAAAATGGCAGCGGCAACGCCCAGTTTGGATAGGACGCCGATTCGCGTCTCGGCGTTGATCCCTCTGTGGAAAAAAGATTCAAACGTCGCGTTCGCTATCTCCATCATTTGCGGATCTTCATTTTCGAGAGTGCACAAATCGAAATACCACATCGGCATCGTGTTGCCGTCCGGCAGGGAAGACGCTCGTCCTCTCATGACCGGATCATACGCCTTGATCCAAACCGTTCGACCGTTCTGCCTACCGGGTAAGGGCGCCAGATGATCGAGGAATTCCTGCCATGCCGCCCGCATTGCAGCATCGACATCCAATATTTCCGAGGCCCTAATGACAACCGGCAAAATTCCCCGCATTGCGGAGATCTCTTCATCCGTATCCTGCCCACCCCAGACCGGCTCGTTACTGTTGACATTGTGAATATGGTACTTCCTGTCAGCTTCTTTTTTTACGTTTGGATAGTTGCGATAGAACTCAGCCACCCCCTTGAGAATCGGATACGCTCGATCGTGGAGCCACTGTCTGTCCTGGGTAAATTCGTATCGTAACCAGTATTGATAGGCCATCTTTGCCCCCCGGAGAAGATATGATTCACCTGGGCATAGGGACCGGCGCCCTTATCCGAATAACGCCATTGGCCGCGCTCCCATTTGCCGCTTGCTTTCCAGTTCCATCGGCTGGAATGAGGCTGCTTGGTAAACGCAAAGTCACGAAATGCCTCGGACCTCTCATCCCAGGGTTTCCGAGATAGATAGAGCGCTCGCATCTCTTCGGCGATGCTCTCCGGCAATTGTTCCAGTCCGTCGAACGCGACCGTCTCCGGAATGTAAATCCCTTTGCTGCCCCATTGCTGCCGAGCCGCCAACGCACAAGAATCGTACATATGGCTGTACATATTGAACATCGGGTCCATCAGTTCGAGTCGATTCGTGGCAAACACAGCGTTGTACAGGCAACTCTGGTTGGCCCCCCAGTATTGAGCGCCCCATTTGCGTGTGTCCCCGCCGGTCGTCCACAACATTCCATTGAACTTGGGCGGAAATTTGCCTCGAGAGCTCGAGGCCATGACATAGAGATAGTATGTATAGTTCGCTTCAATGTCATCCGCGACGCCATCCGCGCTGTGCAAGTGAATGAACGACTTGGCCCAGAAATCGTGCCACCATTGCTTGTTGGCCTCGACAAGCTCGGCGAAGCCTTTAGTCCGGGCCGCTTGCGATTGAGCTAAAGCCGAGGTAACGATATCGTCCCGGGGATCGAAGCTTGCGGCACTGGCGATTAAAATTGTGAACGAACCACGGCCCGACTCGGTAACCAACCGGAAGTCCTGGTCATTCGCCGGTTTTACTTTCGTGCTGCGTCCCACAACATCGACGGCCACGGCTGAGCCGCAATAATAGTCGGCCTCGGTGAATTTCTGAGTCAGTATAATTCTATCGTTGCGGTCTTCCAGTCTCGATATGGCTGTGTGACTTCTTCTTTTCACAACCGCCGGGCGAAGCATCCTCAGATTTATACTTATAGCGGCTGATTGTTTTCGCTGGTCGCTGATCCTGAGAGCTATCACGTCCTGCTCGTGCCACGCCAACACCTGAACTTCCACGGCTTGACCTTCAACCGTCACCAGCCCATCGTAACAGGAAAGATGCTGTCGCGTCTGTTCACTGAAAACATCCTGGTCATACTCAACGAAATCGACATCTACAAAACCACAGCCACCGCAATAATCTCTGTGACGCTCGGGGAAACTGTTGGTCGCGCAGTTGCTGGCAAATACGTCCACGCGGTTAATCTGGAGCCTAAGGGCGGTCGGTGTGGTCCAGACCAAGCTTCCCATGCGACCGTTGCCGACTGGCGTGCCTTCCTCGCTCCGGTGGGCAGGCTCGTTGTAATCCAGATCCGCCCGCGAGACAAGCGATCTATAATCCACATTCAGCAGCCTGGCCATGCCGGGGACTGATAGCACAAGAACTAAAATCGCCGCTACAAGCCGGGCAAGATTCGATCTGTCCATTGTGGTCTCCTTGATTGTGGGACCACCGTAGCGGCCCATTGTTTTCATTTCGCCATCATTGCTCGAATTTTAGGGCCGGTCTAATCTCGAACGTGCCAGCGTTTCGGTCGATGGTCACCGTCGTACCGTCGGCAAAAGTGCTGCGCTCTTTGCGAAAGGTTTTATTCAGAAATTCGTGGTTGGTCATTTCCAACAGGGCGACTCTTTCATGCAAGGCACAAATCCGGCGCATCAAATCCATGTTCCTTTTATCGTCAACATCTCTGGGGACGCCGGCGTAGCCTGCGTTCAAAAGACAGCGCAGATGATCGCCCAGGCCGCCCTCAGGAGTCATCACGGCGTCGTGATAAACCAGACTGTAGAGCGGCACGGAAATACACCGGCCGGCATTGGCCCCCGTGCAATAATCGACATAGGGAATGACCCAGTCGGCCCCATCCTCCGTGCCGACGATCCCCAGGTTATTGCGAGCCCACCTAAAACAGGCCGCCCGGTACTTCATGCAATCGGCCCGCGTCAAAGGGTGCTCGGGATTGAAGTCCTCGGTGGGCGGGACATAACCGAACACGTCCAGATAGCTGCCCTGCATTCTTATACCATGGTCGAACATCTGTTGATAGTTCTTGGCCAGATGCCCCGGGGCCAAACGGGCGTTCATGTAAGCCATCTTTCCCCCGTCCCAGTAGTCCATAAACGGGATATGGCCTTCCTTCCAGGTGCCGAATCGCGCGCCGGGGAAAGCGGTGGGCCGGCTTACGGTATCCTCCTCGTGCGCCGCAAACTGCGGATCGTAGGAAGGAGCATCGACGTAATAGTCACGATATTGATCGTGCAGATTGTAAATATATCCAAGCTCCTTGCACGTATCGACCCACCGTTTCAACCCTTCCCAGCCACCGGCCGCCGGCGCGGGTGGCAGGACGTCCGGATGCTGGCGGTCGTATCCCAGATAGGGCCAGCCGGCCAGGGTGACGTACAACCGGTCGATACCGCTGGCCTTGAGTTTGCGAAGCCTTTCCGTCAGCTCGTCGAAGGTGGTTACCCGGTAGTTTCTTTCGGGATTGTTCGGATCGTAGCGATGGCCGCCCGGCTTGTAGTTCCTCAAGGCATGCTGGTGCAGATGTGGGGTCCCGATCAATTTCGCGACAAGAGGTTCCCGCGCGATCTTTTCTTTTAGAGAAACAAACTGCCCCGTGTCCATCACGTGCTTCCGATACCGCTTGCACAAGGTCAAGTAGTTGCCCTTCGGGAAGAAGCACATGCGTACAGAGCGCGGATAACGAAGTCGGCCGAGCGAGGCCAGCCAGCGAGGACCGAGAACCGTCGGACCTCCAGCCGGGTGATGAAATGTGTATGCCGCATCGTCGGACGTTTCCACGATGAGGATCATTACTGATACGCCTTTTTGAAATCCCCACCGTGACATCGACCAGCACTCGATGAGATTGCTCTGGATGATGCTCGTGTCGCTTTTGATGAGCGATTCCTGACCTCGGGGCACGTTGCGGTACGGATGATATTCTTCGGGCCAGTTTCGTGGCAGCAGATTGCCCCTGACGTGGTTCAATACGGTATAATCGACGTCACTGGCATCTAATTCCTTCGGCCAATCCAGTTGCCTCACCGAGGACTCGCGTTCAATCGACGTCACCTCACAAACGAGGTCTTCCGCCGTGCCTTCCAGACATACCGTCAGACAGAGCGCCAAATCCAGCTCACGGCCCTTATTGAAAAGGCCGTTGTGGCGAAACTGCTCCAAGCGCATTTTGACGCCCGTTTTATATCCGCTATCGTAAGGCGCGATATCGATCTTGTCGGCATCAGCCAAGCGGAGATAAAATTCCTCCCCTTTTGATTTGACCAGCATATCGTCCTGAGCCGAGGGTGCCGTGGCCCATGTGACTTTGTCGGCTTCCACTTGAATAGAGAAATCCGAGTCATTGAGAATGACCTTGTGCTTCTTGCCCGAGATAATCCAGTTTCCCCGCACGTGCAAGACCGTGACAGCCGGGGCGCCCCATTGCTCGCGGGGCACGGGAGGCAATTCTTCGGCAAAAAGCTGTGAAGACAGAAATGCCGTCAATGCAAATACAATAAGATGGAAACGAGACTCTCTCATTTTATGCCTCCAATTCGCACAGAGGTACCTTCAATTGTTCCGGCCGGCGGGTACGAACTTTGCCACCATGGCGTCGCCGTTGCCGGCAAAGGCAGCCTGGACCGGATTCATAGTGGGCCAGTCGGTGCTGCCTGTTTCTCCCGCCAGATACCAGTTTCCCTGCTCGTCCAGGAATCCCGTCCGTCCGTCGTCACGCTTGGAGCCGCTGATGTAGGTGGCGTACAGCAAGTGGCTGAAATCCGCTGATAGTTTGATAAATACTGCCTTCTGTCCACCATGAACTTGAAAAGCGCCGCCGGTCACGGGGAAGTCCGTAGAACGCGTGTAGCCGGAAAGATAGACGTTCCCCAGGTCGTCCGCGTAGATGCCGTCCGGATTCTCGCCGGCGTTGCCGCCGATCAGCGTACTGGCAATCAACGCGCCGATCGGCGAAAACTTGGCCACGCCCCAATCGCTGTAATCGCCTCGATATTCTCGCTGAAAAGCCCCTCGCGTGGTCGGAAAATCTTTGGACGAGGTCCATACGGAAACATAGGCGTTTCCACGCTCGTCGACCGCCAGGTTGTGTGTGCTGTGAATCTCCTGCCCTGATCCCCCGAGATATGTGCCGAAGATCAGCTCAGAACCATCGCTCGTCAGCCTGGCAATGAAGTAGTCCGCCTGGCCGTTATGGGTCTGGTCGTGGGCGACCCCAGTCGTTGGCATGTCATCCGAGAACGTCCACGTCTCTGCGTAAACCGAACCATCAGCCGCCACGCGCACCGATCCGGCTCCGGTTTCTTTCCCGGAACCGGTCAGGTACGTGGCCCAGAGACAGCGGCTGCCGTCCGCGGATATCTTGACCACGCCGAAGTCGCCCTCGCCCCCTTTGGGCCCCTTTTGAAACGCGTTGGCAAACCAGGACTCCTCTCGCCAATTGTCTCGGTGCGGATTTTTGGCGTTCAGCGGATCGTGCCACACTCCATAAACGTTCCCTTCATGGTCAATATCGATGTCGCGGAATTTCTCGCCCGTACCGAAGTATGTCGCCCATATTAGCCGGGATCCGTCAGGGGAGAGCTTGAAGACGTAGGCATTCATATCCGATTGATACGGGCCGCCGTGCCACTGTCCTTTGAACTCGGGTTGTACTACGCCTCGCGTGATCGGAACATTTCTCCCGCCCCGACCAGCGACGTAAACGTCCCCCAGCTTATCGACTTCGATAGCGTACGCGCGGTCGTAATCGCTGCCGCCGACAAGTGTGGACCAGATAAGCTCGCCGCTGGGACTCAGCTTGGTCACGAAGATGTCAAACATCCCCGCGTGTTCTCGCTGATACGCACCCTCCGTCGTCGGAAAATCCGGCGAAGTTGTCCCGCCCGTGATATAGACGTTCCCATCCAAGTCGGCGCAGATGTCGCGAATATGCTCATACTGGCTGCCTCCTATGTACGTGGAGAAGCCCAGCTTGTACCGGTCTGACAGTTGATCGGCGTAAGCCGTTTGGAAAAGGAACGACAAAATGCCGACCAAGGGTAATGCGCCTCGATGATATTGAACCTTCATTATTTTTGCTCCCTTTCAGCCCCGTTCAGCATGGGCAACAAGTTGCCCATCCTTGCGAGCTTGCGTTACCGGGTGAAACGTCCGACGAAACCGCCACCGTTAGGCATTTCAATGGTCAGGCTGTCGGATCGTTGAACCTCTCTTTCCTCCAGGACTACCGCATCGGCCTTTTCTTTGTCATCGCGAACCAGTGACGCCTTGTACCGGCCTTCGCCTATGAACGACAATGGCGCCTGAATCGTCCTGGCTTGCGGTCCGCACATGACGGCCAGGAACCACGTGTCGCCGGTACGCCTTGCGAAGATCGCCAATTCCCCAATCTCGGAGCCGTCTAACACGACGGTCTCGTCCCAAACGGCTGGGATGCTCTTGATGATATCTACCGCAGGATTGTTGAGCACGGCTTGTGGATGCGCCGCCATGGTCAGCAGGGGGCTGTCGAAAATCGCAAAGCTTGCGATTTGGTGCGCCCAGGTTGTATCCCGCCGGCGGTCTCCGAAGTGCATGGTCGTATATTCAGCCGGACCCGCCAAAAAGCGAGTGAAAGGTAAGATCGTTTCGTGACGTGCGCGTTCGCGAAGCGAGCTGCTCTCCATACCACGAACGGCCTCTCGCACCAGCTCGTTCGGCCAGGTTCGTTCACGCCCGGTCGGTTTGTTCGCCCCGTGGAAATCGATCACCATCTGATTTTCGGCGGCCTTCTTCAATAAGGCTTCATAGTGATCGATGACTTCCTTGGCCTCGTGGTCTAAGAAGTCGATCTTGGCGCCGGCGACACCCAACTTATGCAATCGGCTGAAGAATTCTTCGCGTGCCTCCGGCGTGTGTAGTTGGTTGCTGTGCTTCCAGAACAGCAAACCAATGCCTTGCTGTCTGGAGTACTCTACAATCTCCCTGATCTGTTCGTCGCTCCAGCGACTCCAAAAGCCCTCGATCACATGATATTCGAATCCTAATCGCCCGGCCATCCGAGAGAACTCCTTCATCCCTTCGAACGAGCGGTCTCCACCGTCAAGGTAACGCCACACTGCCCGTCCCGGTTTGACCCACGATGTCTCAATGCCCTCGGGGAAATATTTCGGGTTCGGCGGAGGGCAGAGGTTGGGTACGATGGTGCTATTAACAAGAGTATTGAGATCGCGGCCGACCATCACAACACGCCATGGTGTGGTGATAGTCCCGCGGACCGACGCCGGTTTGCCCAGGCGCTTCGCTTCGTCTCGACCGTAGCGCAGTTCGTACGGATAGTTCAATGGCTGACGGTGCCCGAGCCCCGTGACCAGGCCGCGACGACCGTCAGACTCCAGGGCCATACCACTATAGTTGACGAGGTTGGCTTCGGTGATCGAACCATAGCCGGCGTTGTCCGGTAGCTTGAACGTTACGGGCGGCCCCGCCCACTGACCGGGCGAAACGTCGGAAATGTCGTTATTTTTATACGCCGCCTCATAATGACCTCCAAGATCGTGGCTCCAGACGATCGAGCCGGACGGGATAACAAAGGTCGTATACTCATCCGGCACATGCGTAGCGTCATCTTCGTTCGGTATGATATGACGGAAAGCAACACCGTCATTAAAAACGCGGATATCCAACACATAGTTAATGAACGAGAGATCGTTCTGCAATGATATCCGGGCGCCGTTGCACCTATTTATCGCCGTGCTGTGGGCGCCGCGCCACGGATACGTCTCGTTGATTTGATAACGTTCGACATTGCCGAGGACGACTCCCGATGAAAGATCATAGCCGTCCAGATTCATAACAATTGTGGATGGATCTAATACGACCTTATCGTCCAGCGCCACAGTGAACGTCATGCGCTCGGCGTTGGGCAGTATAGTCAAGGCGATATGTCCATCCGGGCTGGTGACTTGTATCTGTTCCATTCGCACGCGCTGCGAACGTCTTGTCCTTTGCCTTTGCCTCGCGACGCTGGTCTCCATGAGACAAAGCATCAAAGCTAATCCGATGATTGCGTACTTTTCGATTTCCGGTCGCATAATAATCCCGTCCTTTCCCACGCCTACAAATGTACTTCGACGTCTATGCATGCGTCTAACTCCTTGATTTCGGTTGTGTTAAAACATCTTCCAATGAGAACATTCTAACTAAAATTCTTGTGATCTCAATAAGAGAAAGTACAATCAAATTCATTGATGCTTTGCGTTAATAAAAGGTCGTGCTTATGAAGTAAATGGGAAAGGGAGCGAAGGCATGTCACGCATGAGAACAATTGCCGTTTTAATAATGACCTTAGGGTATTCGTATTGTTTTCAAGGTCCGTTAGCCGTTGCCGCCGACAAACAGAGCAACATTGTTAAGCCCTACTTCCCGCCACCTGAATCCCAAGGCGGATGGCGCAAGCTCGACGATCCCGAGGATATTCGGCTGCTCGCGGGGATGGACCCTGATAAGCTGATCGAGCTGAAGCGATGGCTGATGCAAAGCGACCAACGGAATTTCGCCGCCGTTGTTATTCGTAACGGCTACGTCGTACTGGAGGTCGAGCGGGGTAACAGCAGCAAAACCGATGCACGTCGGGTTGCCTCTGTCTCGAAAGCCATCTGCGCGACCGTGTTGGCTATCGCGTCCAAGCGAAGCCGGCAAGACAAGACACCCCATAAAATGTCGTTCGACGATCCGGCTTTCGACTTCATCCCGTGGGCCAAACCGCTCAGCGATCCTCGCAAGGCGCAGATCAAGGTCAAGCAACTGTTCAATCATACTTCCGGTATTTGTCCTGAGGCGACTGGCGCGCGAAACGACGGCACGTGGCAGTATATCTTCGGCCACAGCGGCGACGAACGAACCGCCAAGCTGGCGTTTGATCCGGGCACGGCCTGCGGTTACTCGACGCATGCGTTGGCTCACGCGGCGCTGGTCTGCGAGTATGTCACGGGCAAGCCCTACGACGAGTTCGCTGTCGAAGCACTCTTCAAACCGATTGGGTGCGAGCATTGGTGGTTCCAATATTACAACGGGGGTGAAGAAATCGGCCGGCATCCGTCGCACGGGATGGGCATGCCGGCTCGCGATTTAGCGCGTATTGCTTATTGCATGCTCCGAAACGGCAAGTGGAAAGACAAACAGGTAATTCCTAAATGGTTCGTCGAACAGACTGCAGCTCCAACGCACGACGTCAGGACGCCGGAGTTGAGGTGGAAACTCAACCCCAGGACTTTCTCTCACGGCTGGGAGCTGCCCACTAATCTGACCGGCGACAATACGGAGCGGCGGAGCGGCGAAGGGATACCACATGACGCCCGCTACAAGCCCGGATCCGGCGGGCAACTGATCGCCTTCGTGCCCAGCCTCGATCTGGTTATCACTCGCCAAACCGGAAGCAGCGGGAATTGGCAATTCGCCGAATATCTGAGACGAGCCTGCGCCGCAGTGATCGGGTATCAGCCAAAGGCAGCGTCCATAAAGGAAGCGAAGGAATTCGTTCGCTTGTTTGATGACCGGTCGTTGCAAGGCTGGCAAGGTGCTATGGACGACTGGAAGGTCGAGGATGGCCAATTGGTGTACAAGGCGCTTGTGCACCCCGAGCGGTCCGCCGACCTGCTCGCACTGAAGTTAATGTCGGTCAGGCAATACTCGGATTTCATCCTGCTTTTCGAGTTTAAGCTCCAACCGGGTACCAACAACGGTGTGGCGATTCGGGCGCCGCTAAAGGGAGACCCCGCTTTCGTCGGCATGGAGATTCAAATCATCGACAATGATGGATGGCCGAACAAGCTCAAACCTTTCCAGGTGCATGGCTCAATCTACGGAGTGGTCCCCGCAAAGACTGGCTATCTCAAGCCGGCAGGTCAGTGGAACGAGGAAGAGATTCTATGCAAAGGACGTCGTGTCAAAGTGATACTGAACGGAACACCGATTGTCGATGCAAACCTGGATGAAGTAAGCCCGATTGACGGCCAGCAACACCCCGGACTCCAACGCAATCGCGGCTTCATCGGCTTGCTTGGGCATACAAAGAGCGTGGCGTTTCGGAATATCCGAATCAAGGAATTAGCGTTAGACGAATCGCATCGAAATCAGTAAATAAGGGTGATGGCACAGGCAATTTTGTGAATTATTA
>Ga0209427_10006102_pt1 | contig 13781 bp, 10 predicted proteins | sample DeeMarSWOR136_30_FD_187465 | JGI IMG/M metagenome (GOLD analysis project Ga0209427, IMG submission 187465) | Marine sediment microbial communities from White Oak River estuary, North Carolina - WOR-1-36_30 (SPAdes) (version 2) | ecosystem: Environmental > Aquatic > Marine > Intertidal zone >... | reverse complement strand
TAACAGACGGAAGATTCATCTTTGGATTGAAGCTAGCTGAAATTTTGCCTAAACCCTTTGTTGAAAGACGCCCAAAGAAAAAGCCTTTCTTCCATCCTTCAGCAATGCCCCCTAAACTTGCAAGGTGCATGGTGAACCTGGCTAAGCCCAAGGCTAGAGAGTTGGTTCTTGACCCCTTCTGCGGAACTGGAAGCATGCTCGTCGAGGCTGCACTCATCGGTTGCCGAGTCCTAGGCTTGGACGTTCAAAGGCGAATGGCTAAAGGAACTTCTCGAAACTTGTCCCATCTTAACATTGAAACTGAAGGGGTCCTCGTCGCGGACTCTCGCGACATGCCGATAACTAGGGTCGACTGTGTTGTAACCGACCCCCCTTACGGTAGGTCTGCAACAACTTTGAAACGAACCACACGGCAGATAATTGAGGAGGTTTTGGTGGCTGTTCATGGTTTGCTGGGTAAGGGAAGACACATATGTATGGCTGCTCCTAAAAAGTTACATATTGCCTCTGTGGGCCCAGCTTTAGGATACAAGCATCTCGAGTCCCATTCCGTTTATGTTCACAGAAGCCTAACGAGAGAGATAACTGTGTTCGAAAGGGTGTAAACAATGAGTTTGCGTGTGATTTTCCTAGGCACCGCTGGGAGCGTTCCTACGCCTAAAAGAAACCTGCCAGCCATCCTCATCCAACGTAAAGGCGAACAGGTAATGTTCGACTGCGGCGAAGGAGTTCAGAGACAGATGATAAAGGCTAAAACGGGTTTTCACAGGAAGATGAAGGTTCTCATTTCGCACATGCATGGAGACCACGTTTTAGGCTTGCCCGGACTGATGCAGACCATGGCTCTACTGGATAGGGAGAGGAAGCTTGAGGTTTACGGACCACCGGGAACAAGGCGTTTCATCGAAGCAGTCAAGGAAACGGTGCAGTTCACCCTAACTTTTCCCGTTGAAATCCACGAGATAGAAGAGGCTGGCGTTGTCTGCGACGAAGAAGAGTATACAGTAAACGCGGTTTGCGCAAACCATGTAATCCCAAGCCTCGCCTACGCATTAGTGGAAAAACCAAGGTCCGGAAAGTTCTACCCAGAAAAGGCCAAAGCCTTAGGAGTTCCAGAAGGTCCATTATGGTCGAAGCTTCAGCATAGGCATAAGGTTAGGCTGTCAAATGATCGAGTTATAAAGCCTGAAGAAGTTCTTGGACCAACAAGACCGGGAAGAAAAATCGTCTACTCAGGGGACACGAGACCATTTAAGGAATTTGTGAAATTTGCGGCTGGTGCAGATTTGCTCATTCACGATGCAACTCTGGACGACGAGTTGGCTGAGAGAGCAGAAGAAGACGGGCACTCAACTCCAAGCCAAGCGGCTGAAAATGCAGAAAAGGCAAAAGCAAAGCAGCTAATTCTGACGCATGTCAGTGCAAGATACGAAGATACAAGCATACTATTAGAACAAGCACGAAAAATCTTCAAGAACACCCAAGTTGCAGAAGACTTCATGAAAGTAGAAATCCCACTTTTGGACAGTTAAAAACATTAAGTCAACAACTGTTTTAATCTATGCATACTCTCCTCAACATGCTCAACAGCTTCAACAATCACGACTTTATCATAAGATATTCCTTTCAGCAATTTGGCAACCTTCTTCCAGTCGATTGTGCCGTAGCCTATTCCCAAGTGTTGGTCACTTTCTCCACTATTGTCATGCACATGAACGTGCACAATCCTTTCTGCAAAGTTTGTTAGGAAGCCTTCTATCTGCCCATTAATATTCGCGTGTCCAATGTCCAAAACCAAGCCTATCTCTTCGTCTACTTCACTGTAGAATCTTCTGAAGTCTTCAACGCTCTTCATAAGGAATGGGTAGGGCTCCGGCACGTTCTCTACTGCCACTTCCACGCCATGATCCCTCGCAAACTTGAATAGCAAACGTGTGGTCTTCAGGTTTTGAACCCAGTCCCTGCCCGGATAAAACATGCTAACACCAGTCCTTAATCCTGGATGAAAAACCCACAGATACGCTTCTAAAGCCCTTGCATAAACAATGGATCTTTCCAACCGTTTAAGCACAGCCTTCAGAATCGGCTTGGATGGTGAAGCAATGTTTATGTCTGCGAAAGGCGCGTGCACAGAATATTTCAAACCATAAGAATCCCCTAAACTTCTCAATGTTGAAACCCTCTGCCTGTCCAGTGCATGAAAACCCTCATCAACAACTTCTATATGAACCGTTTCCAGTTTGCAAAGGCGTTCAGCCATTTTCTTGAATGGTTCACTTAGACAATAAAGCGTAGACAAACCAATTTTATGCTCAACCATAGACTAGCCCCAGTCAAGCTTAAACGAGAACTTCAACCTTTACATTTTCATGCTTATAACATGATTTGTTACTTTGTATGGAAGTATGAGACACATTGAGGTGTTTTGAACTCTGAATTATGTATACAGTTTCTTGGAAAAAGCGCACATGTCTCACCAGTGGTCGAGTGCCAAGAACTGTTTCTTTGGAAAGAGCGTGGCTAGAAACTTCTTTACCTCATTGTTGCGAAGCGCAGTTTCCACTTTTATCATTCCCTTCTCCCATGCTTTTTGGGCATCGACAGTACCTAGAAGGACGCTGGTGAGAGTGTCGGCATTTAAAGAGATTCTGCAGTCTATATCATAATTTGTCCACATGAACGACTGTACATGTTCCCCCTCTTTTCTGAAGAATCTTTCGCGTTCCTCGCAGCTTATTTGCAACCATCCATTCCAGTCATGTACCTTCTTAAGGCGGGTAAGTATGATGGGGGTGATCTCTTCGAGAAATTTTGCAGCGTCGATGATTGCGTACATGAAAACGCCGTCAGTTTCCACATCAAAAAAACCTAGTTTAGGAAAGACTTGCCTATAATAGGGATTTTGAATTGAGCCAGCGTGAATCACCGCAACATTCTTTTCTACAAAAATATCGTAAACCTTGTCGACAAGCGGATCTGCAACGGTTTCAAAATCGTAATCTGGGTCAACTACTATTTCGCTAATTCTTCCAAGCCTTCTTCCCTTCACGTAGGTGGACGAGATGTACCCCACGATCTTTCCTTGCTCATCCAAGGCTACCCAACGGAGATTGTCTTTCTTCTTTGTCATGCGCTGAAAGACCTTCAAACGTCGCGCTGCAGAGCCCACGTAGTTTAAAATGAAGCGCTGGTAAACCTTCTGCAGTTGTTCCGCATCATCTTTTTCCATTCGTCTGATCTGAAACTGCATTTTACTCATCCCAGATTCGAATCAAAACCTTCTCCAACAATCGCAGGTCCGCATCGCTACCTTTCTTTACCTGCACTTTCTTCCTTTCTATCGCACCATCTAGTTTTATCGCACCCCACATTATGCGAAAAAGCGTCTCAACACCAATAGCCATGACCAAATCAGCAGACTTTGGAGGCTTGGCTAGTCTTTGAAAATGACCATTCCTGAAGCGGAAGGATTGTGTACCTGCATCCTCAAACTCAAAGACCACAGAGCAATTCCACTCTTGAAGAGTTTTTCGGGCAATCTTTGAGGATTTGAGGTGACGGTTGAGATCTCTTATCCACCTTCGAAAGACGTAGCCAAAGTCAAGAATTTTGATGTATGTCGGCCATGTTTGTATGTCGCAAAAACCGAATCGTCTGTAAATTCTGTGGGCTGGAAGTGTAAGCCCTGTGTAAAGCGAAGAGTTGGAGACACCCGAATTTTTGATGTACTTAAAGCTTTGTCGGAACAGATTTGTCATCAAGCCTCTTCTTCGATAGTCCGAGCACGTGCAAACACCCGCGATTCCACCAGTCTTTACGTAAACGCCTTCGCCTAAATGTAACTCCTTTGACTCCACAGAAATGCTACTTACAACATCACTATCCACTTCGCTGACAAAAAATCTAGACCAGCCTGCAGAATCTTTCTTAGCTTGTCGCAGCCATCGTCTTACCTGTCTAGGAGTCCCAGGATCAAAGCATTCGCTAAGAATTTGGGCAAGCTTAACCTCATCCTTTCCCTCTTGCCCTTCACGTACAAGGTACTGCACCTTTTTTCTCAATGATTAGAGTCGCCCCTTAGACGATGGAATGGAGAAGAAAAGGACATTGTGTTTCTTAAACTTTCTTGTGGAGCAAAACGCTGGAACCAGCTACTACGAAAATGCAAAGCAGGATTAGAGCGTGAACCTTTATAGTTGTCTAAGCCTATTTAAACTTGGGGACATCATGGCTGAAGAAAAAAGCATAGTAGAGTTCCTCAAAGCACACGATGGTAAGGCATCCCTTAAGGAAATAGCCGAAGGTTTGAGCATACCCAAGTATGGACCGAACTCCGCCTATGCGCTTTTACAATCGTTAAAGACTAAAGGAATTATTGAAAGGCGAGGGGAACAGTGGACACTCATAGTTGAGGCTGCTCCTCCGAAGCCTTCGACACCGCAATATACCACAGCACAAACTACCACAGCACAAACAGAACCACCCACAGCAGAAGAAGCTACAGCAACCCCAGAAGTTGAGCGGCTCATGAAAGCCATGGCAAAAACCCTTGCAGAAGCAATGAAGACCGCTAAGAAACCAGCAGACGAGTGGGAACTGGCAACAAAACCCATGACAACAAGAATAGAAAGAAAAGGAGAAAAACTGAGCCCTCTTGTTTTAAGACCAGACGCGGCACCAGAAGCCAAAAAACCATTAGTAGGCTTCCCCACAGGCACGTTCATAGACCACTTCTTTATAACATCTGAAGGAGAGAGCCTAAACGGTATCCCAATATGTGGACAATTCGCAATTACAGGCCTGCCTGGTGCTGGAAAATCCATACTAGTTGAGGAAGTAGCCGTCAGGGTAGCAACCTCAGATAGAAGAGTGCTTTATGCAACCGCTGAAGACACGTGGAAGAGTGCAACCCCTCGTTTTGATTTGCAGTCTCGCCTGAAACAGAAAGCAGACATCTTAGGCTTAAACTGGAACAAGATCCGTGAGAACCTGTTTGTTCTTGACACTGTGGCCTATCCGGAACTGCGCGATTGGACGACTTTCGCTGAAACCTACCGCTACGTTGCCGAAAAGGAGAAGATCGAACTGGCTATAATAGATTCTGTGACCGTGCTCGAGGCTTATCGTGGAGCACTAAAATACCGCGTCATGGAACTAGCCAGATACAACCAAGTCCACGGCGTAACAGCTCTGTACGTCAACCAGAGAAGTGCAGAGTCTTGGGACAGCTACGACATGGCTGGAGGCATAGGATTAGCCCATAATCTAGATGGGACAATAATAGTGGATTATGGACGCGTCTATTGGCAAGACCAGCAGACAGACTTAGCCGCAAACAGAGGAGAATTCGTCCGCATCGCCCGCGTCCTAGACTGTAGAATGTGCAACTTTGAGAGGAGACGAATACGAGTTGACATAACATCAGACGGCTTCTTAAAAGCGTTAGAGCCTATACCCAAAAATGAGGAAACACAACAATAGTGAACAAGTAAATGCCGACAGTTAAGCCGCCGTCCTTCAAAGAACTGGTTGAAGCTTACGGAAACCCGAAAGAGGCAACACTGCACCTAATCGAAGCTGGATTCTCACCTGAACAGATAGAATGGAAAATGGGCATACCGTATCATCTCACACGCCTCTACATGGAAGGAATAGAACCCAGAAAAGGCATGCCTTTCTCGAAGATGGTTGAAACATACGAACGCCTAGCAGTCCTACGCGGTAAAAAGGGAAAGGAAACAGAGCTGGCAAAATTCTTCCAAAGCCCAGAACTCACACTGGAGATTAAGGCAAGATTCGCCTTAGGCATATTCACAGATGAAAACCTGAAAATTGGGCCCGGCATGATAGAAAGAGGCATAAGCCTGGCCACAGGCTCTCCAAGAAGCGAAGTTAAAAGACTACTTATAGACTATGGGGAACATGGCGAAGTCGCTTACCTGGTCACAAAACCCAAAAACTCTGAATTAACAGTGAAAGAAGTCTACGAAGCCATCAAGCTACTGCCCAAACTGAAGAAGGTCAGAGAACGAGAACTCCACGTTTCCAGCATGCTACGAGTAGGCACTCCAACAGAAGCAAAATACATCATTAGGCTATTGCTCGGAGACTTAAAGCTTAGCTACTACACACACACAGTTATCAGAGCGGCAGCAAGAGCTTACGAAGTGCCACCCGAACTAATCGAAAACGCATGTGCAATATTGGGCTTAACAGAGGGCATAACACTCGCTTCAGAAGGAACGCTCAAACTTTCAGAGGTTAAAATACGTCCAGGTCAATCCATCAAACCCCAACTGGCTCACTTGTATGAGCCAGACAAGGTCGCTTATCCAGTGAGAGCAGAGTACAAGCTTGACGGAAGCAGACTTCAAATCCAAAAGTGGGGGACACGGGTCTGGCTTTTCTCAAGAAGAGGCATTGAAAAATCGCAGACGTTGCCAGAAATAGTTGAAATCGCCCAGAAATTCAACGCCCAAAGCTGCATTGTTGACAGCGAATTGATAGCCATAGATGATGAAGGAAATCCGTTGCCGTTTCAGTCACTGCTTGAGAGAACAGTTCCAACAAAGCTCTCCCAAGAGGAGCTTGAAGACAGAATGCGGAAAGTCAAGGTTACTATCAAAGCCTTCGACATACTGTTTTTGAACGGACAAGAACTCCTCAATCTGTCCCTCTCTGAGAGACGAAAATATCTTTTAGAAGTTGTCCCAGCAGAACATATTGCTGAGGGCATCGATTGCCAAAACGAATTTGAGTTAATGCGTTTCTACGAAGAAGCACTGAAGAAGAGGTATGAAGGGATAGTTGTCAAAAACTTGGACGCACCTTATGAGATAGGGCAAAGAACCTACACATGGCTTAAGTTAAAGCCGGAACGGGATACAATAGACTGCACAATAGTAAAAGCCCTATACGGAAAAGGAAAACGCGCAGGCCTATACTCATCCTTCTTGCTAGCCGTTCGAGACCCAAAGGAAAAGAAACTCTACACCATGGGAAAAGTTTCAAATCTACCCGACGAAACGATGAATGCGCTAAGAACAATAATTGATAGAACTAAAACAAGCGACGATGAGGAAGGTGTTTTTGTAAAACCTTCCATTGTTGCCGAGGCGACGTATCAAGAGATACAAGAAACGGACGAATATACGAGCGGCTTCGCCTTAAGAGTTCCCAAAATAGTTAGGTTCAGAACGGACAAAACAATTGACCAGATCGATAGTATTGAAAAGCTTCAGAAGCTCTATGAGTTGCAGTATGAAAGATATCCCGCTAACACGATATGATTCTATGGGAGAAGTCAGTTCTACCCTTTAATTTTGCGATTTCAAGTCATGTCCACTAACTACTTATATAAGCTGTAAAAATCGCAATACACCAAAAATTCCCCTTTCTTAGAAACTCACGTTCCCAATTCGTGCTGATCTGGTTGACTGAAAATAAATTTCTCAGCAAAAGAATTATCCGAAATCATAGCGTTCATTCCGAAGTTTCACTTTAAGAGTTTTTAGCGTTTCTTGTACAGGTAAAGTGTGTGTGAGGGGTATCCTAATTTGGGGTTTTCACAGAAATTCTCAACCTTGATTGGTTTCCATCCCACAATTTCGTAATCGTGGGAAATCACGCGCACTCCATTTTTAAGGTCTGCGTCAAGTTTGGGTCTGATCTTCTCATTCGCACTCGTTGTAAGATAAAGATAGATAACATCCGCCGAAGTTAGGTCCACCTTAAACATGTCACCGTTCACTATTGTCACTCTGTTCTGAAGTCCAAGGTCATAGATGTTGCTCAATGTTTTCTTCACAAGGTCTTCTCTCAATTCAACTCCAACGGCTCTTGCACCAAAATCCTTTGCAGCCATTATAACGGCTCTGCCATCTCCTGCACCTAGGTCGAAGAAGACCTCTCCGGGTTTCAGTTCAGCTATAATAAGCATTTGACGAACCACTGGCAGTGGACTTGGAACATAAGGTGCTATGAACACTTCATGAGACCTCCTTCAAACATGTCTGTCTTTTACCAGTGTCTTGTTCCTTTAAAGATTTTTCATTCAGCTCTAGGCGACATAGGTTGATCTTTCAGAAGCCGGCGTTTTTGTGGGTCTTCGAGCTTCTCCGCATTTCATGCAGCTTTGGGCACACAACTCCAGATATTTTTCTTCATCCTTCAATCCTATGGCTTCGGCCGCTTTGCGGCATAGTTGACTCGGTTCTTCACATCCGTCTTCTCTGCAAAGATTTGATATGTAGAGGCAGACGTCTTTCACATCTTTTGGTTCCAGCACGGCCCTGTTTGTGCGAACTAGAAGGCAGAGTTCTCTGGCTAGAACGCATGTTTTGACGTATTTGATTCTTTTGAGAACTTCGTCTCTTAGTTTTTTCCTACTTATTTCCAAGTTTTTTCTTCTCCATAACTTGCGATAAGGATGTTATTCACAATAAGGAGGCTGCTGATTTAAAAGTTGTTGTGAGTCTCAGACTTACCAGAACCTTCTACTTATGGCTTTACGTTCAGCTTCGAGAACTAGCTCATAAAACTTGTCGGTGAGTTTTGTTTCTTTCTCGAGAACTCCGATGACGTCCGATGGCTTGACCCTTCTGGCGCACAGTGCCACAACAGCGGGTTTTCCATATTTAGTTGTCAAATGTGCCGTTTGCAGTGCCTGCCTTTGCAGTTTCTCTTCACCTTTAGTTAGTTTTTCTCCTCTCTTTTCAATGATTGGTAAAACCTTCTCTTCTTCGACCTTAAGAAGTCCTATTGCCGTGGAGTTGCATTTCGGGCACATTGGCTTGTCGGGCATGTCTTTGACATGCATCATTTCTATGTAGCTCCAACAATTTGTGCAAACGAAAGTGCATGTTTCATCTAGTAATCGTGCTTTTGCTGACTTTATCAGCACTGCTCGCATTCTTTCGGGAGGAATCAGATCGGTTTTCATGCTTACCCGTTCAATTCCTACACGAGCCACAGGGGTTGCATTTCCATCCGTTTCGATTTTTAATATTTGAATTTCGTCCTCTCGAATCTTTCTAAGAACGTGAATGAGTTTTTCTAGGCTCAGATCCTTTGTGAACACCTCTTTCAAGGCTTCTTCGTAGACTGGTGTGCCTTCAAAGCTTTTTATCAGTCTTTGTAGGCTTACGCTGCTGAAGTCAGCCCATTTCTTTAAGCGTCCAAAACGTCTTGCCACGTGAATCATTCTCCTCTTGAAGAGTCCGGTCTTCACGGTTGCCCTTGTCAAGCTGTCTTGGATTGCTTGTTCAAGCATTGCTCTCATCTCATTAAACAATATAATGATGTGGTCTTTGTTTGCAGCTGCCATAGTTTGTACAAAGATGCGGTACGGATCGTGTTGAACCACGATGCTATGTCCGATCTTTTCGGAGAGCAAATGACCCATTAATTGTGCTAAGGCTCTGTTCGTGAGGGAACCGAAGTGGGCATGAACAATAACGAACTCTTCCCAATCTTCGACGATTATTCGTTTCTCTGTGGGAACTGGAAATCCAGCATTTATATGCTCAACTATCTCAGCTATAGCACGCAAAATTGTGTCCTTATCAGATGGGTACTCTTCACTAAGTTTAGCAGCAACCTCTTCTGGTGAAAGTCCACTTTTTATCTGCTCTTCAACAAATCCTCGGATAGAGCCCACTTCCTGCGCAACTTCGAATGGCACTGGAATCTCTTCACCTATCCAGCTTGGTATAGCCCCTGTTGGATCATCGATTGGTTTGACGTGTACTTTTTCTCCGGAAACATGGATGATCCGCCAAGGGCTTCCTCTAATAATGAATTTTATCCCAGGTTTACCATACTCAGCCATGAAGGCTTCGTCCAGTATTCCCACAGCAGAATCGCTTGACTCGTCAACCACAAGGTATTGCTTCTCATCAGGTATCATTGACAAGTTGCCGAAATAGTATTCGAAGAGGGCCTTTGTTCTTCGCGGTTTCAACGCCACCTTGTCTTCGAAGGAAACCCACGTTAAACGTGGAAAGCGCTGATGCATATCCATCAGGATTTTTTCAACGTCTTCAATCGTTAAGTCCGTGTATGGATAGGCTTTTTTGAATATTTCTAGGACTTCGTCGAACTGCCATCTTCTTCTCCTAAGAAGTAGACCAGCTATCTGATGTGTTAAGGCGTCATAAGGTTTAGGGGGAATTTCTACGGGTTCCAAATCTTCTTTCAAGGCTTTCTTAGCTATCGCTAACGCTTCAAGAGTGTCATCGGAATCCATTGTCACTATTACTCCCTCGGCTATGCGTCCGATTCGATGACCGCTTCTGCCCACACGCTGTATGAGCCTTGTAACCTGTCTTGGACTCATGTACTGTATAACCATGTCTATGCGGCCTACATCTATGCCTAACTCCAGGCTGCTTGTGCAGACAAGTCCCTTCAATTCGCCATTTTTCAGTCCCCTTTCGGCGGCTATTCTGGAAGGCTTGGCAAGGGAGCCATGGTGTATTGAAACTGGGAAGTCCATGTCCCAAACCTTGAATCTGCTGGCTAAAACCTCGGATATCGCCCTTGTATTTGTGAATAGAAGCACCGATTTACGTTTCCCTATGTAATCGCGAATGATTCGAAGCCTTGCTGCGACTTCTGGATGTGTGTAAAGGCTCTTGGAAAGCCTGTAATCTTCTGCTCCGGGTCTTGGGAAGACAACCTTCAGTCTCATCATTCGTCCGACAGGAACACGGACAATTTCAACGCTTCTGTCATTTCCAACAAGAAACCGAGCTACTTTTTCAGGAGTTCCAATAGTGGCGGACAAACCTATCATTTGGAAGTCTTTGCCGATCATCCACCTGAGCCTTTCCAAAGCTAGAGACAATTGGCTTCCACGTTTGCTGTCAGCCATCTCATGCACCTCGTCTATTATCACCCAGCGCACCTGTCGCAGGTGCTGACGCAGAATCCAGCCTGGCAATATCGCCTGCAAAGTCTCAGGAGTTGTAATCAAGACAGTTGGTGGGCTTCTGGACTGTCTTGTCCGTTCTTTCGTTTCAGTGTCGCCGTGCCTAACAGCCAATTTTATGTCTAGGTTGTTGCACCACCATTCAAGCCTTTCAAGCATGTCTCGGTTTAAGGCTCGCAACGGAGTAATATACAAAACCCTTATGCCTAACATCCTTTGGGGTTCTTGGAGAAGCATACTTAAAACTGGCAGAAAAGCAGCTTCAGTCTTTCCTGTTGCAGTAGGCGAAATGAGCAGAACATTTTTTCCCTCAAGAATTTTTGGTATGGTCTTCTCTTGCGGCTCTGTTGGTTCTGAGAACCCCCTCTGCTCAATCAACCTTCGAACTGGCTTAACAAGTAGGTCAAAAGCGTTTTTTGGAGATTCTTTCAAGTCTGGTTAGACCCCGGATGCTTAGAGATACAGCGGAAAACCTAGGGTAAAAGCATTTTGGAAAATATGTTAATGGACGCGTGCAGAAGGAGCCTAGACGGTTAACACTTCTTTTTATCAATGAAGGGCTTATGTGGGTGCGAGTTTACTCGTGTTGAGATATAGTATCCTGACGCTTTTGCTACTTTAAATGCAATTTGAGCTGGTTTGTCTTATGCCTTTTTTGTTAAATTTGTAGTTGACCGGAATTTCCATGCACCATTGACTAATGGTCTTATGCTTATTTCGCGTCTGCAATTGATGACTCCCCATTGAACCTTGCTGTTGGCGACTATTATAAGCATGTTGTAATGGTCTTCAAGCACAACATCAGCATATTCTGCTTCAATTGTAAAGCATGGTTCATAGCAAATAAAGTCAAATCTTCTTCCATAAATAATCTAACATCGTTACGTAGACATTTTTTAGAGCTTAACTTAAAAGTGTTTGCCGCAGTAGCTTCTGCTTTTTCAAAGAAAATGTCTAAAATTAATGTTTAAGCAGAGTTTTTCTATCCCAAAACAATGGAAAATGTTTTATCTATCATCGTCAAAAAACCATGGTTATCGAGAATGTTGGAGGAAATTGAATGGCTAAATGTCCAAGTTGCGGAAGTAATATCGCTACGCCAAGGAAGACATGGAAGATGGCTGGACGCCCAGACAAATCAGGAAAAAGAATGCAGCTGACAATCGGACTCTACGATTGTCCGAAATGTAAGAAGACATTCCGAAAAGTAGAGGAGAAAAAGAAGATTTAGACATCTTCAATGCTGGCTGTTAAATGCCGAAAGCAAACAAACGCGAAAACTCTGCCCAAAACGCGAACATCTGTTACAGATCTCTGCAAGACATGAAACTCTTTGCTCCCTTCCCGGACAAAAATGAGAGTTTCCGTAACAATCTTTGACATGGATGAATGTCCCAACTGTGACGCAGAACCTTAAGGCCTATAGCTGCATCCTCATCCCCTTTTATTTTTTCGAAATTTAAGCGTTAAGTTTTAAAAGATGGAAGTTCTAAATCAACCGGAACACCAGCCTAGAAGAAGGTATCAATGTTGGCGGCAACAACACTCAAGCGACTCTGGAAGAACGAGTATTTCAAAACCGCAATAATGATTATTCTTATAATTGTGGTGGTCTTTGGATTCTGGTATGGCTCCCAGACAGTTCTAAACACACGATATCCCGCGTTGGCAGTCGCTTCTGGCAGCATGTGCACTTTGCCAGGTCCACGTTGCGATGGATGGACCCATCCATTTGAACCCACACTCCACGTAGGAGACTTAATCATCGTTCAAGGAGCAAATCCTGAAGAAATTAAAGCAGCACCATACCCTGATGGTGATATTATTGTATTTCACCAAATGAGTGCTAGTGGTGAACTGATTGTTCATAGGGCCATTTCAAAAGAGGAAAGGAACGGCACGTGGTATTTTCAGACGAAAGGAGACGGAAACTCGGGGCCCGACTCGCCAACTCCAAATATTCCAGAGGACAATGTGGTTGGTAAAGTTATTATGCGAATTCCTTGGATTGGGCACATCGCACTTCTCATGAATAATTCCTCCGGAATATTCATAATAGCATTTTTACTGATCATCCTAGTAATTGTAGAGTTCATTATTCCCGTATTTTCAGGTAGAAAAGGCGAAGTTGAGCAAAGGGAAAACTTGGAAGAAACCTTGGAATAACCTAAGTTAGGTTTCAAGCGTTTTCTTGACAGTTCAAACCTTTTTTGGTGAATTGAGTCTCTAAAACTCTATGGCTTCCGTCAGCAATTTGCTGAAAAGTGAATATTGTGTTTCTTCAACAATACCCTAGCTTCTGGGAACTCGTATAAATGCGTGGCATACGGGACAAAAGACTTCGCCTTGAAAAACAATGGCGCAATCTTTGCATAGATTTTTCTGGCATACTCGACACACTGCTACTGCATCCTTCTTAGGGTGATAACTGCATTTCATGAAATCTTATCTCCGTCATGCATGGTTTTAGTTTAATATGCCAATTTAAGCCTATCTTTACAAAGTCAAAAGTGATGAGTCTAAACGGCGACGTCTGTACTGGCATCGAAGAACTAAAAGTTACATCGTTGTTTTTCTCCGAAGTAGGTAGCCTCCGAATTTCAATCAGTCTTAGCTCTACTAGTGTAGTCACCGCTTGCTGACATCTTGGATGACAGCGCACCCGTCCGCATACAGTCACCAGAACTCTTAAGTAAAATCTTGAAAGTAATAATATTGAAGAAGAGAGAGGGGATGGCCGCTGGAAAAAATTATGAGTTCCATAGTTTTGGAGAAGGAGGAAACGGTGTTAGAGACTTGGGAAGGCGATGTTGAGTCGGTTGTTAGGACTGTCAAGAGCGAGAGAGGTTTC
>Ga0209427_10006100_pt1 | contig 13784 bp, 11 predicted proteins | sample DeeMarSWOR136_30_FD_187465 | JGI IMG/M metagenome (GOLD analysis project Ga0209427, IMG submission 187465) | Marine sediment microbial communities from White Oak River estuary, North Carolina - WOR-1-36_30 (SPAdes) (version 2) | ecosystem: Environmental > Aquatic > Marine > Intertidal zone >... | reverse complement strand
CCAAAGCGAGAATTATGGCGAAGGCAACCACTCGAGCCAGTGTCTCCTGAGGAATGAAGGTGAGCTGTTCAGCCAGAGCAACATAGAAGCGCCCGGCCAAAAGGACACCAATAACTACCCCAGCGAGTGTTAACACGGCCTTGATGATGCCAATTTTAAGGCCAATCAGCGTGGCAATGCCGATTACCGCGATAACTGCGATGTCAAGCCAGCTCATGATTTTATTAAACCTTTATACTCGACGCTCTATCTGTTTGCCTGATTATACATTATTATCATTGATAATGCAGGGCGTCAATAGGATTGAGTCGTGCGGCTCTCAGTGCCGGGTACAGGCCGGACGCAATACCGATAAATAGCGAGACAGTGAAGGCCAGTATTATGATATCGATGGAGACTGCTGCCGCCAGCTTAAAGCCGCCGATATCTACCTGCGATATCGCCCAGGCCAGGAGCCAGCCACCGGTGATACCGATGCCGCCGCCGGCAAAGCCCATCGTTGCCGCCTCGATGAGGAACTGCATTAGGATATCGCGCCTTTTGGCTCCCACTGCTTTGCGTATGCCGATTTCCCGCGTCCGCTCCGTGACCGAAACGAGCATGATGTTCATTATACCAATGCTGCCCACAAGGAGTGAGATGCTGGCAATAGCGCCCAAGACGATGGAGAATACCCCCGTTACCTGGCCGACGACTTCCATTACCTGTTCTTGGCTGACCACGGCGAAATCGTCTTTATCATCACTCTTTAGATTGTGCCTCCGGCGCAGGATGGATTCGACTTCCTCAATGACTGCCTCCCGGTTTTCCTCGTCGATTAGCTGGAAGCTTATGGAGGCAACGGCATCCTGGCCGGTGGCGGTCTGCTGCGGAAATAAACGCGCCTGATAGGTGGTGATGGGTACAATCACAACGTCGTCAAAGCTGACGCCAAACATGGCGCCGCCTTTGGCTTCAAGCACTCCGACAACAGTGAAGCGCTGCTTCTTCATTTTGACCTGTTGACCGACAGCATCATCATCGCCGAACAGGTCTTCAGCCACCAGACTGCCCAGCACAACCACGTTGGCCCGTTGTGCCACGTGATGGTCGGTAAAAAACTGTCCGGACGCTACCGTATATTTCATAACATCCGCATATACAGGAGTTGCCCCGTGAAGTAACCCTCCTTTGCTTTCACCGTCAGCCGTTACGGTGATGAAATTCTCATTTATCGGGGCAATATTGTCAATGCCGCGGACGTTCTCTAGGGCGCGGGCGTCATCCATGGTTAGTGAGGGTGCGGCATATGCCGGGGACATGGAGAAACCTCCTTCCACCTCTGGATTCACGGGCATTATCGAAAGTATATCGGCACCAAATTCCTCATAAGCGGAGGCAATGGTAGCCTCGGCGCCCCTGGCCACTGACATGAGCGTGATAACCGAACCAACACCGATGATGATTCCAAGCATGGTCAGCGAAGACCGCAGCTTGTTGATGAGCAGCGACCTGATGGCGATGACAATGGAATCTATTAACTTCACTTATAGCTCCTGCTTTTCAATTGATATTAGTTACCGACGTCACCAATATCTTTTCGCTTGCGTATCGTTTTATCATTGTGGGTAACTTTTTCATCGCTGACAATCTTGCCGTCTAGCAGACGTATTATGCGCTGGGTTTGCGTGGCCACGTCCATTTCATGCGTGACCAGGATTACGGTAATCCCTTCTTGGTGAAGCTGGCAGAAAATGCGAATGATTTCCGTGGTGGCGGCGCTGTCCAGGTTTCCAGTGGGCTCATCCGCCAGAATGAGAGACGGATTGTTCACCAGTGCCCGGGCGATGGCCACGCGCTGTTGCTCGCCGCCGGACAGTTCGGTGGGCTTATGGTTGGCCCGTGCCTCGAGCCCAACCCGTTCCAGCGCTTCCAGGCTTCTCTTGTGCCGTTGCCCGCCGTTGCCGTAGAGGAGGGGAAGCTCCACATTGGAAAGGGCTGAGGCGCGCGGTAAAAGGTTGAAAGTCTGGAAAACGAAGCCGATTTTCTTATTTCTCAGCTCGGCAAGCTTGTTGTCATTGAGTCGGCTGACGTCCGCACCTTCCAGCGTATATTTACCTGTGGTGGGCTTGTCCAGAAAGCCGATGATATTCATCAGCGTTGATTTGCCGGAGCCGGAGGCACCGATGATGGCCACCATTTCTCCCTGTTTGATGGTCAGGTCTATTCCCCGCAGTGCCGGGACTTCGACTTTACCCATACGGTAGATTTTGGCTATATGATCAAGCTCAATCATCTGGTGCTCCTGCCTTGTCATTTTTTAAGCACTGTGTCCGGTATAAATTTGTCCGTCTGGCCATCAGCGTTTTCTGGAGGCAAGGATTGTCTCTCCAACCTCCAGACCGCTTGTGATTTCAGTATTAAAATCGTCGCTGATGCCTATTTCAACCGGCCTTGCTACCAGTTTATCGTCAACTATCACGTAGACCACCGGGTTACCATTTTCATCACTATTGATGGCACGGTCCGGCACCAGCAGGACGTCAGTGCAACTGGCCAGAACAATGTCGGCCTCAGCGCTCATGCCGACCATTACACCGGATTCCTCCGGGACGTCGAGCTCAATTTTAACGTTGTAGACGATAACACCGCCAACCTCGAGTGGTAACGGGTAAATAGTGGTGACCACGCCCTCTAACTCCGTGTCGGCCAGCGCGTCAAAGGTTATAATTACCTTCTGCCCCACTTCCACCTGAGGGATATCGATTTCATCCACCTCTACGACTAATTCCATGCTGGTTGGGTCAATCAGGTTTATAATCTGTGTAGGAGCCATCGTTGGTATTGGTATCATATCGCCTTCTTTTGCAGTAACGCTGGCCACTATGCCATCGAAGGGGGCAGTGATGGCTGCCTCTCGCAGGTCTTTCTCCGCCTGTTCCAGGGACTGCCGGGCCAGTGATACTGACTGCCTGGCCTGCTCAACGGCGGCTTTCGCTGCTTCCACACTCAGTTCCGTGAGGGCAATGTCCTCGTTCAGTTTATCCAGGTTTTTCTGAGCTTGAGCCCCGGCCAGTTCCGTGGCTTCCAGCTGCATTCTGGCGATGGCCACCTCCTCGGTGTCGTGTGCGTTTCTCTTGGCGTCCAGTACGGCCTCAGCCGCGTCCAGCCTTGCCTGTGCGTAGATTATGGTGTCATCTGGCAAGTTCCGCTGCAGCGCGTACTGTAGAAATGCCTCGGCGTTATCCACGTCTTTCTGCGCCGTTTCAATATCTGGCCAGGTATATATGTCCTGAGTCTCGTTGAGGTTATGCCTGGCCGACCGCACATTTATCTGAGCGTTGAGTAAGGCCAACTCAAGCGCATCTTTCTGATCCAGAACGCTATCGAGTTCAGATTCAGCGGTTTTCTGGCTCAACTCTGCCTGTTTGAGCACTACCTCGGCCTGAGTAAGCGCGTATTTTGCCTGGTCCCTGGCTAGTTCCAGGCTGTCCGCGTCAAGCTCTGCAAGAATGTCACCCTTGGTGACCCGGTCACCTTCCTCAACGTATATCGTGGCGATGCGACCCCCGCTGCTGAAGCTCAAGTCTGCATCCTCTGATGTCTCTATATTACCACTACCGCTGACGGTGACCATCAGGTCTCCCCGTACCACCTCAGCATATTGCTCCCCCGCCTCTTCGGTCTCTCCCAGGGGATTGCAGGCAGTAAGTGCGATTACAATTATCAGGAGTAAAAAGGCGGTGATGATGCGTAGTTTTTTCATTTCATGCCTCCCGAAAAGATACGTAATAAATGGCTATCGGCTTTGCTTTGCCGTCTGCAAGTTCTTCTGATGTTCTTTCTCCCATCTTTCCAGCAGGGCAGGGAACTCCTGCTCCAAAAAGGTATATACATCAAGCATCTCCTTCAACCATTTGCTGTTGGCGGTGGTTTTCTCCCCGAGCAGGTCGAGCCCGCGTTCGGCGAGCTGCCGGAACATTCTGATTTCGCCGGTGAGTCCGCGGCCTATCATATGTTGCCAGGTGTCAGAGCGCAGGCGGAAGTAGTCATGCCTGACACCGGGCAGGCTAATGCGTTCAATCAGGCCGTGATGAATGAGGAGGCGAGTTGTGGTGCTTATGGAGCCTTTGCTGGCGGTTAGAGCGCTGGTAAGCTGTTCCATTGATTGGTGGGGTGGGTCAGCGACAAGAAGCCAGCCCAGAATACGCCCCGCCATGCGGGGCAATCCCGTCTGCTCGAAAGCAATGCCGACTTCTTCAGCGAACTGCTTCGCCTTACTAACCGATATTGTTTTCATTGGGCGATACCACTTTGTTCAATTATTTTTGAATATTATAAACAATATAATTAGTTTTGTCAATACTGAACAAAGTAAATTTTAGAAAATATTTGTGGAAATTTCGCGGAAATGATTCGGCAGCATAGGTGCTGGTGCAAATTATTTACCGAGTTCTTGAGACCGGCGGTAGGCAGCGGCGACTGCTTTAGCGACCAGCTCTTTAAAATTTCCGTTTTCAAACTGCTCTAGGGCGGTGGCAGTCGTACCACCGGGAGAGGTTACCATGCGGCGCAGTTCGGCAGGGGGTTTGCCGGATTTCCTCAGCAGTTGTCCGGAGCCGAGCATAGTCTGAAGCACCAGTTCCTGTGCTGTGTCCTCGGCAAGTCCGATGCGAACCGCAGCCTCGATGAGGCATTCGACGAAGAGGAAAAAGTAGGCCGGGCCGCTGCCGCTCACTGCGGTGGCAATATCAAGATATCCTTCATCAGCCATGAAGATTTCCCGGCCCATGGTACTCAGTATGGCCTTGGCCTGCTCTTTCTGAGGTTCGGTTACCTCTGAGGTGGCAGTCCAGACACTGATTCCCTCTCCAATCTGGGCGGGTGTGTTGGGCATCACCCGGACCACCTGTCGGTGGTCAAGGCCTTTACATAATGTATCTATTCTGGCGCCGGCTATAATGGAAAGGATGAGCTGGCTTGGTTTAATCTGGCCGGACAGTTCAGGCATTACCTCAGGCAGGTTTTGCGGTTTTATCGCCAGAATTATGATGTCGCCCTTTGCTGCGGCGTCGCGATTGATTTCGGTAACAGATACGCCGTAGGCCTGTTTCAGATGTTGGCGACGTTCCTCTTTGGCGTCGCTGACCCAGATAGCCTGCGGATTGCTCAGGCCGCGATTAAGCAGCGCAGCCAGTATTGCCTCCCCCATCGCCCCGCCACCGATAAAAGCTATCTTCGAAATATCCATGGCTTTTACAATCACTGCACGACGAAGTTTACCAACCTGCCGGGCACGTAAATCCTCTTCCGGATTTTCTTTCCTTCCAGATAGGCGTTGGCTTTAACGGCCTTCTCCTGAAGAATCTGTGGCAGTTTGTCCTCGGTTATGGAAACGGGCACGGTTATGCGGTCGCGGAGCTTGCCGTTGACCTGTACTACCAGCGTTATCTCCTCGTCCTGGGCCAGTTTTTCGTCCCACTGTGGCCAGGACTGGTTGTGGATACTGTAGGGGCGTCCCGTTCTCTCCCATAGTTCCTCGGTGAGGTGGGGGGCAGTGGGTGCCAAGAGGCGAAGCAGGATGTCTATTGACTCCTGCCAGGCGGAGGGACTGATAGCGCCGGTTTCCTTCGCTTTTGCCAGGTAGTTGGTGAACTCCATGAGTGCGGAGAGCATGGTGTTAAAGCGGAGCTTTTCCAGGTCCTGGGTTACCCGTCGGACGGTCTGGTGAGTAAAACGAGAGAGTGCTTTCTCTTCTGTCTGTGTGCGGTCAGGCGCAGCCTTTTCGTCGGGCTTATACTCATCGAGCACCAGTTGCCATATTCGGTTCAGCCAGCGGCTGATGCCGCTGATGCTGCTGTCATTCCATTCACCGCCCTGCTCCCAGGGGGCAAGGAACATTAGGTAGGCCCGAACCGCATCCGCCCCCAGCTCGGCCACATACTCATCAGGGGTGATCACATTGCCAAGCGATTTGCTCATCTTCTGCTTCTCGGCAATGATGATTCCCTGGTTGAACAGGCGGGTGAACGGCTCATCGAAGTTGACCAGCCCGATGTCACGCAGCGCCTTGATAAAGAAGCGGGAGTAGAATAGATGCATCACGGCGTGCTCCGCCCCGCCGGTGTAGAGGTCAACCGGCATCCAGAATTCATTCTTTTTGTCATCAAAAGGGGCATCGTCGCTTCCGGGGCTGGTATAGCGCATAAAGTACCATGAGGAACACATGAAGGTATCCATGGTGTCCGTCTCGCGTTTGCCTGGCCCGCCGCAGCGCGGACAGGTTGTGTTAACAAACTGCTCATGGTATTTTAGCGGCGACTCGCCGGTTGGCTTGAACTCGGCATCTTCGGGCAGCAGTACCGGCAGGTCTGCCTCAGGGACGGGAACAATGCTGCATTTATTGCAGTAAATCATGGGGATGGGGGCACCCCAGTAACGCTGACGTGAGATTAACCAGTCGCGTAACCGATAGCTTACGGTTCGCCTGCCCCAGCCCTTCTCTTCGAGAAAGTCTGAGATGGCCTCAATGCCATGCCTGCTGGGCAGGCCGTTGAACTGCGCTGAGTTTACCAGGGTTCCTTCCTCAATATATGCCTCTTCCAGTTCCGCACCCTGCCAGTCAGGTGGCGCGATGACCACTCGTATGGGGATATCGTACTTTTTGGCGAAGAGGAAATCACGCTCGTCGTGAGCCGGTACGCCCATCACCGCTCCTGTGCCGTAGCTTAAAAGCACGTAGTCGGCAATCCATATGGGAACCTTCTCTCCGGTCAGGTGATTGGTGCAGTACGAGCCGATAAAGACACCGTCTTTTTCCTTCTCAGTGGATAATCTCTCTATTTCGCTTAAACGTCTTGATCTCTCGATATAGGCGTCAACTTCGGCTTTTTTCTCCGGCGTAGTCAGCACGGAGACCAGCGGGTGCTCGGGCGCGAACACCATAAAGGTAACGCCGTAAGTGGTGTCCGGACGGGTGGTAAACACCCGGATTTCTTTTTCCGGTGCTCCCGGGTGGTCAAGAGCGAAGGATATTTCCGTTCCTTCACTGCGGCCTATCCAGTTTCGCTGCATAATCCGTATGCGCTCCGGCCAGTCGATGCCGTCGAAACTCAACATCTCGTCGGCGTATTTAGTGATGCGGAAGAACCACTGCTCAAGGTCGCGGCGGGTAACCGCGGTGCCGCAGCGTTCGCAGAAGCCGGTGCCCACCACCTGCTCGTTAGCCAGCACCGTCTGGCATTGCGGGCACCAGTTCACTGGTGCCTTGCCCCGATAGGCCAGGCCGGCTTCGTACAGCTTCAGGAAAAACCACTCCGTCCACTTGTAGTATTCGGGAAGGCAGGAGACCACTTCCCGGCTCCAGTCATAGATAGCGCCGATGCTGCGGAGCTGACGGCGCATGTTCTCAACATTCTGCATCGTCCAGGTGAAGGGGTGGATGCCGCGCTTGATGGCGGCATTTTCGGCGGGAAGACCGAAAGCATCGAAGCCCATAGGGTGAAGCACGTTATAACCCTGCAGGCGTTTGAAACGAGCGTGGACGTCTGACGGTGCCATGGCGTACCAGTGTCCGATGTGAAGATCGCCGGACGTGTAAGGGAACATGGTCAGCGCGTAGTATTTCGGCTTAGGGTCGTCTTCGCTGACCTTATAGAGCTGGTCTTTATCCCAGCGCTGTTGCCATTTCTTCTCGATTTCCTGCGGGTTGTACCTGTCTATCATATAGTGGCCTCCGGTGCCAGAGCGCTGTCCGAGCGCCTGAATAGGCAGTGAATGAATCAAAGAAAGGAAATGGTGTAAAAAGAGGGGTATTAACCCCTCTCAGAAAGCGCCCCCCTCTTGTGGTTCACCACATTAGTCTAGCTCAATTGACCGAGGCTCGTCAACAAGCTGCCCTTGGTTCGGTGGCAGGGTCCCCAAAAACGGAGAGACTGGATAATCACATGTACACTATCCAGTCTCCCTTATATTTTCGACGTCGAAAAATAAGTTAATTTAGGCTTTGCCAATTCGGAACATTTTGGTGCCGCAGGTAGGACATACGCCCTGAGTGGCTGGTTTGCCATTCTTCATGGTGATTGACTTGGCGTCTTTCATCTCCTTCTTGGCGCGGCACTTCACACAATACGCCTGCATGACTACCCTCCTTTTAAGTTTATTAGGATTAGTAGCAAGAATAAACTATTCCTGTTCCGTTGTCAATAGGCATAACGGTAAAAAAGGAATGAATTTGAGCGTCACATGACAAAATATTTCTGTGGCCTAGCCTCATTTCTTATTCAGCCGTGACCTTTGGCTTTTTTCATACCTGTGGACGACTGGTTTCATTGGATGCAAACATTGCTCAATGAATGAAATATCAACTATAATTATTGGATTCGAGGTGCTGGTTCATGCCGGAAATCATTCTTGTAGCCATCGGGGCTATTATTTTTATCCTTATAGTCATCAGGATAATCAGGAAGTCATATCAATTCCCGGCGCCGGCTTATGTGGGACGTCTTCTGGATAGCGATTTCCGGCGCTTTTTTCAGCCGCCGGAAAAGGTTATCGAGCGCAGCGGCATCAAGGCGGGAATGACTGTCCTGGAGCTTGGCTGTGGCAGTGGGGCCTATACTACACATATGGCTAGAGCCATCGGTGAACAGGGCAAGCTGTATTCGGTTGATGTACAGCCCGCGATGCTGCGTCAGCTTGAGCGCAAGTTGAGTAAGGCGGAGAACAAAGGTTTTAAGAATATCGAGCTTAAAGAAGCAAGTGCCTATGAGCTCCCCTTCGCCGATGGTTCCATCGACCTGGCTTGTATGGTGACCGTGCTTATGGAGATTCCGGACCAGGGCCGCGCCCTGCGTGAAGTGAAGAGGGTGCTCAGGCCGGATGGAATTCTGGCGGTTACCGAATTTTTCCCTGACCCCGATTATCCATTCCGTGCCACGGTAATTAAAATTGGCGAGCGGGAAGGGTTTGTTTTTGACGAAAGTCAGGGCAGCTTCTGGAACTATACGGTCAGATTCAAAAAGCAGCTCTCTGGTAAAAGGAAGGATTGAGCATTGAGGTTTCCTTGGCGAATAACCGATAAGATTTTTTATGGATGGGTGGTGGTGGCCGTTTTTCTGGTAACCGGCATCACGCTCTACGGCATACATTTCTCCTTCGGGCTTTTTTTCAAGTCGATTGAAGCTGAATTCAACCTCACCCGGGCAGCAACCTCTGTCATACTTTCGGCCAACTTGCTGCTGGCTGGTCTGTGCTCTTTCTTTGCTGGCTGGGCTCTGGACCGTTACGGCCCGAGGCTGGTGGTGCTCCTCATGGGAATCTTTGCCGGCCTGAGCCTGGTGCTGACCAGCCAGACGAATGCCCTCTGGCAACTATTTATCACTTACAGCCTGTTGCTGGCCATGGGCACCGGCCCTATCTACGTGGTGCCAATGTCTGTCGTCTCCCGATGGTTTGACAAGAAGCGGGGGCTGGCGCTGGGTCTCGCCAGCGTGGGAATAGGGCTGGGCACAATGATTATGGCGCCATTTGCCACCTATCTCATCACCAATTACAGCTGGCACACCGCCTATCTGGTGATAGGGCTGATTGCCTGGGTAATAGTGGTACCATTAACGCTTTTATTGAAGAGAGACCCGCGTGAAATGGGCGTTCTGCCCGATGGGGCGAGAATCGAGGATACAGAACAACCGGTTGAATCAGAGACTTCACCGTCGGCCCAGCGCCCTTTCTCGGCCATCGTTCAGAATCGTAATTTCTGGCTTTTCGTGTGCACTTGGTTTCTTTTTGCTGCCTGTGTGTTTCTCATATTCACCCACCTTGTGCCCCACATCACTGACATTGGATTTTCGCCGATAGAGGCCGCCACCGTGCTCAGTGTCCTCGGTGCTGCTTCCATTCCGGGCCGGTTATTAATGGGCATCGCTTCCGATAGGATAGGGAGAAAACTAACCTTTATGATAAGCACGCTGCTGCAGGCGGCGGCCATAGCGTGGCTGCTCTGGGCACAGAACCTGTGGAGCCTGTATATATTTGCCCTCGTTTACGGCTTTTTCTACAGCGGTTTTGGTTGTTGTGGGGCAGCGTTAATAGGCGATACTTTCGGTGTGAGAAATATCGGTGCCGTGCTGGGATTGATGGAAGTCGGCTTTGGCATCGGGGCGGCGACCGGGCCGGCAGTCGGGGGGTACATCTTCGATGTCAGCGGCAACTACACGGCCGCCTTTATAATGGCAGCTGTGGCCATGCTGGTGGCTACCATACTGGTTACCATGGTAAAAAAGAAAGCGACTACGTCGCCCGAGCATTAGCAGCAAAACGCATGGTATTTTCGAGATTTAAGGACAGGATATTTTACGGCTGGGTAGTGGTGGCTACCTTCTGTATTGCCGGCTCCGCTATCTGGGGGGTTCGCTTTTCCTTCGGTGTCTTTTTTAAGTCGCTGGAGAGCGAGTTCGCCCTGAGCCGGGCAGCCACTTCAGCCATCTTTTCTGCGTTTATGGTGCTGGGCAGCGTATTCTCCGTTCTGGGTGGCTGGGCCCTGGACAGGTTTGGCCCGCGAATAGTCTTTCTGGCAATGGGAATCTGCACCGGCCTCAGCCTGCTGCTCACCGGCCAGGTTACTGACCTGTGGCAGATATTCTTTACCTACAGTTTATTGCTGGCGATAGGCACCAGCGCCATCTACGTGGTGATAATGTCCACCGTTTCCCGATGGTTTGAAAAGAAACGTGGCCTGGCCCTGGGCATGGCCAGTATAGGTGCCGGAATGGGCCCGCTGGTGGTGGCACCTTTCGCCACCTACTTGATTTCCGCCTTTGACTGGCGAGGGTCTTTTACCGTCTTGGGTATCATTGCCCTGGTGCTGGTGATGCCGCTATCGCTGCTGCTGAGGCGTAACCCGCGGGAGATTGGTTTGCTACCGGACGGAGCCGATTTCTCCGCCAGCGATACGGTGTCCCCGAAACTTGTGGTATTGACGGATTATCTATCCCCCAGGCAGGCGGTTAGAACGCGCAGCTTCTGGCTGTTGCTGAGTACCTTTTTTATCTATTCCGCATATCTACTAACCATCCTGACGCATCTGGTGCCCCATATTACTGACCTCGGTTTTTCCGCAGCGGAAGCGGCCGCTGTCCTCAGTGTAGCTGGTGGTGCAACTATCGTTGGCCGGGTGCTCTTGGGTATGTTCTCGGACAGAATGGGGAAGAAAGGAGCGGTGATGCTCGGCGCTGCGCTTCATATCATCGCCCTGCTGTGTTTGCTCTGGGCACGGGAGCTATGGACGTTTTATACCTTTGCCTTCATATTCGGGTTTGGCTGGGGAGGTATGGGGCCGGCCACGGCGGCGTTAATCGGCGATACGTTTGGGCTTGGACGGCTTGGAGCCATTCTGGGTCTGCTTGATGTCGGTTTCAACATCGGGGCGGCGATAGGTCCGGTGGTAGCTGGCCTTATTTATGACCTCAGGCAGAGCTACTTCCTGTCATTCCTGCTGGGAATAGGCTTGATTGTGGCGACAATGGTGCTGGTGTCTTTCGTCAGGCGAGAAACGGGCAGGATAGCGGACAGCAGATAGGAATCATCGTCAATAGATGAACATAGAGGCGGCGAGCTGGGCCAGCTTCATGGCGCTGCCCGGAATGATACCCAGTAACAGCACGCCCAGGCAACACAGGAAAAGAGCCAGCCTTAGCGCTCCGGAGGAGTAAACTTTTCCTACTGAGGCGGCTTCACCCAGCCACATAACCTTGACCACGCGGAGATAGTAATAAGCGGAAATGACACTGTTGATGACGGCGATTATCACCAGCCATATCATGCCCTGCTGCATCGCCGCGTTGAAGATATAAAACTTGGCCATAAAGCCTGCCGCTGGAGGCATGCCTATCAGCGAGATGAGGCACAGTGTCAGTGCCAGTGCCAGCAACGGTGCCCGTTTTCCCATCCCTGAGTACTCTTCGATGAGGTCGCTGTCCAGTTTATTTGAGATGGCGATGATGGCAATAAAGGCGCCCATGTTGGTGAAAGCGTAGCTAGCGAGGAAGAAGAGGACACCGCTCTGTCCAAGGATGTTATCAGCCGATGCCACGCCCATGGCAGCCAGCCCCACCATTAGGTATCCGGCCTGGGCGATGCTCGAGTACCCGAGCATGCGTTTGATATTGGCCTGCGGTATGGCAAGTATATTGCCGATGGTCATGCTGATTACGGCCAGCGCGGCAAATATATATCCCCAGTTCAGACTCAGCCAGTCGGGCATGCCAAAGGCAGAGAAGAAAACTCGCAGGATAATGGCAAAGCCAGCCGCCTTGCTGGCCACAGACAGGTAAGCGGTTATAGGGGTCGGGGCTCCTTCGTAAACGTCAGGCACCCACATCTGGAAGGGCACGGCGGCAATCTTGAAGCCAAGCCCGGCGACAAGCAGCACGATGCCCAGAGTCAACCCGGGACTGGCCAGGAGCGTCATAGATGGCAGAGTCTGGATAACCCGGGCAATTTCACCCAGTTGTGTCTTGCCAGTGAAGCCGAAGACCAACGCCATGCCGTAGAGCAGCACTGCCGAAGCCACTGCTCCGAGCAGCAGGTATTTCAATGAGGCCTCGCTCGACTTTTTATCTTTCAGGAAACCGACCAGTGCATAGAGGGAGATGCTGGCCAGTTCCAGCGCAATGTAGATGGCAATCAGGTTGGTGGTGGCGGCCATCAACATCATGCCCAGCGTGGCCAGTAGCACCAGAGCATAGTATTCGCCCTGAAAACGTGAGAACTTACCGACGTAATCGGTGGAGGAGAGAATCACCAGGAAGGCAATGCCCATAAAGAGCATCTTGAAGAAAAGGGCGAAGTTGTCCACGGCCAGCATATTGTTGAATATGGCCGGGTAGCTGCCGCCCCACATGGCGATGGTAACACCGCCCGCAATCACCAGCCCGGAAACGCTGACCTGCGCCAGCCACCGCTTCTGCTCAATGAATAAATCGAGCAGTATGACGATGGCCGCAGTGACCGCCAGAGCTATTTCCGGTATGAACAGGGCCAGGTTCAATATATACTCCTTGTCATCATTTTATCCGCCCAGTAGCCCCACAATGGGCGAAATACCGAGCTTGAACACATCGGTGAGAATAGCCGGATAGATACCCACCAGCATAATCACCGCTATGAAGGCGAACATGTATACCCGTTCCAAAATATCGGCATCGGCCGTGCCGTTGTAGAGCTCCAGTGGCGGGCCGTAAAAAACCCGTTGCAGCATCCAGAGAATATAGCCGGCGGTGACTACCACGCCGAGCACACCCAGAATGGTGTATCCCTGAATCCAGGGCACGGTAGTCGAGGAGAAGCTGCCGACGAAGATGAGAAACTCGGCGGCAAAACCGCTGGTGCTCGGCAGTCCCAGAGAGGCCAGGCCGGCGACGGAAAAGACCACGGTGATTATGGGCACCTGCCTTGCCAGACCGCCAAGTTTTCTCAGGTCGCGCTCGTGGGTGTTATGCATTACCAGCCCCACCATGGCGAAGAGCAGGCCAGTGACCACTCCGTGGCTGAACATCTGAAGCGCGGCACCGACCAAGCTAACCTTACCCAGAGCAAAGATGCCCAGCAGAACATAGCCCATGTGGCTGATGCTGCTATATGCGATGAGCCTCTTGAAATCGTTCTGCCGCATGGTGACGGCGGCTCCGTAGAGCACGCCTATTATCGCCAGTATGACCAGTATGACGGCGAACTGCTGTGCTATTGGCGGAAACATTGTAACGCAAAGCCGAATCATGCCGTAGCCACCCATCTTGATTAGCACG
>Ga0209427_10006099_pt1 | contig 13785 bp, 9 predicted proteins | sample DeeMarSWOR136_30_FD_187465 | JGI IMG/M metagenome (GOLD analysis project Ga0209427, IMG submission 187465) | Marine sediment microbial communities from White Oak River estuary, North Carolina - WOR-1-36_30 (SPAdes) (version 2) | ecosystem: Environmental > Aquatic > Marine > Intertidal zone >... | reverse complement strand
GTGCAGTTCTTGTAGCACGTCTGCATACTCCTCACCACGGAAACAATACCTGAGTTCCCCGAAACGCTCCCGGAGCGCCTTGACCTGGTCGGTCACGTTGGCATCCTTTTCCACCACATCATGTATCAGGGACGCCAGTGCGCGGAAGTCCTCCTCTTCCATGCCAAAACGGGTCATCTCAGACACACCCATGCGCAAGGCCCCTGAAGCCGTGAACCCTTCTTCATCGGGGCTCGCCTGATAATTACAGATGATGTTGTTCAGCTCCAGCCGTCTGGCAATTTCCGGGCCTTGGGCGTAATGGACATGCACCACCACCTGATGGGTCTCGGTAAAATCAATGGCGGGGTCACCCGCCACATCCAGGCTGCACTCTTTCAGCGCTCGGGCAAAAGCCTTCGCATTGCCGATCACCTTTCGCTGGTATTCGTCTCTGAAATGGTTCATTTCATAGCTGGCAACCAGCAATCCCACCAGCGTGCCGAGATGGTGGTTGGAGACCGAACCCGGAAAAGCCCGCTGACCTATAGACTCCCACAGCGCGTATCGTTCTTCGTGTTCTTGGTATCGGCTCCCCACAATGCCCCTCTGGGTACCAAAGAAGGTCTTGTGGGTAGAACCGGTCACCAGATCGGCCCCCTCATCAAAGGGTTGCTGGAAGTGGGGTCCGATCAGGCCCAACACGTGAGCCATATCGTACATCACCACAGCGTCGATTCCCTGCGCGTCCAAATACTGGCGAATCTCCGCCACCGGCTCTTTGTGCAAGACCATGCTCTTTCCGAAAATGATCAACTCTGGTCTGAATTCGTCAATCAAATCGACTGAGGCAGAAACGTCAATCCTGTAAGGGTTGTCCTTCTGGACGGCAAAGTTGACCACTGCTGGACGCTCCGTGCGGGGATCTCTTGCCACAAAATCCCGCAGCGCCCCCATGGGCTGCGCACTCAGGTGGCCGCCCTTGCCGATGTGGTTATTCATGACCTGGCGAATTCGCCTCGGTTCTGCCTTCCGATCCACTCGATTGATATAGTCAACCATGGCACTGAACACAGCCATATTGGCCATTTGGCCGCTGACGATGCGCGTTTCCGCTTGCTCACAGCCCATGAATTTGCACATCTCCTCTTCCACCACGCGTTCCACTTCATGGATGAAGTCTGTACCCTGGTAGTAATAGATATCCGCATCATAGAACGCCTTCAGCTTTCGGTGTTCTGCGTACCTAAAGGACGGGTCCATGATGGAGGCAAGCCTTGCCATGGGTGAGGCGGTCATCTCTGAAGGAATGAGGTTGATGCATTGCCGCTGTCGCCACAGCGTGTTCTTTGCAGTCTTTTCCAACAGTTGGCGAACCTTGACGCCGGCGTCCCCGGCAGGGAGCTGTTCTTCAGGGAGTTCGTGACCAAATAGGATGGGGCGGGCATAGGGTGGGGCATCATTACGCAAGTGATAAGGCACAACCACCGCATCAACCCCCTTGCCGCGAATCTCGATGCTCACCCTGTCATTCTCAACGACGTCACTGTCCATGTAAGCGAGGCAAATGGAGCGGAGCTGTCTCTGATCCGTCTGAACAGAGAGAAGCCCTTCTCCCTCCACAATCCACACGGGAACCATGGTGCCGCTCGTCACATAGCCCACGTGTTTTCCATTTTTGAACACCTTCGCCCCGGCCCTGGCCACACCGCGGCCGGACACCGCAACGGGCTGGATGATACGGGGAAGAACATCCCGCATCGAATAATCGCGGAACATAATTCTCTTGAGCGCCTCAAATTGCTTCATGAGCTCATCTCGGCCCATGGAGTCCCCTTTCAAGGGAGAAAAACTCACGCCCACCTTCACCATGGGAAAGGCTAGGACAGGAATCTCACGGCCTTCAGGGTCTTCCCCCAGCTCGTGCCCGTAAAGGGGCAGGCTCGCCTCAAGACGAAGCGTATCCCTCGCCCCCAAGCCTACCGGCGTGGCGCCCTTGGCCACAAGGGTATCCCAAATCACAGGACCCGCATCTTGCCCTATGAAAAGCTCAAAGCACAGCGGCTCTCCGGTATAGCCCGTGCGAGCTACCTTGACTTCGGCGCCCGCAATGGTGGCGACGCTCACCGCATTGCGCATGGGCTCGGGAACTGAACCGGATTCGATGATCTCTTCCATGATTCTTCGCGACTCAGGCCCCTGAAGCGATAGCATCACCATCTCTTCGGTGGCATCCCCTAACTCGACCTCTTCGAAATCCTTGAGATAGGACTGCAAATGGGCCCAGTCTTTTTCTGAATTGGCCGCATTGACCACCAACAGATATTCCTTCTTGAGGAATTGATAGAGGTAGGCATCGTCCACAGCGCCGCCGTTTTCGTTTGGGATGACGGTATACTGCGCCCCAAGCATCCTTGTATCCAGGGCTTCTGCATTGTTGCTCAGCACAAACTGCAGGAAGGGCCGTGCCCCCGCCCCCCGGATGACAAAACGACCCATATGGGACACGTCAAACAGACCTGCGCCTTTGCGGGTGGCCAGATGCTCCTCAACGATCCCCGTGGGATAAAATACCGGCATCTCCCAGCCTCCGAATTCCACCATCTTTGCGCCCAGGGACACATGCCGATCGTAAAGAATCGTTCGCCTGAGTTCGCCCATAAGTCTACCTCCCGTTGTTGTTACTCCTTCGCACGCCGCCTAGCAGACGACAGAAAAAAGTCGTCATTGGGAAAATGATTTATGTTGCAGAAGAACCAGAAATCCCCCCCTGCCCTTCTTTGCAAAGGGGGGTTGAGGGGATTTTTATCAGGCTGTTGTCGCCCCCCACCAGGCAAGTAGATATCCTCTCGTTAAAGTCCTCGGATAGTGTTGAAAAACTCTGGGCCCGAATCATCCCCTTTTGGTCATTTATCCGTGCATGGGTCTGCCCAAAGCCTTGAATGAGACCTCCATCATCACCTCAGCCAGGGTGGGATGGGCGTGGATCGTTTCAGCAAGATCACCCACCGTGCATCCTGCATGAATGGCCAAAGCACCCTCGGCAATCAGGTCACTGGCATGGGGTCCCACCATGTGAACCCCCAGGATTTTCCCGTTTTCAGCATCCGAAATCACCTTGGCCTCACCGGCGATCTCACCGATGACATGGGGTTTTCCAAGGTTCCGGAAAAGCACGCTGTGCGATCTTACATGAAAACCCCGCTTCTTGGCCTGCGCCTCCGTCAAACCCACATTGGCCACCTCAGGGGTCGTGAAGATCACCCCGGGCACCACGTCATAGTGCATACGCCGGCTTGCGCCCATGATGTTCTCAGCAGCGATCAAACCTTCTCTTGTTGCAACATGGGCCAGCATAACCTTGGAAGGCCCAAGCACGTCTCCAACAGCGTAAACCTGGGAAACCCCAGTCGCCATGTGTTCGTCAGCCTCGACCCATCCGCCATTGTCCACCTTTACCCCCATCTTTTCAAGGCCGATCCCACCGGTATTGGTCTGACGGCCGATACACACGAGAATCTTCTCTGTCTCCACGGTGATCGGTTTCTGGTTTATATCTTTGCCCGGTTCGCCGAAAGGAGAAGGCCCGATGGTGGCGCGGCATCTTTGCCCGTCTATGTCAACCGTTTCCACGGTCCTGTCCAGGATGAACTGTATTTTTCTCTTTTTCATTTCCCGCTGTATGATTTTGGAGCAGTCTTCGTCCACAGAAGGAAGGGGAAGCAGGCGTGACAAGCCCTCCACGACGGTGACGCGGGACCCCAGGGATTGAAATATAAACGCGAACTCACATCCGATCACACCACCTCCCACGATCAGCAAAGACTCAGGGACTTCCTGAAGCTCTAGGGCATCATTGCTGGACAAGACACGAATGCCGTCAAAGGGAAGGGCAGGGATTTCCAGGGGCTTTGACCCCAAGGCCAGGATCAATGCGTCCCACGGCACTTCGAGAATACGGCCGCCCACGAGCTTTGCCTCACAGAGTTGAGGCCCTTTAATGGTGCCAAAACCGGTCAGGTGCTGGATCCTGTGGTGTTGAAACAAATTGAGGATGGCCTTGACCTGGTCTTGCACGATCGTCTCTTTTCTGGCCATGAGGGCCCTCATATCAGGCACAGGTTGCCCTTGGACAACGATGCCAAACTCTCGGGACCGATGGAATCTGTCTAGAAGCTCGGCCGTTGTCTTCATGACCTTTGAAGGGATGCAGCCCCAGTGAAGACAGGTTCCGCCTACACTTTCCTGCTCAATAACGGTTACCTGGGCCCCCAACTGGGCAGCCCTTATGGCGGCTACATACCCTCCCGGACCGGCCCCTATCACGACGACCCTTCGAACCATGGCCTTGAAACCTCCTGCTTCACAGTCTGTGCCGACCTTTAGGAACTATCACCAGAATATTATTTTTTCAAGAAAAATATTCATTTTTGTTGAGGATATCTATAGAAATTGAAAAATATATTGACAAAATCATCAATTTTCGCTAGGAAATAAACATTGAGTCAGGACTTCTTGCTCCCCTCGGCCATGAGACTTGTTGCCGAGCTCAAGTCGAGTCGCTCGAGGCCGAACGGCTCGGGATCGAAAGGCGTGAGCATTTGTATGATTTTGGTTCGTCAAAACACATATCCCTTTTTGCGAACCGAAGCACTTAGCAGCCAAAACCCGTTTGCGTTCTGAGGTTCCCTGTTATATGAAGATCGACAAAACCAATCTTGCGATTATCAAACATCTCAGAGATGGAAGGCGCTCTTTCAAAGACATTGCGGATGAGCTCGGTCTGTCAGAAAACACGGTGAGAACCCGCGTTCACAAACTGATGGAGGAGGGTCTTCTTGAGATTGCCGGCCTGGTCGACCCGGAAGCCCTTCCCGGGCACAGGGTTGTCATGGTGGGCGTCAAACTCCAAACCATGGATCTGATCAATAAAGGCAAGGAGTTCAGTGCACTGCGCGGCGTGGTTTCCGTGAGCGTGGTCACAGGGCGTTATGATCTCATCCTTTTGGTTTTTTTGAAAGAAGGTTTTGGTCTGCTCGAGTTTTACACCGAGGAGGTCGCCAAAGTAAAGGATGTTCAATCAGTCGAGACTTTCGTGGTCTACAAAGCCTACAATTTGAAAGTCCCCTACATCTTGTGAGAGGAAACCCTCTAATTTTCCATCCTCGATGCGGGGTGCCGGATAAAGGGATGTGAAAAACTAGCTGTCTTGATAGCTCAAGGTCTTAACATTTATCCGCCAGGCGGATTAATGCCGAGTTTCGATATATCAGGTGCCAGCGTCAAACAGATACTGAATGCTGGTCACTGGATACTGGATTCAAAAGGAATTTCTTTTTTGATTTATCCAGAATCAAGCATCCAGTATCCAACGTCGCTTCGCATTAAGCAATGGGGTGTTTGCTTCGCGAACTGGTTGGTTTGAGGCGAAGCTTCGCTAGAGTTATTACAACCTAAGGAGGGTTCGTGATGAAGGAGATCAGTGAACTGGAATTGCCTGATGATCTGCGCTATGCAGAGGATCATGAGTGGGCCGAAATGGAAGGAGACCAAGTGAAAGTTGGCGTCAGCGACTACGCCCAAGATCAGCTCGGTGATATTGTGTTCGTTGAACTGCCTCAAGTTGGGGATACCTTCAGCAAAGGCGACGAGTTCGGCACAGTGGAGTCGGTCAAAGCTGTGGCCGAATTATACATGCCCATCGGTGGAGAAATCACCGCTGTCAACAATGCCCTCGAGGACTCGCCGGAATGGTTGAATAAGAGTCCTTACCAGGACGGATGGATAATTAAGGTGAAACCCAAAGATCCATCAGAGATAGATGCGCTTATGACCAAGACCTCTTATGTCGAGATGCTGAAAGGACTGCAATAAATGAGATACCTACCCCATACATCGGAAGAGATTAATTCCATGTTGGACGCCGTCGGTGCGAACAGTCTGGACGCCCTCTTTTCGACTGTTCCTGAGAACTGCCGCCGCACCGGGGACCCCTGTCTCCCGGAACCTTTGACGGAGTGGGCGTTGAACGATCACATGGAGGTGTTGTCGCGGTCCATGGGTGTGCCGCCGGGTTACAAGGTGTTTGTGGGTGCCGGGAGCTACGACCATTGTATCCCCCATGCGCTCTCCCACCTGCTCAGCCGCTCAGAGTTCGTCACCTCCTACACACCCTATCAGCCGGAAATGAGCCAGGGCACCCTTCAGGCCATCTATGAGTATCAGACCCTGACCTGTCGCCTCCTTGGCATGGAAGTGTCAAACGCATCGCTCTATGACGGCGCTTCGGCTTTGGCCGAGGCATTGCTCATGGCCGCCCGCATCACCAGGGCGAAGAAAGTGGCCATTTCCAGCCTAATACACCCCCATTACCGGCAAGTGGTGAGGACCTATTTTGCGCCCACGGGTTTTGAATTGGTCGAACTCCCCCGTCTCCAAGACGGGAGGACCGACCTCTCTCCTCTAGAGGAAACGGAAGGCCTGGCTGCCCTTGCCGTGCAGTCGCCGAATTTTTTCGGATGTGTCGAAGACCTTTACGCTGCGGCGCAAGAAGCGCACCAAAAAGATGCCCTTCTTGTCACCGCTTTCACCGAGCCTCTCGCCTACGGTCTCTTGAAAAATCCAGGCAGCCTGGGAGCGGACTTGGCCTGCGGAGAGGCACAAAGCCTCGGGATCCCCGAATCCTTCGGCGGCCCGGGGTTAGGCATGTTCGCCACTAAAATGAAGTTCGTGCGCAACATGCCCGGCCGCCTTGTCGGCCAGACCGTGGACATGGACGGCAGACGGGGGTTTGTCCTCACCCTCGCCACGCGAGAACAGCACATTCGCCGGGAGAAAGCCACGTCCAACATTTGCACGAACAACAGCCTTTGTGCCCTGGCTGCGGCCATGTACATGGCCAGCTTGGGCCGTACGGGTATTCGCGAACTGGCTCGGCTCAACCGCGACAAAACGGAATACCTCAAAAAAGGGCTCCTGGACGCGGGTTTCGAAATTCCCTTTGACAGCCCGACTTTCAACGAATTTGTTGCGGCATTCCCATCCGAATCCGGCAAAGTGTACCAACGCCTGCTCGAGAAGAAAATCGTAGCCGGGCTGCCGCTTGCCCCGTACTATCCCGATCTGGCTGACCATTACCTGTTTTGTGTCACGGAAACCAAAACCAGAGATGATTTGGATGCGCTTATCAAGGAGATGACGTCATGAGCGAATCTCTTGGAACCACAGGCCTCGTCCTGAATGAGCCTCTCCTTTGGGAAAAGGGCAGCGCAGGAAGAAGCGGGTTCTCTCTTCCACGCCGCGACGTTGACGCCTACCCCTTGGATGAAACACTCGCCTCAGAAGGCCCGGATTTCCCCGAGCTCAGTGAGGTCGATGTGGTACGCCACTATACGAGACTGGCCTCTTGGAACTTCGGGGTGGACACCGGCATGTATCCCTTGGGCTCTTGCACCATGAAGTACAATCCCAAGATCAATGAAAAAATGGCCGGCCTTCGAGGATTCGCCGGGGCCCATCCCTTGTTGCCCCAGGCCCTGTCTCAGGGCCTGCTCAAACTCCTGTTCGAGCTCGAGTGTTTCCTCTCGGAAATAACCGGCATGGATGCCGTGTCCCTCCAGCCTGCAGCCGGTGCTCAAGGCGAGCTTGCCGGCATGCTCCTCATCCACGCTTACCACAAAAGCCAGGGCAGAAAACCCACAAAAATCATTGTTCCCGACACTGCCCATGGCACGAACCCGGCCAGTGCAGCACTGTGCGGCTACCGCCCTGTGTCGGTCCAATCCAACGAACAGGGGATCCTCTCCGCCGAAACCATTGCCGAGGTGATGGACGAGGAGACAGCAGGCATTATGGTCACCAACCCGAACACCCTCGGTCTCTTTGAAGAGAACATCAAAGACATCGCCGACATTGTTCATGCAAAAGGGGGGCTGCTCTATGGTGACGGCGCCAACATGAATGCCGTCATGGGGATCATTGATGTGGGTCGAATAGGTCTCGACGTGCTGCATCTCAATCTCCATAAAACATTTTCGACGCCCCACGGCGGCGGCGGACCGGGCTCCGGACCCGTGTGCGTGAAAAAGCATCTCGAACCCTTTCTGCCTGTCCCTAGGGTGGTGGAGGAAAACGGTGCCTATCGCCTCTCTGAGCACTTCCCGCAATCCATCGGAAAGCTCCACGCCTTTTACGGCAATGTGGGGGTTATGATCAAAGCCTACAGCTATATTCTCACCATGGGGGCTGACAACCTGAAAAAGGCCAGCCAGCTGGCTGTCTTGAACGCCAACTACATCAAGGAGCGTTTGAAGGACCTTTTTCATTTGCCCTATGACCGGCCCTGCATGCACGAATGCGTGTTCACCGATAACTTTCAGATGGGTCAGAAGGTCATGACTCTCGACATGGCCAAGCGCCTCATGGATTACGGCTTTCATCCGCCCACTATTTATTTTCCACTGGTGGTGAACGGCGCTATCATGATTGAGCCCACGGAGACGGAGTGCAAACAGGATCTGGATCTCTTTATTGAAGCGCTCAGAAGCATCGCCCATGAAGCGAAACATAACCCCGAGCTCCTCGGGCAGGCCCCTTCAAAGTGCAAGGTAAAGAGGCTCGATGAGGTGTCCGCCGCAAGACGACCATGCTTGGGGGGATAAGGCTAGATCCTGGATGCTAGATACTGGATGCACACCTGCTCTTGCCCGCTCCAACAAGGCAAGGCCTCCATAAGAGGTGAGCAATCTTCACTAATATGATTATGTTTTTAGTAAGCGGCGATGGTTTGAGTGATCGTCACAATTGACTGAAGCAAAACCAACCGAATGAAAGACAGCAACCAAAACATCCAGCATCCAGGATCCAGCATCCAGCATCGGCCTGAATCGACTTCAAACGAGAACAAGAGGCCGTGGCTTCACCTCGACCTGGGTCTCATGGACTATGGCCAGGCTTGGAATTTACAATTCAATCTGGTGAACGCACGTCGCGATCGGGTCCTGGATTCGGATCTCGTCATGTTCTTGGAGCATCCCCCTGTTTTTACCCTCGGTCGGCGGGGCGGGCTCGATAACCTAAAAGTTCCAAAACCCTTCCTTGATTCGCAGGGAATTTCCGTCGTTCATGTGGAGCGGGGTGGGGATATCACCTATCACGGCCCGGGGCAACTCATTGTTTACCCCATTGTAAACTTGAGGTCTGCCGGATGGAAGGTCGTTGATTTCGTGGACGCCCTGGAGGAGGTCATGATCCGGACAGTGGCTGATTGGGGCATAACGGCTGAGCGAAATCCCTTGAACCGCGGGGCTTGGGTGGGCTTGTCTAAAATCGGCAGCATTGGTATTGCCGTGCGCCGATTCATCAGTTTTCACGGCCTCGCTTTGAATGTGAGCACGGGTCTGGAACCCTTTAACTGGGTCCACCCCTGCGGATTGCAGGGCGTCTCTGTGGTCTCCATGACAGAGATCACAGGCAAAGAAATCCCCATGGGTGATGTTCGCCTCGCTGCTCGAAGGCACATGGAGAATATCTTTCACGTAAGACTGGCGCCGGTGAGTCTCGAAGAGGTTCAGAACTTGTTGACCGCCCTTCCATCGGTGGAAAGCCGGAAAGCCTTATGACCCGAAACACGAATCAAAAGTACCGCCTCCCCAAACCGCCTTGGCTCAAGCGCTGCATTCCGTCGGGCGCGACCTACCAGGACATCCAGAAGCTCCTTAAAAGTGGTCGGCTCCACACGGTTTGCCAGGAGGCGTGCTGTCCGAATCTGGGAGAGTGCTTCTCCCGTGGAACAGCCACCTTCCTTATCCTGGGTGATCGTTGCACCCGTGATTGCCGATTCTGTGCTGTTGGTCATGGCCCCCCTGAACCGCCCGACCTTGGAGAACCTTTAAGGGTCGCCGATGCGGTGAAAGCAATGGGCCTTCATTATGTGGTGGTCACCTCCGTCACACGGGACGACCTCCCGGACGGTGGGGCCAAGCTGTTCGCGGAAACGATCAGCGCCGTGCGTGAAAAAAGCCCCGGCACCCAAGTGGAGGTGCTCGTACCGGATTTCCAGGGGAACATGCATGCCTTGCTGACGGTGGTCGAGGCCCGTCCGGATGTCCTGAACCACAACATTGAGACAGTGCCCCGCCTCTACCCATCGGTCCGGCCAGCGGCAGCATACAAAAGATCCCTTGAGCTATTACGGCAGGTGAGGCATCTCAATCCTTCGATCCCCACTAAATCCGGCCTGATGCTCGGTTTGGGGGAGGCCCTGGAGGAGGTTCGCCGGACCCTTCAGGATCTCCTGGGTGCGGGCTGCAGCGTCCTGACCCTCGGTCAATACCTCCAGCCCTCCAAAAAACATTTGCCGGTGGCACGCTTCCTTCCTCCTGAGGAGTTTGAAGCATGGAAGGAGGCAGCCCTGGAAATGGGCTTCGCTGGGGTCGCAAGCGGCCCTTTTGTGAGGAGCTCTTACCATGCAAGGGAACTCTTTCAGGCACTTGGGTTGGCATGAAGGTTCTGGCATACGGCGAAGCGTTCCTACAAATGAAATCTCCTTGCCCAGTATTTACCCCGTGAAACCCAAAGGCCCATTTCACGGGGTTGCCCGACTGTCACCGGCCCCAATCGGCCGCTGACAGCCCCTCTTCCCTGCAGAGTGGGCAAATTCTTGCCAAAAATGGGAATTTATAGAAACAAATGTTGTCATTTTTTGCATACTTCAAGGCGCTCCTCGTGCCCATTGTGCCGCTAAGTCCCCAGAATTCCTATGTTACATCCATTTTTCTCCGTTTGCATGAATCTTGCATTTTTCTATAAAGTTCGGCGGGTTTACCCTCTCAAGGAATGCTGTACCCGTATTTTCTGTCGTTTTCAGAATTTTGCTGAAAATCGTTGGCTTTCCTGTTTATAAAAAAAGGTTGCACCCAAGCAGCATCGGGGGCATTTCAACAAGAAACGGCCCAGATTAGGCCCAACCCCACAGAGGCAAGGTCATGCCTGGTTACAGACCCCTAGGCGAGTTTTCTCACAAAGGCAAACCTCTCCTTGAAATTATCGATGCCCACAGGCAATGGCTTCGAGGAGAAGGGGGGGAACGGGCTGATCTGAGACGGGCCAATCTCATCGAGGCAGACCTGAGAGGCGTCTATCTGATTGGGGCGAATCTAAGTCGAGGAGCCGTCCTGATCGGCGCAAATTTAAGTGGGGCAAATCTCATTGGGGCGAATTTCGTTGGCGCCAACTTGGTTGGGGCGAACTTGAGTGGAGCCGATTTGATTGCTGCCAACCTCAGCGACAGTCTTCTGAGGGACGCCAACCTGGGTGAGGTTGATCTCAGGGATGCCAATCTGAGCAGGGCTATTCTGAGAGATGCCATTCTAAGAGGTGCCGTTCTTATTGGCGTGAATCTCAGCGAGGCGAACCTGGTCGGGGCCAACCTGGTTGGGGCGGACCTGACGGGCGCAAATCTCATGGAGGCCGATCTGAGTGAGGTGAATCTGGTTGGCGCGGAGATGAGGGACGCCAACCTCACGAATGCCAGCCTGAGCAGAGCCAACGTGAGTGGCGCCAGCTTGAAAGAGGCGACTCTTGTGGGAGCTGATATCCGGGATGCCCATCTCGTTGGTGCTGATCTCCAGGGAGCAAACTTGAGGACAGCCAATATGGCAGGGGCAAATCTGAGAGACTCCATGCTGCGTTCCGCCGTCCTCGCCAGAGCCGATCTGCGCGCTGCAAATCTGAGCGGTGTCTGCTTTGATGACGCCGTTTTGTCCGGATGGACGATAAAGGGCGTGAGTTGCACCCATCTGATTACCGTCCACAAGGGCCAAAAAGATATGAGAAAGTTTGAACCAGGCGAATTTGAAAAGGAATTCTCTGAGCGCGAAAAAGTCTCGGAAATGACGCTTGCCATCCCTTTCACAGCAGCCACCCTTCATATCGCTCACTTCATCTCGAAGTCCATCAATCATATCCGGGGCTTGCCGGTGGTGGGTGTGAAGGGCCTGGAGGCCCTATCCGACAAAGAGACCAAGTTGATCTTTGTCTTTTTTGACAATGACTTCTACGGGAAATATGTGACGGTGTTCGAAACGGAACTGCGGGATGCGCTGAATGGACATTTCAAGAAAATCCCCATTGAATGGTTTGGCCCGCCCTTGCAAGAAATAACCCATGAGGCCGCCGCTCCGCTCATCCCTGCAAGAGAAGGCGGCGCCCTTCCCTACACACCTTGGCGAGGCGACTTTAAGCCCGCACAGGCTGCGGTCCCTGAAGTGGCGGTCAAGATGGGCAACCATGCTGATGCCATCCAAGACATGATCTCCAAATTTTTCGGATGAAATTCTCCGCCCTCTATCACTAACCCTCCGTCTTATTCCCATCGCGCCAAAATGCCCTGATGCCCCATGTGTGTGAAGGCGGCATATGATTATGATTGCAAACAACGGTAAATGCCGTTAAGGTGGCGTACCTGGAGGTTGATTTCATGAAAGATGTCTACGAAAAATTGAGGAGGCGACTGGACGATCTTGCCACCGGCTTTCCCAGCACGGAGAGCGGGGTTGAAGTGAGGATCCTCCAACAGCTTTTCACCGAAGAGGAAGCCGAGTTCTTCTTGCAGCTCTCCCCGCTCCTGGAACAGCCCCAGGCGATTGCTCAAAGGCTCGGCCTTGACCCTGATCGCACAGAAGTAATGCTGGAGAGGATGGCCCAAAAGGGGCTCCTCTTTCGGCAGCGCAAGGGCGATAAGGTCAGGTATGCTGCGCTGCCCTATGTCATCGGCATTTTTGAATTCCAGCTGAACAGGCTGGATGAGGCGCTGGCCTGCGACATGGATGATTATTTCGAAACCGCATTCGGTCAGACGATCCAGTCTTTCAAAACCCCGGTTATGCGCACCATACCCATAAACCGTGACATCGTTGTTCAGTGGCCCATTGCGCCTTACGAGGATGTGCTCGAAATCATAGACCAACAGGAAAGCATAGCCGTTGCCCCCTGTATCTGTCGAACCTGGATGCGCCTTGCCGGCAAGGGCTGCGATAAGCCGCTGGAGACGTGCTTCATGTTCGGCTCTCATGCCCATTTCTATGTGGAGAACGGCTTGGGTCGATATATCGGCAAGGAGGAGGCGAAAAATATCGTCCGTCGTAATGAAGAAGTCGGATTGGTTATGCAGCCCTTCAATGCACAGAAAGTGGGTGGGATGTGCAGTTGCTGTGGTGATTGCTGCGGCATGCTCCGGGCATTGAAAAAGCATCCCGCCCCTGCCGCCGCGGTGCAGAGCAACTATTTCGCGCAGGTGGACACTGAAGCCTGCATTGGATGCGAAACCTGCCTAGAGCGTTGTCAGATGGAGGCCATCAAGATAGAGGAAGGAAAAGCGGTCATCCAACTGGATCGCTGCATTGGTTGCGGCCTCTGCGTCACCACATGTGGGGAAGGCGCTATGAGATTGGTTAAGAAACCCGATGACGCCCAATACCAGCCTCCGAAAACGGGCGTTGAGACCTATATGCGAATTATGGTTGAGCGCGGTAAGCTGCCCCCCCAATAGGCCTGGCGAGTATTTCCCACTGAGGAGGAACTGGAAAAACCCTGTTTCCTTTATAAGACGTGCGGCAGATTGCGGAAAAGAGCCATTTCTGAATGCAAACCCGCTAGTATCCGTAGCCAGCCTGACAGATATCCTTCAGCATACCGTTTTCGAATCTGAGAAGACGAATAAATTGGGTTGGTCCAAAATTGTAAGTCCACACCTCGACCTTCACATGCTCCTTGACGAAAGCCGGGATACGATAGGAATTGCGCGGC
>Ga0209427_10006098_pt1 | contig 13785 bp, 13 predicted proteins | sample DeeMarSWOR136_30_FD_187465 | JGI IMG/M metagenome (GOLD analysis project Ga0209427, IMG submission 187465) | Marine sediment microbial communities from White Oak River estuary, North Carolina - WOR-1-36_30 (SPAdes) (version 2) | ecosystem: Environmental > Aquatic > Marine > Intertidal zone >... | reverse complement strand
ATGTTTTCAATTAACTGAGCGACCGTGACGCTATTGATATGCTGACTGTCCCACCCAATACGTATCTTAGCGGTCACTGGTTTTTCTGTTGCATCGACCATTGCTTGAAGCAGGATTTCAAGCTTTGCAAGATCCTTTAGGAGGGCAGCGCCACATCCTTTCTGCAGATAATCATCTTCGATACACCCGACGTTTAGGTCGATGATATCAGCGAACTGCTCGACTGATTGTACTGCAGTTACAAGAACATCTCTTTTACTGCCAATAAGCTGAACGCTTACAGGTCGTTCACAGTCCTGAATATTGAGAAATCGTTTGACTTCCGCTGGATTCTTTTTGTTGATAAACTCCGCATCGATCATCTGAGTATAGATCAACCCTGCACCGTTTTCCTTGCACAACATCCGAAACGAGGTACAACTAACCCCCGCCAAGGGTGCAAGCACAAAACGATTTGGTATCTCAACAACTCCAATTTTCATAGGACATAACAACGGTAGCGTTACCGATAGTGTAATTTCAGATGGGGCATGTTAACCCCGGCTCCTTTTATGACAGACCCCACGCGCTTGACCGTAGCATCAGAGTGGTTCCGAAGGATCCCGATGCTCTCCTTTTCATCTTCATCCGAGACAATGATTGCGAATCCCATTCCCATGTTAAAGATTTGATACATTTCATAATAATCGATATTTCCTTGATCTCTAAGGAAGGAAAAAATTGGTTGAGGCTTTAAGGGGTCATCCAGCATATATTGTACTTTTTCTTTTAATCGTGGGATATTCCAAAGTCCACTACCAGTGATATGAGCAAGACCATGAACATCGATTTTCTTGAAGAGCTCTAGGATTTCCTTGACATAGATTCTGGTAGGCGTTAGCATAATCTCCCCGATGGTCTTACCGCGGTACAATCCATCAGGAAAATGATCCATGTAGGAGAGCTCTGCTTCATTGATGACTCTCCGGGCAAGCGTGTAGCCGTTGGAGTGAATCCCGCTACTGCTTAATCCGATGATCACATCACCTAATTGAATCGTATTTCCAAGGATGACGCGGTTTTTTTTCACATAGGCAAGGCAGGTTCCCGCAAGATCAAAGCCGTTGATAAGCTCAGGCAAGTCAGCGGTCTCACCGCCGACTATTGAGATATTTGCAAGTCTGGCTCCTTTCTCCAATCCTCTTCCGATCTCCTTGGTAATTTTTGGGTTTGGGTCTTCCATGGCAAGGTAATCGACAAACGCAAGAGGTTCTGCACCGACGCATAAGGCGTCGTTAACGTTCATTGCGATACAGTCTATGCCGATGGTGTCATATTTTTTCAATGCTTCTGCTATTCTTACCTTGGTTCCGACACCATCGGTGCAAAGGACCAAGGCGAAGTCGCCAAATTCGATGAGCCCTGCGTAATGTCCTCCCATGGGTTTGCCGATGGTGCCTTTCCGCTTCGTTAAGATGCTTGACAAGAGTTGTTTGATTGCTTCTTCCTTTTCTTCGATGTCAACACCACTGTTTTTATAGGTCATTTTCTTCAAGAAGTATCGCCTCTGATTTCCCTGTATTGCGAAACTCTTTTGTTGTGATAAACTTTTTTATGCTGATTGGGTTTGTCATAGTTGTGAAACGATTAGCGGACCTTGGAGAACGGGCAGCGATCCGACAGATCAATTCAATTCTTACCAAAGAAAAAAAACATCATGGCATTGGTGATGATTGCGCCGCGATTGATATGGGAAATACATATTGGTTAGTCACCACCGACATGATGTTCCAACGTACCCATATCCCAAAACAGATGAGCCCCTATCAGATGGGCTGGTTTCTAGTTGCCATGAATATTTCAGATATTGCGGCAAAAGGTGGAACCCCCCTTGGTGTCGTCTGTTCATTTGGTCTTCCAAAAAGCACAAAAGAATCGTTTCTGAAGGCTCTGACGAAGGGTGCAGATGCGTGTGCCGTGAAATATGGGACCACTATTGTCGGTGGCGATACAAAGGAGACAGTGGAGATAACCTTGTGTGGAACAACATTTGGCTTTGTTAAAAAATCGGAGTTTATGGCACGAACTGGCGCGCAACTTGGTGATATCGTCGCGGTAACCGGAACTTTAGGCAAAGCCGGTGCTGGGTATTATGCATTGAATCGGAAGAAACAGGAAAAAAAACTGACCAACGCATTACTCAGACCTCTACCTCGACTTACAGAAGGCCGGTTGCTTGCGAAGCAGCAGTCTGTGACATCCTCAATGGACTTATCAGACGGGTTGTCTGCATCATTGTACCAGTTGCAAGAGGTAAATACTGTTGGGTTTGAAATCAAAAAAACTGCTCTCCCGCTTGATCCTAGGTTGCTTCACATCTTTAGCAACAAGAATGAAGCTGATCTATATGATGTAGCTCTGCATTTTGGAGGAGATTACGAACTGCTTGTAACAATACAAAAGAATAGATTTGAGAACACAAGAAAAACTCTACAAAAAAAGGATACTGCTCTGACTGCGATAGGGAGGGTTACAAGGAAAAAGGATATCGTTCTGCTTGATAAAGGCAAAAGAAGCCTGTTAGAAAACAAAGGCTATGAACATTTCAGAAAGCATCGTTTTTAACACCGTAATCTGGTAAGGGCTGTTCAATAAAAGTTTTAAAGGAGATAAAAGAAACATAGTATACTGAGAAAAATGAGATTCAAATGGGTCATCGCTCTTACGATTATTGTTATTGCTATACTAGTTTTAGGTATGTTTTCAGGGTTTTTCGGTTCAAATTTTACTCTTACCACAACAACGGAGAAACCGATAGTGACCATCACCTATCCCTTGGACGGGGCAACGGTAGCCCAACTGGTGATGATCAGTGGGACAGCAAGTGATGCTAAAAAAACAACAGAGATCATAAGTGTCCAGGTAAAAATCGGCGAAAGCAATTGGGCGACTGCCACGGGAACAACACGCTGGAGTATTGACTGGACCACGTATGATTTTCCAAACGGGAATTACACGATATGCGCTCGATCCTATGATGGAAAAGATTACTCAGAAATTCACTCGATAACAGTGAAATTATATAACCCGAAGTCTGTCGACTCTGATTCTCACAAATGGGCGATGTTTATTGTAGCAGCAAACTTCCCTCAATCCAATGAAAGTAAATTAGGGAATGGTGGTCTCTCCCTTGCGGAGGACATTGCAGCATATTTTATCGAAAACAACCAGTATCCGACATCTCAGATGATGATTCTTTTTGATGACGGGTGGATTCGTAGTGACAATGGCTATGGCACAAAACAAAAAACACTGCAGGAACGAACTCATAAGTATGATATCACCTACGCGGCTGCGACCAAAGCCAACGTTCTAGCATCCCTTCAGTATCTCATTGATGCATCAAACAAATATGATGATAGTGAGGTGTTCATCTGGATCTTCAACCATGGCGTAGGGAATCAAAATAAAACATTCACAGGAGGAAAGATTCTAGAGAGAAGTGAAATATTCCTCTGGGATAACACGTTGACTGATAAAGAACTTGGGAGTCTGCTTGCTCCCTTGAAATCAAAGAAGGTCACTATTATCATTGATGCTTGCTATGCGGGTGGGTTTGCTGATCGAACTATTGCTAGCCTTCGCACCTCGCTGTTGTTACGCTCAGGTATTGCTGGTAATGGACGTATAGTCATATCGGGTACTAGTAAATTCCGAGCAGGGTATGCAAGCACGATTCAAGGTCCAATATTTTCTCTGCTATGGTTTGAGGGTCTCTCCACTGGGAAAGCAGATGGTTACAAGCCTGGTTTGTTAGACAGAGGCGTGCTTAGACAATTGAAATTTTTCCGAGACGGGAAGGTCTCGGTCGAGGAAGCTTTTTACTATGCTCGGGTGATGCTACGTACGGATGAAACTCTTCAGGAGTTCAGATCCATGCAGCCTCAGATAAATGATGGATATCCGTATCGTGGTCTTTTGAGGAACTGGGTCGAACTCATACTATAAGAACATTAATAAAGTCTCAATCATTGAAAAATCTGCAATGAAGAAAGAGGCGATGTTTTGGAAACCAATTAAAGATAATATTGTACAGTGTGTGCTCTGTCCCCATCATTGTATTATCGCTGCTGAGAAACAGGGGATTTGCGGTGTGCGGAAAAACGAGCATGGGAACCTGTATAGTCTTATCTATCAAGCGTGTTCGTCAATAGCTACTGACCCTATTGAAAAAAAACCATTATATCATTTCTACCCGGGATCTCTGGTCCTTTCTTTAGGCTCGGTCGGGTGCACTTTCAGATGTGATCATTGTCAGAACTATCAGATTTCCATGGCACGTCCTAAGGAAATATCCTTGCGAGATGTTCCGGCGGAGAGCCTAAGCAAGCTTGCTTTAGAACATGGTTGTCATGGTGTTGCCTGGACGTATAACGAGCCTGCAATATGGCATGAGTACACACTTGAGGCTGCTAAATTGGTCAAGAAAGCTAATCTCTATACGGCATATATCACTAATGGGTATATTGAAGAGGAACCACTGAAAGAGATCGCCCCCTATCTGGATGCAATGAACGTCGATGTTAAGGCATTTCATGAAGAGTTTTATAAAAAGATCTGTAAAGCAAGACTGACGCCGGTGCTCCAAACCTGCGAACGTGCGAAAAAACATAGGATTCACCTGGAGCTTACCTACTTAGTGATCCCGGGTATGAACGATGATGTACTTGAAATCAAAAAGTTTTCCCAATGGGTCGAAGAAAAACTCGGTAAAGATACCCCCGTCCATTTCTCTCGATTCCATCCTGATTACAAGATGACAGGCATCAAGGAGACTCCACTCAGTACTCTTCATACTTGTCGTACAGTCGCAAAAAAGGCGGGTCTTCAGTTTGTCTATCTAGGGAATATCGCTCATGGCGATTATGACAACACCTACTGCCCTCGCTGTAAAAATCTCCTTATTGAGCGATATGGTTTTTCCTCAAATCTCAAGGGCATAACACAAGGAACATGTTCTCGCTGCAACGCTCCTATTCCGCTACGTATGAATTAACCGATTTTTTCTCCTGTTTAATTAAAACCTATCTAAATATATATATTGAGGAAAAATTTAATAAAGGAGGAAACATACTTATTATTATAATTTATCATCTCTATATAATAAGATTGTACAGGTGGCCTCATGATATCCTTAAAAAAGAACGATAAAATTATTATTATTGTCGCGGTAGTCATCCTTATTATCGCAGGTGTTGGTGTCGCGATGTACCAATCTCCGAAAACACCGCCTATTTTACCTTCGGACATCCTTGGTGAAAAAAGCTATGACGTCAACTGGACGGTACAAAATGGCTCTCTGAGTTCAATTTCAGAATTCGCAGGAAAGAAATCACCATATGAGGGTACCGTCATGATATCTGAAGGAAACATAAAGAGCATTACATTTAATCTTAGCTGGACCGACGACCGTATGACTCTCCTGAAGCGGATGGGGTTGGATAGCTTAACACTCGAGGTCACAACCCCTGATGGTATTGCTTCTATACAGACAGACACAAGTGCACGTATTACTGGAAAAGGAGCAATTACAATTACCCTGAACAAGGGAATTATCCCTCCTAAATCACCCATTAAAGCAGTTGATGAACAAGAAGCAAAAGCTAAATTGAAACAACAGCCATACTATGATGATTCCTGGACTGATAAAGATATTGCTATAGTAGTCAGTGTGAAAATCGGTGAAATTCGCTTGTTAAAACAACTACGTGATAAAGGAAACAGCTTCGAGTTAATGATTACGTATGATTACTACGAGGCTGTTCTCTCTGAGGATAAAACAAAAGGCACTGGTGGAGAATTTACCCAACCACCAGATGAGGATCATTGGACTGATCTGGAAAAACCTCCGTATATCTCTATGATTATCAGCACTGGTTGCGGTAGGTATGTTTAGACCATTTTATACAGATCATTGCCTCCTACCAAAAAAATTTCTGTAGATTATTCTAGTAAAACAGATGTGATAATTAACGTCGGTTTCATCATTTTTTTATTATAGAAAATTCTCTTCATACCTTGATGTTGTTGATGGTCGTAAGTGCTATCAAATACATATCCTAAGAATGTTCCATGAATTGTAAATATATGATATATTGCTTCTCTCATATATAAAAAACGTTAACGAGATGCTATTCTACATTGTAATCAGAGTAGAGAACGATATTAATATTTGAATCGAAGTAGTGCAGCTACGCCCCCGATTCCCTCAAATTTTTTTCCCGTTTCATGCATCGTATTGATAATAATAAACGTGCAATTTGTCTTTCGTGCAAGATCAAGTAAGTGTTCCCCGTTTTTACTTCGAACCATAACATCTGTAAGCAGTAGTTTTTCTGCAGCACCCCGTGATAAGGCGTCTTCTACTTCGTTTGTTCCATAGGTCACTAACCCATCTTTTTTAATTTCCTCGAATACTTTCTCAACAGCCTGGGTTTCTTTCGAAACACGGTTTTCCTTTGTGATTTGTTCAACGATTCCAATTTTAAGTGCTTCATAGACCCCATTCAATCCTGCGTTTGCAGTCGCATGGGTGATCGCATCCTTGAAAAGCAAAGGTTCTTTTTCCTTTCCTACCTTTATCAAATGATCACGTGCAAATCCTGGACCGATTATTACAAGGGGGGAATCGGTTTTTTTCACTGTTTTTATCACAGAAAAAATTTCACCATGATACTCCTTGGTTGTCTCTTTGCTCTCATACATCTTACCAGATCGATGTGCGTCAATCTCAGCAGCAATTTGCACGCCGCTTTGATAGAGGAGGGTAACGGTTGCAGCATCATCATCAAGGGATACGAACACCAACATTGGTTGGGTCCTTTGTTGTACTGCCTCATCTATCCTCTGAAGATGATGTGCTTTCCAATATTCTTTTACAATGGAGAGTGGCTGCATTTCCTCTGCGTCAACATTAAACGTGTGATACGAGCCAAGGTCTTGTGGTCCTTCCTTGATAATGCCTTGTATGCGAAGTCTGTTTGAAAACTCATGAAAGGCGACTTTTTCAACCAAGAGTCCTAACTTCATTTTTTTCTTCTCTGATTTCTTGGCTCGAATCTTATCTGCTTTTTCCCCATCTGCGGTACGAAACGTCACCGCACGAACCAAATCACCTTCCTCGATGATGTTATATAGATGCCAGATATCATCAAGATTCTCAGGGATGAGCTTGATTTCACCGCTCTTTGGATCTTTAAAGATAACTTTCACAGGTATTCACCTATACTCCATCAAATCCAATGGTTTTTAGGAGAGTGCAATCCCCTGGTGGAAGTAATTTTTCTACTGTTTCTGTAGAGACATGGAATTGTTTTGCAAGTTTTTGTGCGATGGTACTTTTCTTTGTTGTACCTGGAATAAGGATGGCATAGCCTTTTATCGCTCGTTCTTCTACTGCTGTCGTTGGACCACCCATAAGCTTTTCTTGATTCTCGATAGTGATAAGGCCAACAGCAACCTCAAGTTTACTTCGATGATAATTACGTTTGCCTCTGATGATAAATGCGCCCTTTGGTACAAACTCACCGCTCTCAGGTGTCTTGCTGACCTGCTCAGGGTGCACCCAATATGCGGAGGCTTCAGCAAACTGGTTCCATGCACGAGAATAGGATGCAGCAAACACGCATGCCTCCTTTAGTGTTTTCTCAGAGATAAGGAGTTTCTTATCGTTTATATCTTTGCATTTTATGATGCAGCTTGGGGCACCATGGATGTCAGCGTGGGCATATCGGTCACCGTCTGAGAGGTATTTTTTAACTACGATATCGTTGCTTAGGGCGTCTCTTCCTGCAACAACGACGTTTCCCTCTGTAGATATGAACCAGCGGAACCGCTCAAACCACCATTGCCTCTCATGTTTGATTTCTTTTTTCTTCTCTACAATCTCGATTTCCTTTATGGTTTGCAGCTTATGTTTTGTCTGCTCAACTGCTTGTTCCGCACCCTTCAATTTTTCCTGAATTTTTTTGCTTTCCTCGTATTTTTGATCTGCATTTTCAGAAACGCTTTTTCGGAAATCCAATGAAACATCGAGGGTTGTTTTTTTTCCATCGCTAATTACGACGACTAGTTCGTTGATAGTAGGGTCAAATTGTTTAACTATGGAATACTGTCGAATTTTGTTAATAGCATCATTTTTTTCTTTTTGTTTGAGTAAGTCCTCTATATCTAGTAGGATCTTCTCACAAGCTTGAAAGTTCATATACACAAGGTCCGCCTCAAGTTTCTTCTGGGCGATGGTTTTTTTGAATTCTTCGATTAATCCTTGTTGTTGAATTAGCTGTCGCTGAAGTTTTTCTATGGTTTTCTTATGTTTGATTTGATTTGGTTCTATGGTTTCTCTTGTAGATAGGAGCACTTCAAGGCCTTTGGATAAACTCGGAGTTGCTTGAGATGTACCATCTGTATAGCTTACAAACGGAAAGGGAAGAATATCAATGAGTGCGCTGTTCTTCTTTACAAACACCGGATAAAATTTCCTCTGTTTGAAAATAGATAGAAAATTCTGCAGTTCATCGTAGATTTTTTTACATGACTCTAAATCCAAGTCCGATGTTTTCGTTTTCTTACTAATCTTTGCACGAGCGCACAGCTCCTCCGCGTACAACCCACTTAAATTTACAGAGGTCGCTAGAGTTCGTACGAGATCCTTTGAGCTTTTTGAGGTAATATCTTGGAATTCTTGCCATGTCAGATGAAACGGGTTTATCTGGGATGGTGGTGGGATATATTTCTCGCCGCTTTTAATTATTCGAGACGACCATTCCTGCTTGATTAGAGGACGGATGATGATTCCCTTCGGATTGAGGAGGATGATGTTTCCTTTCGAAAATAACTCACAGACCAGGGTATAATCTCCTTCCTTTTTTCCAACCTTGATTTTAATAATTCGATCAAACTCATGCTGGATGATCTCACTGATTTTTCCATTGAGTAAATATTTTCGCAAGGTCATCGCAAAGAGCGATGGTTTCTCAGGTGTATCAAACGATTTTTGGGTACGACAAAAAAGTTCTCCGTTTCGTATATACATTGCTTCTTTTTGATTTGCTGTTTTTTGCTGTATTCTCAAGAGAATCTCGTCGCGAGAAAGCTGATATATTTTTTCCATATAACATCCAATCAGATCTTGAAGCTCTGAGACAATGACATAGATGTCAAATGACGCAAGTCCTCGTTGCATGAGTTACGAAACATTATCTATTTCAATCTTAAAAAAGAATGGGATAGAACCAGACGGGATAAATTCAGTGCTACATATGTTTTTATATGCTTTGTTCTGATTTCTTTGAATCATTATTTATCATTTGACCATTTGAATCTTCTAGGGCTGTTGATGAATCGGATTTCTCTCCAGTCTGATGATTTTCTACCAACTTGATTGAAGACAACAACAGTTATCTGATGTTTCCTTAACTAGAATTTGTCGAATTACCATTTATAGGGGCCCTCTATATCAGTGGAGACTAATTTTCCGTCATAGTAAAACTTTGCTCGCTTAATACAGTTTGTCGCATAGTCAACTTCAGTCCAGATCCAGATGTCATCAATGACCGTTGTTTTATACTCGCCGATTTCACGTTTTTTTCATTTCATTCTTGTAAAGGAAACCAACACCTGGTGAAGTAATTCTTATCTGTGGAAGTGGATCAAGAAAATCAGCAAGATATGTGAGTGTTGCTGCAATGATGCGGTCGTGTTGACCAGGTAACTTATGTTGACATTGCTGAGATTTTCTTGTGTTGTGTGAAAGTTCGGGTCGACAGTTCCTTTCCAGGAGCAGATTGTTTCTCAGCCGTAAGTAAGAAACGCTGCGTAATTGCTGCCGGACATTTTGTGCTCTGCTCTATCGATTTCACGACAGCTTATACTTAATCCGATTGAGTAATTTGTATTAATACTCTCAAAAATATCTGCTACCCATCCAACATCCTCTGTTGCAGTAATAGTCATCCTTCGACTTCCTTCGTCGTATCCAATCATATCTGCGTTGATTTCGACAAGAATACGTTCATTCCGTTCATATGCTTCTTTTGAATAAGAGCGACTACCAAAAAGGTCAATCTCTTCTCCTGAAAAGGTCACAAATTTAACGAAACGATGAAAGTCAAAGTGGTTTAATGCATAGGCTGCTGCAAGTACAGCAGCAGTAATTCATCCATCAGCGTTTGCCCCCGGGCTTCGTGAGACTGGATTATAATGGGCGTTAAAGATGATTGATGAAGTGTCATTTGTGTTTGTTCCAGTTAATGTCGCTTCAATGTTTTGGCTTGTGTAGAGATGAGGATAGTAGCGATTTTCCCATCCAGTCTAGTTTTAATATAGTGTGAGTAACTACATGCTTGTGAATTGTTGAAAGATGTATTCTGCTGCTTACTCACATCTGTAGGATCCAGTCATACGTGGTCCAAAACCAACGATGATTTGAAGATATTTCATTAAAAGTTTTTCATGGATTATGGATAGGATCTGAGCGATTTTTTGATCGGTGCTTGTCTTTTCATTCTGATTGTTATTTATAGAGCTGTTTATATTGGGTTGTATTGGAAGAGAAATCGATGATACTGAGATTCTAAGTGAAATTACTATTAGAAAAACAATGTCTAATCGGAGGTTAATCCCTAAGTATTTCTTTATTATATCTTATTTTATCATAAATTTCATAAAAAAGATTATTATATAGTTTTGCTTAAAGAAATTAAATTTTTTTTATATTCTTTTCATTGGAGGTTTTTTTGCTATTCTTTTAACGGTTTGTACTAGTGTGTTGATGTCAAATGGTTTGGTGATGTATTCGGCGATATATGAGTAGATTTCATTGAATTCTTCCCCTTGGATGCGTTTTGCTGTAAGGACGATGACGGTGTTTTGTTGGATAAAACCATCAACCGTCATTTTTTTTATGGTTTCGATACCATTCAGTACTGGCATCATTAGGTCCAGAAGGATAATCCCTTGAAATCCTTTTTCGAGTTGAATAAGGCAATGTCTTCCGTTATAGGCATTTGTGACCTTGAACCCTTCTCTTTCAAAGAGCATCTTTAAACTAAAGACGATATCAGGGTCGTCGTCGACGATCATAATATTGTTTTGGTGATATCGCTCCTCATTCATAATGTTATATCTTTCTCTTTTTAGTATATATTATTTTTCATTAAAAATGCCAAAATGAAAAAATTACATAGAGGCGTGAGTTGTGAGGAGGTACCTCAAAAAAGGGAGATAGGATGCTTGGGGAGGAAGAGGTACCTCATGAACGTAGGAAGGACTGTTTGTTACTTTGGTTTTTTTTATTTAATGGGATGGGATGTGGGAAGAGAAGAGGAGAAATGACGCAGCTTAGTGTGTTGTGTAAAGGTGGTAAGCTCCCCCAGGCGGATGTTTGGATGGGTATGTATTGCCATAGGTTTCTTAGAGGAGAGTTCATGTTTTTATCCCTTCACCACTTTGCCATGCATTTCTGCCTAGCGATACCAGAATAATTTTTTTAGTATATATAATTTTCTTTTTATGCATAGCAAAACTGATTAGCAAAAACGAAATCCATAAAAAGCAAGGAACCATTCGACAGTCGTGGAAAACTACCAAGAAGAACTAGCAGAAATAAAAACCATTCTAAAGAATAATCCTAAGGGAATGACGGTAACGGATATCGCAAGACAAATGCACATCAATAGAAACTCAGTAGCAAAATATCTTGATATCCTGCTTATCTCAGGCCATACAGAAATGGTCACCTTCGGACCAGCAAAAGTATTTTTTCCTTCCTCTAGAATCCCTCTTGCAACACTTATGGATTTTACTCATGAATATATTGTGATACTAGATAAACAATTAAAATTTTTACAGGTTAGCGAACCCCTCTTGCAATTCCTAGAGATACAACGCACCGAAATCATAGGGCGACCTATCGAGACCTTTTCTGTCTCTTTTTTTCAAATCCCTGAGCTAGCACATTATGCGAAGCAGGCACTTAGCGGAAAGGAGCGTACCATAGAAGAAAAATATAGACAAAACACTCATGACATCTACCTTAAAATAAGACATATCCCCACAACCTTCGACGATGGAGAGCCAGGGGTTATCCTTCTCATAGAAGATATCACAGATATAAAACAGACTGAAGAAAAAATAAAACATGGAATCCAAGAATGGGAAACAACATTTAACGCAATAACAGAGATGGTATTCATTCAAGATAATAATTTTTCCATTCTGAAAGCGAATCGTTCTTTTGCCAATTTCCTTAATATAAAACCGGAAGAATGCATCGGGAAAAAATGCTATCAACTTTTGCATGGAACCCATACATCCTCTGAGTCCTGTCCTTGTGCAAGTATCCTTCAAACAAAAAAACCAACAACAGTTGAGGTCTTCGCATCCCATCTGCAGAAATATTTAGAAATATCGGCATCACCGATTATTACTGATACTGGGGAGATGTCTGGCTCTGTTCATATTATAAGAGATATTACCGATAGGAAAATCTTTATAGCACAGCCGTAAATCCCTCCTTACGTATTTTATCATAAGTTCCTCTTAGAATTTCTCAGATCGAAATCAAGTTGAAAATATGAACAGCGATTTTTTTTTAATAAATCTAAAATTTGATCAATTTCTCTTCTTGTTTATAAACATGCTATAGTGACTCGTGCATATCTTTTTATATTCATCTTCAATTTATAATCATGAAGATAATCCAAATAGGGGATAAAAGACAATGAAGAAGGAAACAGTAATCGTTATTATTGGCATATTACTCTTGGCGAGTTTGTTACCAATAAGCAAGGCAGATGTTCTTCCAGATCAATACATTGAACAAAATAATGTAACTACATATAAATACCTAAGTGAAAATGAACTGATCATAACCTTTCACTTACCGGAGTTACTTCAACAACAGGTCATCACAGAGATTGGAGAGTTTACTACACTAGAGATACCCAATGCTGGATTTATTGGGAAAATTGGAACCCCACAATTACCTGCAGTGACACAATTCATTGCGATACCAACGTTTCAACTCTCGGTTCAAACCCTAGATGTTCATCTCATGGAAACCCGTCACATTGACCGGATCTATCCAATGCAAGGACCAGATCCTGATTGCGACTGTGGAGAAGACCCTGTATTTTACTTTGATGAATCAGCCTATCAAACAGACGTTACCTCACCTGAGAATCTCGTTGAACTATCAGACACTGGGAAGTTAAGAGATATCCCGTTCATTAAAATCAGGTTTTATCCTATCCAATATAACCCGTTTCAAAAAACCGCCTTCATTTATGATTTTATCACAATTAAACTGACATTTGCTTCTCACGAGCCACTCAATGTCGAACCTAATTATTCAGAAAAACCATTTTATGAGTTATATAAAAACATATTTGACAACTGGCAGGGGTTCATCGAATATACTGTCTTCCAACAACCCGCCTCGACCTTAGAGAATGGATGTGACTATCTACTCATCACCCATCAGAATTATTATGATCAAGCAAAACAACTTGCTGATTGGAAACATACGACTGGTCTGATGGCAAAAACAATAAACGTATCAGAGATTGGCACAACGTTTACCCAGATTCAGCAATATATTAAAAATGCATATGAAACATGGACCCCCCGTCCTTCATATGTCCTTCTCTTTGGTGATGCAGAATTTATACCAGCCACATATGTGTATTATACATATACGGATCTCTGGTACGCCACTGTAAATGGAACTGATTATTACCCTGATCT
>Ga0209427_10006097_pt1 | contig 13787 bp, 11 predicted proteins | sample DeeMarSWOR136_30_FD_187465 | JGI IMG/M metagenome (GOLD analysis project Ga0209427, IMG submission 187465) | Marine sediment microbial communities from White Oak River estuary, North Carolina - WOR-1-36_30 (SPAdes) (version 2) | ecosystem: Environmental > Aquatic > Marine > Intertidal zone >... | reverse complement strand
ATCGCGCGATCGCGCTCAGTCAATGGCACCAGATGGCGAAACACCATCGCCAAGGCATCGTCACCCGCGCTCAGTTCAATTTGCGGAATCCGGTGCGGGCAGGAAAGCGCTTCCACGATCCGCTTCAGATGCGGCAGCAGAATCATGGCGCGCTCGTCCAGCACCGGGCAGGTGTCGAGTGGCGTAATGAGGGATCGGCGCCGCTCGCGAAAGCCAACCAGCACGCCACCCTTCTTTTCCACCCAGCGGACACCGAGCCGCGCACGCCGACGATAGCGCCAGATCGGGCCGGCAAGCGGCGCGAGCCACGACTCCGGCTGAACGCGCCCGATATGTTGCAGTGCATCCGCCAGGATGCGCTGTTTGGCGGTTATCTGTGCCTCGGGGCGCAGGTGCTGGAGACTGCATCCACCACAGCGCCCGAAATGCGGGCAGACCGCGTCAATTCGATCCGGGCTCGGACGAAGGACTTCGACCAAAACGCCGCTGTCATGCCGGCGGCGACGATCAAGCCGGCGAAAACGCACCGTTTCGCCCGGCAACGCGCCATCGATAAAGGTGGCCTTCCCGTCGATGCGCGCGACACCACGCGCATCATAGTTCAGCGATTCGACATCAGCGGTAGCAAGATGGTCGTCGACCGCGCGATTCACGCGCCGTCTTCCGCTGCGCGCCAAACGGCCACGCGCCCTTACTTCGCTGCGGTCCACTCGGCGAGATACTCACGGAAATGCGGCTTTTCGGCCGTGGCCAGGGTTTCCCGCATCAGGCCGAGCTCGCGCTCGTAAACCGGACTGTCGAGATTGCCCCGCATCAGTTCATAGCGAAGGTACACAAGATAGGTGTTTACCACATCGATCTCGCAATAGTTGCGAATCGCCTCCAACCTGCCGGCCAGAAAATTACCCCAGACCGCAGAACCGTCCATACCAAGCTTGCCTGGAAGGCCGATCAGTCGCGCAATATCATCGAGACGCGCAGTCGCACGTGGTTGGTAGCCAGACAGCACATCCATGAGGTCGGTATGCCGCTCGTGAAAACGCGACAGATAATTGTTCCACCGAAAACTCTGATCATCCGCACCGGTCTCCCAGTAACGTGACGCCGCAATCCCGTGCTTGAGCGCCCGATAATGCAAGACCGGCAAGTCGAAGCCCGATCCGTTCCACGACACCAGCGTGGGCGTGTACTTTTCGATGCCGTCGTAGAATCGCTGAATGATCTCCGGCTCGGAGGCCTGCAGATCGCCGAGCGACCAGATCCGCAACGTGTCTGCGCTGCGCAATACTGCTGAAATGGCAATCACCCGATGCAGGTGATGCCGAAGAAAATCCGAGTCACCCGTCTGTTCGCGACGCAGCGCCGCCAATGCCTTGGCGACATCTTCGTCATTGATATCCTGCAGCCCGTAGAGCCGCCGGCCCGTCTCGACGTCCGGCACCGTCTCGATATCAAACACCAGAACATTCATATGCGTGCTACGCCGGAAAAACACCAGTTGAGAGGTAACGATCGCCCCGATCACAGATGATCGTGACAATGACGGCATCGCGCAGCTCGTTCGACAACCGCAGCGCCGCCAATGTGGCACCGCCGGAGGAAATTCCACAGAAGATTCCTTCCTCACGCGCCAGACGCCGCGTCATGTCCTCCGCATCGACCTGCGATACCTCCATAATGCGGTCCACGCCTCGGGCATCGAAAATTTTCGGCAAATACTCCCTGGACCAAGCGCGAATTCCTGGAATCTGCGAGCCGGGAGATGGTTGCACGCCGATGATCTGGACTGCAGGGTTTTTCTCCTTCAAGAATCTACCCGTACCCATGATGGTGCCAGTGGTGCCCATCGAACTCACAAAGTGAGTGACCTTGCCCTCCGTATCACGCCAGATCTCCGGTCCTGTCCCTTCGTAGTGGGCAAGCGGGTTGTCCGGATTGGCGAACTGATTTAGCACCTTGCCCTTGCCCTCGCGCTCCATCGCCGCTGCCAGATCGCGAGCCCCTTCCATCCCCTGCGCCTGCGTAACCAGTACCAGTTCCGCACCGTAAGCCTTCATGGCCGCGCGGCGTTCGGCGCTTTGGTTCTCCGGCATGATCAGTATCAGACGATAGCCCTTGATGGCAGCCGCCATGGCCAAGGCGATACCGGTGTTGCCGGAAGTGGCCTCGACCAGGGTATCCCCCGGCTTAATAGTGCCGCGGGCTTCGGCGTGCTGGATCATGGAGAGCGCGGGTCGGTCCTTGACCGATCCGGCAGGATTATTTCCTTCAAGCTTGGCGAGAACCAGGTTCGACGTCTGACCCGGAACGCGCTGAAGCCGCACGAGCGGGGTGTTGCCTACAAACTCTTCCAGTGTCCGGGTTCGCACAAGCGGATTCTAATGGACTGCGGATAGCGGGAGAAACCGTAAAGCGCCGCACCGCAGTCCATAATATGCCGCTAAAGAGTACAGTGCCCGCATTCCCTTCACGAAGGCCCCGTGCACAAGAACCCCCGGGGTCAGCGCAGCAGCGAGCGATCGAGCTGAGATCCTCTGCTCGGGTCGAGTGCCGCGAAGTGACATGGAACAAAGCCGGCCTCGCGCGCCCTGTCCGAATCCGCGCCTTCCGGGACCATGCCCAGCGACCCGGTAGGTAATAGAAGGTCCGTAACATACTGTTTCTACATGCTTATTTACGATCCGGCCGCGGCAACCGAAAATCTCAGCGGGCGGCATGGAAGTTGCCTTGTGTTGCCGACACGACTGTCACAACATCACCAACCATAAGGGCCTCGCGGTCAATCCATGTCCGATCCACTGCTGCAGTCCCCGATTCCGCACCCGGCCGGTTTCCGCCTGGGCCCGTATACGATCGAGCGACAGATCGGCGAGGGTGGCATGGCGCTCCTCTATCTGGCCGTCGACGAGAATGGCGCTCAGCATGTCCTGAAGCTTCCGCGGACACCTGCCGAGACGGACCCGGCCAGTCAAGTTGCGTTCGAGAACGAAGTTCGACTCGCTCCGTACCTTGGGGACTTTGCGCGCGTATCCCAGTCGCGCACCGGCGAATCCGATGGCGAACGATACCTGGTCCTGACCTACATCGACGGCACCGATCTCTGGACACACCTTCGTGCGCACGGGTGCCTCGGCGAACGCGAGGCGGTGGCGCTGGCAAAGAAAATCGTGTCAGCACTTGCAGAGCTACACGAGCGACGCATTCTGCATCTCGACGTCAAACTATCGAATATCATGCTCACACCCTCGGGCGATGTGCGCGTTATCGATTTCGGGTTGGCCAATCATCTCGACTTGCCCGATCTGATACTCGAGTCGTTCCATGAACCAAAGGGCACGCCCGCCTATATTGCCCCGGAGCAGTTCCTGGGCGTTCGTGACGAACCGCGTAGTGACATCTTTTCAATTGGCACCCTCCTGTTCGAGATGACTACCTCGCGCCTTCCGTTTCTCGAGGCACACAGTGAGCTGGACGTAATCAATCGTATCAAGCGCGAACCGGTCTCCCCCCGGGTTTACCGACCTGAATTGAGTAGCGGGTTCGAATCCATCATCATGACCTGCCTCGAAACCGTTCCGGACCGGCGCTATGCCAGCATGCGGGAGCTCCACGCGGCGCTGGAAAAACTGGAACAGACACTTGAACAGCGCGCTGCGGCGCTCGCGCCCGAGGCGCCCGGGCGCCCCGCCATGCCCGGCCGGGTTGTGGCTCTGGCGTCTCGCCTCATGCGCCGCTCCACCGATCTGCGCGTCGATCGGCTTGAGGGTCTCAAACGTTGGGTTGCAGCGCATCGCGGCCGCCGCCCAGCGGCCCCTTATCGCATTGTAGTGGCACTCGATAGCGCGAGCGGGGGGCGCGTCGAGACGATCAACCGCGCGCTACTCGATGCCACATTGCGTCTCGCGCGCATGCAACCGTCGATGATCACGGTTCTGACCGTACTCGCTCCTCAGGATACCGGCATGGCCGACGGTGCGCGTGAGGCACAGATCATCAATGCAAGCTATCACAGTGCCCGGAACCGCATTAATCGGCTGCTGCCGCCATCAGGCAGCATGTCGGCGCCGATCGGAATCAATGTGCGCACAGGAAATGTCGTGGAGGCAATCAGCACCTGCGTCGCCGACTATGGCGCGGATTTGCTGGTCATCGGTGCGCGCGAGCGGAATGCATTAAGCCGTTTCCTGCTTGGCAGCACGACCTACAAGGTCCTGACAACGCTTTCCTGCCCGGTGTTCGTCGTTCGTGAACGCCGTAAGCCGGCCAAGCCCAGGGTTGCGGAACCAATGCAGGCCGCAGAACTCTCTGGCGAAAGCGCACAAAGCCCGAGTCCGTGACCGATGCCGCGCCGCCTAGTGTCCCCGCGCAAGACGCTCGGCAAAGAACGGATGCAGACCCGCGGCGAGAATCTTGCCCGCCGTGGCAGCATGATCGTACGGCGCACGCCGAAATGAAATAGTCCGTGCCTCCTCGTCATAAACCACGAAGCACGCCGCATTGATACCGTCACGGGGTTGGCCCACCGAACCCACATTGACGAGATAGCGACAGCCGTCATCCAGCGGATAGGACTCCCCCGCCAGTGGATCGATTATCTCGATATCACCTGAAGTCGTTTGGACGAAGACCTGAGGCCAATGAACATGGCCGAAAAACATCAACCTTGCCGACACGGCGCTAAAGGCACGCTTGGCCTGCTTGCGGTCCACCACGTACTCCCAGTTGTCTGGATAATCGAACGTTGCGTGGGCAAATGCCGCTCCATGGGCATGCTGGACGTAATGCAGGTTCTTGAGGAACTCGAAATGCTCCGGTCGCAGCTGACCCCGGGTCCATGCAGCCGCCTGTTCCACTTCGCCGGAGCTCGACCACATTGGCTCGCGGAACATGGCTTCATCATGATTACCGAGCACCGCGATCAGCCCGGGGAGCGCCATGATCCGGTCGAGCGTTGGGCCAGGGTCGGGCCCGTAGTTCACCATATCACCAAGGCACACATACGCCTCGACACCCTCGCGCAGCGCCTCTTCTCGACACGCATCGAGCGCCTCGAGGTTGCTGTGAATGTCAGAAATAATGCCGATCTTCATTATTCGGTGGCTGCCAGGCGGCTTCTTCTATAGCAATTATAACGTCACAAGATCCGCTGCCTACCCGGTGATCCGCGCCTCGACTGCGGATTCTGCAGTGAAGTGCTCGATCACGAGCTGCAGCGAACGCGTACCACGATACTCGTTCACGACTAGACGGTAGGCCGCGCGCACGCGCGTGCCCATCAGGGCCGGATCTCGGTCACCGGTGTTGAATGCAATCGCTTCGAGAGTGCGGCCATCGTCTTCGGTACGAAGGATGAACTTGAGGTGTCGCTCACCCACAGTGCGCTGCGCAACAACCGTAAATACCCCATCAAACAGCGGCTCTGGAAATCCCTGTCCCCATGGCCCCGCGCGGCGCAGGGCTTGCGCAAGATCAAGGGTAAAGTCAGCCATGCCGAGCTCACCATCGGTGAACAGCGCTCCCGGCACGGAATCCTCTCGTCGTTGATTCTCCACCTCCTCGGCGAATGCCGCGCGAAAGCGCTCCAGATCGCCGCGTCGCAAACTGAGGCCGGCCGCCATCGCATGCCCGCCGAACTTCACCAGCAGTCCCGGATGTCGCGTAGCGATGGTATCGAGGCAATCGCGTATGTGCAGTTCCGGTACAGACCGCGCGGAACCCTTTAGTTCCTCTGGCTCCGGCCCCGGCGCAAACGCGATCACCGGCCGCTGGAGGCGCTCTTTGAGTCGCGACGCGACGAGTCCGATGACACCCTGGTGCCAGGTCTCGTCGAATAGGCATAGCGCGCTCGGGACGTCCTGTTCGTTGACGTGCGCTGTCTCAACGGCCTCGATCGCCTGCTGCTGCATGGCTGACTCTATCGATCGTCGCTCGCGGTTCAGACGATCAAGCGCCCGCGCCATCTCCATGGCGGCCGTTTCATCGTCGGTCAACAGGCACTCAATCCCGAGCGACATGTCTTCGAGGCGTCCGGCGGCGTTGAGCCGTGGCCCCACGACGAACCCGAGGTCGGCCGCAGTGAGTTGGCCTGCCCAGCGGCCACCGACCTCGAGTAGCGCGCGTATACCGGCACAGCCAGAGCCGGTGTTCAACCGCATCAAACCCTGGGCAACGAGAATGCGATTGTTGCGATCGAGCGGCACCACATCCGCCACGGTGCCGAGCGCCACCAGGTCCAGCAGTCGGGCGAGATTGGGTTCCGCGAGATTCCTTTCTTCGAACCAGCCGTTGGCGCGCAGACGGGCGCGCAACTGCAGCATCACGTAGAACGCGACACCCACGCCGGCTATCGCCTTGCTCCCGAAACTGTCACCGGGCTGATTCGGGTTCACAATCGCGTCAGCGGGCGGAAGCGTTTCGCCTGGCAGGTGATGGTCGGTGATCAGGACCTCCATCCCGCTCGCCCGTGCAGCGCGCACTCCCGCGATGCTGGAAATGCCGTTATCCACTGTCACGATCAGCGCCGGTTCGCGCTGCGCGCCGAGCGCGACGATCTCGGGGGTCAGCCCGTAGCCATACTCAAACCGGTTCGGTACCAGGTATTGTACGTTCTGGATGCCGAAGGCGCGGAGCGCCCGCATGAGCACCGCGCAGGCACTCGCGCCATCGGCGTCGTAATCGGCAACGATGAGAATTCTGCTCTCGTTCCTGAGATGCTTCTCAAGCAACGCAGCTGCGCCATCTATTCCTAGCAGCCCGCCCGGCGGGAGCAGGTGTTCGAGAGAGTGATCGAGTTCTCCGGCGCTCGAAACCTGTCGTGCGCGGAAGACTCTTGCCAGAACGGGATGAAAACCGGGGAATTCGACTGACCCGGAATCGGAACGACGAATAATGCGGCGTGCGGTATTCACGCGGAGAGTGGCGCAACCGGTGCAAAGCTGGACAACGGACGGCGCCGGCGCCACCAGCGCCCGAGCTGCCAACCGGAGGCCCGCAACGCCAGGCCCTGATCCGTCACCAGGTTAATCCGCCGAACCGCGCCCGTTCGCAGCGCCTCCGTGAGCGGCCGAAACCATGCCTTATCAAGGTGGGCGAGGCCCACACTCCAGCCCGCCTCCGCGTCGCGTTGCATGGCTCGTCGCAGGCTATCGAGGACGATCAGATGCCGACCGGGTTGGGCAATCTCTCGCCATGCCTGAAAACCCGACGGCACGGGGCGCGCAGGCACGCCGCTCAAACGGCTCAGGCCCTGCGCGACGGCGTCGTTAGTCCAGACGAACTCGACGTCTGGTGTAACAGTGCTCGGCAGTCGGCCCCCGCCCCAAAACCACAGGCTGTTTATCGCCAAGGCGCCGCGCTGCTCCCGCTCTGCATTGACCCGAGCCGTGTGCAGCAGGATTTGTATCTCGTTCAGCAGCGTGTGCCAAGACCGCGCCTCAGGCCCAGTGGGCAGGTACGCATGGATATCCCGACCAGCCGCAAGTGCCAACGGCGTGGTCTGGACGTCGGGAGCTTGCGGCGGCCGAAGGTACCAACGCCAGGGATGAGGTGCGCGCAGCAACCAACCCTCCGTCGCGTAGCTCCGTGCGAGTTCATCACAAAGTCTCTGGGCCTCATCCAACCCGAGCTCGGTCAACTCGGGCGGTATCAGCACCAATCCGTCCCGCTGCGGAACCAGGTGCACCGGATCAGCTCGAATCCACCAATCGTGATCCACCACACCCATATCCACCACTCGGGTAACGGCGGCGACCGGAAGGTCCCCGGATGACGCTGTCGCTCCAAAGAATTCGAATAGCAGCGCCTCAAGCGATGCCGGCGCGACAGCGGCACGCTCGCCACGCGCTAGCAATAGCTCCAGACCGCCCAGGCGCAGCTCGGTCTGAGGTGTGGGCGGCCACAGGCCGGCCATCATGATGGTTACTTGATACTCCAAAAACGAGAACCTATGCCCTTACGCGAGAGATACCGATGGGCAATTATATCGCGTCGCGCTTACCGTAACGTGCGGCCGAGCGCGGCAGCGCCAAACGCAAGGTGCGTGTCCGCGAATTCGGGCTGATCGCCGCGCACGTTGAGCACGTTTCGACAATCCCGCGTCCCGTCACTTCGGACGGCTTTCCGTATCGCCCATGCCGGCCGTGATCCGGTAGACCGCAACCAGACGATCCTTCCCGATCCTTCCCTCGAACTTCTTGTGGACGGGCAGAAGGGCCTGGCGCCATGAGCTCAGCACCTGCGCGGTCGGGACGTACACCTTCGTAGTGCCCGCCGCCTTGATCTTTTCGAACGCCTCCTCGGTCTCCCGTTGCGCTAACTCACGCTGGTACCGCGTGGCCTCAACCATTGCTTGCTCGAGAACGGTGTGTAGCGGCGGCGGCAATCCGTCCCAGAACTTCTTGTTGACGATCACGGCATACCCGAGATAGCCGTGGCCAGACATGATCAGATGTTTCTGCACCTCATGGATCTTCCCAACGTAAAGGTTAGAAAGTGGATTCTCGGTACCGTCCAACAGACCTTCGGCCAAAGCGCCACGCACCGCGCCAAACGACATTACGACCGGCACGGCGTCCAAGGCTCTCATCTGCGCCTTGAGTACGTCCGAAGACTGCACACGCAACTTGAGTCCTATGCAATCGGCCGGTGTCCGCAGGGGCCAGTTCGCACTCATGTGCTTGAAGCCGTTGTCCCAGTACGCCAGCCCGTGTATGCCGTTGCTCTCGAGCTTTGCCAACAGCGCCGCGCCAACATCTCCGTCCATGACCGCAAATAGCGCCTTTCTGTTCGGGAAGAGATACGGCAAATCAAACAGTTCGAAATCGCCGAGCGGCGCCAACTTTGACAGCGAGGGCGCAAGCATCTGAACCGCACCCGTCTGCAAGGCTTTAAGCTCTTCTCGGTCGTCGTAGAGCTCGGCATTCGGATAGACTTCGACCTTCACCCGTCCTTCGGTCGCATCCTCGGCGAGCTGCTTGAAACGCAGCGCCGCCCGACCCTTGGGCGTATCAGGCGACACCACAAGACTGAATTTGATTACGACTGGCTCGTTGGCGGCCACGCTCGCAACAAACACCATCGCCATCAAACCGCCGAGCAGTCTCTGGAACCTCATGCCGCCTCGCCTGCCGTCCCAATTATCCTTGCATCAAACCCGGGCGAATTGACTTTTCCAGAAGCACTTCCTCGTGCGCGCGCCGGATACACACACCGCCTTTCAACCGCCCAAGTACATTCTGCGCACGTCTTCATTGGCCAGCAGATTGCTCGCGGAATCTGCGAAGCGATTGCGCCCGAGTTCAAGCGCGTAACCGCGATCGGACAGTTCCAAGGCGCGTGCCGCGTTTTGTTCCACCATGAGCAGGGTTCGCCCTTGCTGCTTGAGTTCTAACAGTTTCTCAAATACCAGGTCGACATACTTGGGTGAGAGCCCGAGCGACGGCTCATCGAGGATCACGAGTTTTGGATTGAGCATGAGTGCGCGACCGATCGCCAGCATTTGTTGCTCGCCTCCCGAGAGGTTGCCGGCTAACTGCTTGCGCCGCTCCGCAAGCCGCGGGAACTGCGTGAACACCTGCTCGACCGCGATGCGCCGCTGCTCACGTTCATCGATGAGAAACGCGCCCATCTCGAGGTTGTCCTCGACGGTCATGCGCGCAAATACGATACGTCCCTGCGGCACGTATCCAATGCCGAGTGGTGGAATCCGGTGCGCCGGCAAATGCGTGATGTCCTGGCCGTCGAAGTTGATGCTGCCGCCGCGCGCCGGCTGCAGGCCGATCACGGCTTTGATGACTGTGGACTTCCCTGCCCCATTTGGGCCGATAATGGCGACGATCTCACCGGCGTGTACCTCCATGTCCACGTCAAACAGCACCTGCACGGCACCATAGGCCACCTCGAGACCACGGATGTCAAGCAGCGAATCGCTCATGCGCTGCGCCGCTTCCCGAAATACGCCTCGAGCACGAGTTGGTCGCGACGGACCTTCTCGAAGGCGCCGCGAGCGATCACCTCACCCTCCGACAGCACGTATACCTCCTGGCAAAGATCGGAAATCACGTCCATGTTGTGCTCGATGATCACAAAGGTCGTGCCGAGGCCATTGAGGTGGCGCACCATGTCCCAAAGTGTCGCGCGCAATGTCGGATTGACGCCGGCCGCCGGTTCGTCAAGCAGAATAACCGAGGGGTCGCTCATGAGTACGCGCAGGAACTCGACCAGCCGCTGTTGCCCGTAGGAGAGATCACTGCCAAGCACTTCGTTGTAGGCCTCGAGCTTGACGCGCTCAAGCAGCTCGAGGGCTCGGCTGCGCGCACCGCGGTCATGGCGGCGTGCCGCGACGATCAGGTTTTCCAGCACCGTGAGCTGCGGGAAAACGCGCGACAGCTGAAAGGTGCGGGCGAGCCCGCACTGGTACACGAAGTACGGCCGGCAACCCAAAATCTCGCGGCCGTCGAGCATGACGCTTCCAGTTGCCCCTCGGTCCATGCCCGAGATGACCTGGAACAGCGTGGTCTTGCCGCTGCCGTTCGGGCCGATAATGCCGGTTACGGAACCACGCACGACGTCGAGATCGACCCCTTTGAGCGCCTCAACGCCGCCGAACACGCGCCGCACACCACGCACGACAAGGATGTGATCAGCCATCGGGGCGTTCCTGCGGGCCAGCCGCCACCTCCGGCCGCACGAGCTTGCGTCGAGTGAACAGCGCCATCAGGCCGCCGGGCAGAAACAGCACGACTGAGAGCAGCAGCACACCGAGCAACATCAGGTGTGCCGCCGGAAATTCCGCCCAAAACACCTCGCGCAAGCCCATGACTAGCCCCGCGCCCAATACCGGCCCCCACACTGTCCCGCTGCCGCCGAACATAACCATTACGATCATCTGAATATTTACCGCGGGCGCAAACGCTGCGGCGGGATCAATATAGCTCGTGTACATGACCAGCACTGCGCCGGCAGCACCGGGAATTAGCGCCGACAACACGAAGGCCGCGAGCTTGTCGCGCGTCGTATTGACACCGACCATCTCGGCCGCGCCCTCGTCCTCACGAATAGCACGCAGCTCCAGGCCGAAACGGCTGTGGTAGATCGCCGCCACGATGACGGTCGCCGCGACCGCAATCAGGAACATCGTGTAGTAGCTGGTGGTGAGGCTCGGCAGCAGTTCTGGCGAGAGCGTAATGCCACTGCCGCCGCCAGTGAGATCGACCCACAGGGTGACGAAAACACGGGCGACCTCGTTCAGGCCGAGCATCGCAATGGCGAAATACGGTCCGCGCAGACGCAGCGTCAGGAATCCGAGTGGCACCGACAGCGCCAGCGCTACCAGCGCGCCCGCGATGAGGCAGGCCCACCACGGTACGCCGAGCGGAAGAAGCAGCGCTGCCGCATAGCTACCCATTCCGAAAAATGTGGCGTGTCCGAAGGACACATAGCCGGTCATTCCGGAAATTGTGTTCCAGGCCTGCGCCAGCGCCACCATCATCAGGAGCTGGGTCAGGAACGAAAGGTAATACTCGCCGAGGACCGCAGGCGCCACCGCAAGAATGACGACAAGCACAGCTGCGCTTGCCAGGCTGGCATGTTTACTTAACATCCGCCATCCCCTTCAGGCCGGTCGGTCGAATCAACAACACCAGAACAAGCAGAAGATACGCGACCGCCTCTGCCCACTGGGTAGTGCCGAAGCCGCCAACAAACGCCTCAACCACACCAAGCAGCACGCCACCGTAGAACGCGCCAAGAAAGTTGCCCATGCCGCCGATGATGATGATAGCGAAGCACTTCTGAATAAAATCAGCCCCGGTGTCCGGCGAAAAGGAGTAAATCATGGTGAGCATGACGCCCGCCGCGGCTGCCATGGCCACGGCAAGCGCAAACGTCAGCATCCGGATCCGCTGTACGTCGATACCACAGATGGTTGCGACGTGCGGATGTTCCGCGACCGCACGAACCGCCTTGCCGAGGCGCGTGATCTCGAGAAACAAATACACCGCAAAGGTCAGGATCACCGCCAGCACGCCGGCCACGAGCCGGGGTTTGGAAATCGCCAACTCGCCAATCACGATCGCCCCTTGCAGCTGGGGCACGGACTTGAAGTCCGAGGCGAACACGAGCAAACCGGCGTTGACCATAATGATCGACACGCCGTAGGTGGCAAGCAGCGAAGTGAGTAGTGGCCGGCCGACGACGTGCTCGATCAGGGTGCGTTCAAGCACCCAGCCAATTCCAAACACCGCCGGCACAACGATGAACAACGACAGCAACGGGTGCACATTTGCGTAGACGTACAGCACCCACGCCAGGTAGGCACCGAGCAGCATGAACTCGGCGTGCGCGATGTTGATGACGCGCATCACGCCGAACACGAGATTGAGCCCGCTCGCGAGCAGCGCGTACAGCGAACCAGTAAGCAGCCCGGCGATCAGCAGCTGCAGCAGAATCGTGGGCTCGAACAGTGCCATTCGCGGTCAGCGGTTGCCCGGTCGACTGTCGGGTGCGTTAGCGGCGCAGCTCGGTATGCAACGCCGCCGGGTGTCGCTGACTCTAACTCGACAGTCTCGACACACGCCGACCCGACAGCCGGGGGCCATTCCCTAGCGCTTCGACCAGTCCTGGAATGGGAACACCGGGTCGTGGGTCGCCGCGTCCTTCGGGAGGATAATCTCACGCTCCCCGTTGATCCACTCGACGGCGTAGGCGGGCTTACCAATCTGCTTGCCCGTCCCGTCAACCTTGAAGCGACCAAACGTCGTGACGATGTCGAGCTCGTACAGCGCCTTGCGCACCTTGTCGCGGTCCACCGACAGAGCCCTCGTTACCGCCGCCTCGAGCACCTGTCCAGCGCCGTAGCCCCCACCCGCGTGATAACCCGGTTCGTGACCGTACTTGGCCTTGTACTTCTTGGAAAATTCGCCAGCGCCAGGAATCTTGAGCTCCGGCTCCCATTGCGTGTTGCCCATGACTCCGTTGGCATCCGCCCCAAGATTCTTGCCGAAATCAGGCAGCCCGGGACCAACCGCAAACGCGAAGATCTTGGCATAGAGGCGATTCTCCCTGGCTTGGCGCATAAACGCGGTCGAATCGGGCAGGTACGAACCGCCAATTACCATGTCCGGTTTTATGGCCTTCATCTTCAAGATCATGGAGCTGAAGTCCGTGGAGGCCTTGCCGTACTCTTCGTCGAACACAACTTTCATTCCCAGCGCAGTCGCCTTGGTGCGCACGCCTGCCGCGACGCTGCGAGGAAAGGCGGTGTTCTCATAGATGAGCGCGACCGTCTTGAGACCGTTGTTTTTCGCGAACTCGAGAATCGGATCCATGTAGACTTCGGCAAGCGTGTACAGTCCGAAGGTGTTCTTGTAGCCGCGTTCCCAGATCTTTGCTGACGATGCACCGCTCGAAACCATCGGGAAGTTGTGCTTCTCGGCGACCGTGCTGGCAGCCATGGTGACGGCCGAAGAGTACGGACCAATCAGAAGGTCGACCTTGTCCTGCGTAATCAGTTTCTCGTACAACTTGGCGCCGACTTCCGGTTTGGACTCATCGTCATAGTGCACGAGTCGCATCTTGCGCCCGAGCACCCCGCCCCGGGCATTCACGTCATCGACCCACATCTGGAAGCCGTGCAATTGCTCTTGGCCCGTGCGCGCGTACTTGCCGGAGAGTGCGACCGACGCTCCGACGACGAACTCCTTCGAATCAGCCAGCGCCACCGACAACGTCTGGGCGGCGACACAGACGACGAACATTGACAGTAATGCCTTAAACCTGCTCATTGGCAT
>Ga0209427_10006096_pt1 | contig 13788 bp, 16 predicted proteins | sample DeeMarSWOR136_30_FD_187465 | JGI IMG/M metagenome (GOLD analysis project Ga0209427, IMG submission 187465) | Marine sediment microbial communities from White Oak River estuary, North Carolina - WOR-1-36_30 (SPAdes) (version 2) | ecosystem: Environmental > Aquatic > Marine > Intertidal zone >... | reverse complement strand
CCCTGTCACACCTGTTACTGGTGATCTTCGCGGCCGTCTATTTCGGGGGCCAACGGACACCGCGACGGCTGTTCTGGCTGGCCTTGATTGCAGCGCTCGGCATGCTGAACCGGCTCGATACGGTGCTCCTGTACCTGCCCGCGCTGGTGGCGGCGTTCTTCGGCACGCCGGGCGGCGGGCGGATCAAACGGGTGGTCCTGGGTATGCTGCCGATCATCGGCTGGGAAGTTTTCTCGCTCATCTATTATGGTTTCCCGTTCCCGAACACTTATTACGCCAAGTTGAAAGCCGGTATCCCGGCCGCCGACCTGGCCCGGCAGGGGCTGATGTATTATGTCGATACGCTTGATCTTGATCCGCTGACCCTGATCGTGATCGCAGCCGGAATCGTACTCGTGTGGGTGGGGCGAAAACGGGACCAGGTGCCGTTCGTCTTGGGTATGGTCTTGTACCTCATCTACATTGTAAGAATCGGCGGCGATTTCATGACCGGCCGCTTCTTTGCCGCGCCGCTGCTGGTCTCTGTAATCCTGCTGTCCCGATTTGGCCTGCCGTCCAAGGGAATCGGCCTGTGGGCACCGCTTGGTGCGGTCTTGCTCCTGAGCCTGACCTCGCCGCGGTCGCCCCTGCTGGCGGATCAGGCGTACGGCACCGGCGATGAAGGCCGCGGAAGCAACCGGGGCATAGCGGACGAACGGGGCTTTTACTATCAGAGCACCGGGCTGCTCCGCGATGCGCGGGCTAGATCAATGCCCGACCATTGGTGGATATTCAAGGGCAAGCAACTGAAGGCAAGCGGGCAGACGGTGGCGCACGACGCAACCATTGGATTCAGGGGCTACGCTGCCGGTCCGTTGGTGCATATAGTCGACGAACTCGCCCTAGCGGATCCACTTCTGTCGCGCCTGCCAGCGGCGGAGCTTGATGACTGGCGGATTGGCCACGTGCGGCGGACCATTCCCATGGGTTATCTGGTAACTTGCAGGACTGGAATAAACTCCATCAGGGATTCCAGCCTTGCGGAGTATTACGAACACCTGCACGACATTATCGCGGGTCCAATCTGGTCTTGGCAGAGAACTCTCAAAGTGGCACGGATGAACCTCGGTCTCTTTGATAATTTGCTCAGTATCGATGAGTCCTCGTACGATTTACTGGTGCCGTACGCCGACGTTTGCTCTCCAAAACAGCGTGGGACGGTGTGGAACCGCGCCGGCAACTTGATATTGAAACCTCGAGGCGTTATGATCGAAATGGATAGTGTGGTCTCAAGCTTGACGGTGGAATTGAGCGTCGATCATAACGACTCGTACGAGTTGGTTTATTGGTTAGGAGTAAGACAGGTCGGCGCGACTAATATTGCGATGGACCTGATTCCCGAGCTCGGTCTTCGAGTGGATACGATTGAGGTACAGATAGACCAGGGTGTGAACCGGTTCGACGGTGTTCATATTCGACCGGTGGACGGTGATGATCGGTATAGCGTGGGGCACTTCAGACTTCTGGGTGTGTCCGATGAAAGGCCTTGATCGTTGTTGATGCCAAGACGGGAACTCCAGGCTTTCTGATTTGTGATGCGTAGCCGGTTGAGAGTACTTTTCTCGGAGGCATGGGTTACCAGTGCGGGGCTGGTCTGCTTCTTCATGGCAGGCATCCTTTTGTTCTGGTATTCCCTGACTCGGTGGCAGACCGGCGAGTACCAGGCTGTCTGGGATATCCAATGGCTGAACGCCTGGCTGCTTGTTCTGCCGGCTGTTTTGTTCGTTCTGTGGCGGCGGAGAAACGACGCCCGTCTGCGAAGTTGGTTGATCCTGCTATGCTTCAGTCTCTGGGGCTTTGTCGCCGTATCGGTGGTCTTCCACGGCACTCCGTTTTCATGGAACGGATACTGGGGAGACCAAAAGTTCCGTCAAGCGATGATTCTGAAGTTCATGACCTTCCTGGTTCCCCGTGATTTCTATTACAAAGATCTGCCACCCTACTATCCTCCCCTATATTATTATCTGCTGTCGTGGTACGGTCGTGTCTTCTCTGTAGAGTACTACAAGCTACTTAAGATCGGGACGCAACTGATTTACCTGTTGGGTCCGACCCTGCTGTTCATTCTCTGGCGTCAGGTGGTGTCGCGCCATCAGGCTGTGGTAATCACTCTGGCGACTTTTGTTGTGGGCGGCCTGTACTATCACCTTCCGCTCTCGGTGCCCCACGAATTCCTCTCGGGCGTTGTCTTTATCCCTTGGTGGCTGCGCTATGTGGAAGGGTTGGGGCGGCCGTGCACTGCCTGGCGTCGTTATTTGGCTGGAGGAGTAATAGGCGGCGCCGTATTCATGACGTACTACTACGTGTTTTTCATCGGCGGCCTCCTGGTATTGGTACGCTTCGGTCATTGGCTGGTGCGCCGTGGATGCCGGCCTCCCTCCAGGTTTCGTCCCGGACAGACGTTCGGCATGCTGGCCGCGGTGGCACTGTTTTCTGTCCCGTACTGGCTGCCGCTGCTCCTGACGATGCTGACCGTTGGCAATCATCCGTCTCAACGTGAATGGTTCCACCTGTATTACGCGGAGCTCCATTTCGTTTTCCTGCGGTTCTCGGTTCCCGGCCTCCTGGCCCTGGCGTCGATATACTACTTGTACCGACGACGATCGACCGCTATTGCTCGCAGCGTGTTGGGCCTGATTGGTGCGGCTGTTGGATTGTATGGACTCGGCTATCTATTGGGCAACCTCGGGCAGCCCATTCTGTACATCAAAGCCGGCGAGTTCATGTTTGTGCTGGCCGGGTCGATGATCGGTTTTATGGTCGCCGGCTTGCTGCGGGCTGAGAGGCGGAAGGGTCTCACTCGAGGGGCCTTAGGACTGCTGACTCTAATCTTGATGGTGGTACTCGTCCAGGACTTCACGTCGCTTCCCAAAGTCAGGGAGGTGGAGACGGCGAGAAAGTCCGGGCCGCAGGAGTTCGGTACCGACCCCGAGGAGATGGCCGCGCGAGCCGGATCGGTCTTTCTGACCACCCATGAGACTTTCGCTTCCTTCTTCCCGGTGTTTCAGTTCAACGCGATCAACCAGCATTATGCTCATTTCGCGTCACGGTACCTCGAGCGCCACAACTTTCTCTATCTTTTGCAGGTGGTCGATGATGCGCGGTTGTTCCACTTGGCCCTTCGTCATAACAAATACGACCAAGTGGACTATTTCATGCCGCGAGAAGTTGACGGCAATGTGGAAGTGTGGTCGAATCTAAGCCGGTATCCCGATCGATTCGTAGACCGCACACTGCGCTACTCGCAGGAATTCGTCGACGATACAGCCTTATTCCGTCGCGAAACCGGGGATCTTCTCTATCAAGTGCTGGCTTCAACGCCACCGGCCGAGGTCGGTGGGTATACAAGGGCCTACGCTTCAGGTCGGGACAGTCTATTAACCGCGTATGAGCTTTACCTGTTGTCCAGGCACCTCGATTCTACCGGTGGTCGACTATTGATGGAGTATGCATCCCTGGATACCATTGCCTGGAAGAGACTTGAATTCACCGGGAGCGGCGATTCTCTCGTGGTGTATGGAGATGGCCGCTTGATTCCGGTAGGCGACAGCTTGCTGCTGCTGACCGCGTTCCAGGCTCGCCGGACTGTGCGCACCGACTACAAGATATTCCTGCACCTGTATCGCCGAGGCGGTGCCGCGGGATTCGACAATTACGATTACCTGCCGCCGGTGGCCACCAGCCGTTGGCAGCTTAGGGATATCGTAGTCTGCTCCAGGATGCTTCCGTCTGACCCGGACTATGCCCGGCTCCGTATAGGTTTTTTTCTGGGGGGGACGCGGCTCGGAGACGGCTGGTGGTCGAAGATCCCTAGCAGGTAGAATTCTTCTTGCCTGCCGATGAACCGGACATATATTAGACTACTGCTGGAGCTATGCTGGCTCCGCTCGATGCCGAAGTGGTGGAACTGGTAGACGCGCTGCGTTCAGGGCGCAGTTCTCGCAAGGGAGTGGGGGTTCAAATCCCCCCTTCGGCACCAGATTTCTCTTGACATATTTATCCCCCTTTATTACAATCAGTTAGGACAACGGCCGCGCCCAACAAGGGGCGCTGTGCCCAATATGTGACCAGTCGGAGACGCGATTATGGGCAACATTTACAAGCGCGGTAAGGTCTGGTACATCGATCTCAGATACAAACGACGCCGCATACGACGGGCAGTGGGATCATCCAAGAAAATTGCCGAGTTGGCCCTAAAGGATGCCGAAGTCAAAGTCGCCAAGGACAAGTTCGGCTTCAGCAAAAACGATATCGATCTAGAGAAGTTCTTCGAACTCTTCCTGGATTACTCTCGTGCCCAACATCGGCCTCGGTCAACCCAGCGCTACCGAGAAGTAATAGATCATTTCAGGTCGTTTCTGGAGAAGCATGCCACTGTGTCCTTCATTTCAGAGATTACGCCGGAGCTGATCGATCGCTACAAGGTCTACCGCAAGGGCAATTGGGTCAACGGTAGCGGGGTGCCAGTGGAATCACATGATGCTGTGATTCCGAAAACCCGCAAGGGAGCCCGCGCTCACACGGTGAACTTCGAGCTTGATACCCTCAGGTTGATGTTCAATCTGGCGATTAAGTGGGGGTATTTAAGCGAGAATCCAACGAAAGGTACAGCGAGGCTCAAGGTAGACGACGCCAAGCCGCCAAGATTCCTCACCGTAGAAGAGTGTCAGAGGCTGCTCGAGATATGCCCGACTGAACAGAGACGCATCTTCACTGCGCTCCTCAGTACCGGCATGCGCAAATCGGAACTGGAGAACCTGCAGTGGCAGGATGTCGATCCCAAGAGACGGCAGATCAGTATCCGTAGCAAGGAGGACTGGAAACCCAAAGCAGGCGAGAGGGACATTCCGATCAACGAGCCGCTGCTGCGAGTTTTCCAGGAACTTCAGGACGAGAGCACAACATTCACACCTACGGATTACGTCTTCAAGGTCAAAAGAAGGGGGCGATCGCGGAACTGGATGAGGCTACAGCTGATCCACTGGGCCGCCAAAGCCGGTATTGAGAACCTGACTAAGCTCCACACGCTACGTCACACTTTCGCCAGCCATCTGGTCATGAAGGGTGTCGATCTCCCTACTGTCATGAAGTTGATGGGCCACTCGGATATTCAGACCACCATGATCTACGCTCATCTAGCGCCCGATCATCTGGCAGGGGCAGTGAATAAGCTGACATTCTGATCAGCGTTGACAGCAAGCGAATCCGGCAACTGCTCTACTACCCACGGGGGAAGAAAACGGACACCTCTCTTCTTATCGTTGAGGCTCATAACCCGAAGGTCGGCGGAAATCGAACCACCATCCGAAACGTGCGGGTAGTAGCGCTCCGTCGGCATTGAGAGTATTCTAAATCTCCAACCGTCTTAAATCGAATCGTCTCCGGATTGTCCCAGTAGCGGCATTCTTGTCTATCCATTTGGTCACATCCACTTCTCTAAACCTCACAAACCGCCCCAGCTTGACGTGAGGGATGAACCCCTGGTGCGTCCACTGATAGACCGTGGAGGTCTTGACACCAAGCAGTTCGGCGATCTCGGCCGGGGTCAGGAGGCGGTTCATCGGGTCAGCGTCGTCCTCCACGCAGCATCTTGGACAGCGCTTCCGCGTAGTACTTCCGAAGCAACTTCTTGAAGGGGTCGGGGCCTGCCTGCTGGCTGCGATAGGTCAGATTCTGGCAGACCCGGCAGAGAAAGTAGTCCGACCCCGGGGCCATATAGAGAATGCGACAGCGTCGCCGACAGTCTTGGTTCGGACAGAAGAACCACCAGCGCTTTCCGCCGAAGTACAACCGGGTGTAGTCGAGGTCGACCAGGTAATCGTGGTTGGTCTGCTGGCCGTCCCGTTTGGTGACAGTGTAATAGAGCCTCAAACGGCAGGGCGGATTCACGTCCCACCCAATCTTGGCACCGCTGTCTTTCCACTCGGTATATCCGGTGCTGGCGCAGTCAGGATTAACGTCTCGGCGGAACCGGTCCATGTCAAACTGCAACGCGCAGTCAACCGTCAGTTTCTTACAGGTGACACCCCGTCCTACTGACATAAACAACCCTCTTTTTTTTCGAAATCATTACACAAAACGGCACTATTTCGGCGCATGTTATTTGAGTGTATTATCAAGCATATCAATAACTTGCCGTGATTTTGGGTGAGCTGCCGGGCAGTGCAGTGTGTGAACTGCAAAAAACCGCCCACGGGGGAAGGAAACTGGTACCCTCTGGGACCGTTATGGAACCTTGTCGTCATACAGAAACGGACGATCCGACGCTCACTGCCTGGGGCAATCTCGGGACCCGGTCCGCGGTCGTGTGTCACTTGCCCCCAGAAATGCCCGTAGAGGCGTTTTTGCGGTATAGCCGTACAACTTCCCTCATCTCGATTTCAAATGCCGTGACGGGCCTGTATTTGAAGTCAGCCATTTGTAACTCCTTGTGCCGCAATGGGCGGATTTTGGGTGTTTTCTCGTTCTGACCGCTTTTTGACCCGGCCCAGCAGTCGCTTTGGAAACTGGATGTCGTATCGCTTCGGACTGCCCGGATAAGTGTAGACAGAGGCGTGTGCGACACCCTCCCACTTCATCATTTCGTGGTACTGCTCCGCTGAGACGTGGGCGCGGTATTCGCCGTCAAACCACGGCCAGATCCTGTTTCTCACACGATTCCTTTCGCTCTTGGGGCTCCATGCTGGCGGCGATCCTTTTGGCCTGATACTTGGAGAACCACTGCCGTATACCGTTGAATCCCAGGACCTCCCACAGCGCCTGGTCGAATTGGTCGGACACCGGCTTGCCCTCAAGATCAAAGGGGAAGTTCACCCAGTACTGTCGGGCTTTACCACCGTCCGCCCATTCCCTGCGCTTCAGACTCAGCACTCCCAACCTTTCCATATCAGCCACAAATCGGGAGGTGTTTTCCACGTTTGGCACCCTCAGCAGCCGCAGAAGCCGCTTACTGAGGTCAATGTGGAAATGGAAATTTCCTGCCCCATTTGGTATGTCTTCTTTTTCGTGAAAAACCCTGCCCCATTTGTTGGTACCCCTCTTATCTCTGCAGATAGTGCCAGCTGATGACTTGTTCTTGTGTTTGTGAAGCAGTACGGCTTTAGAGAAAGAGAGAAGTCTGAATAGAGCGCTTAGAGTCTTGAAATTGCCCTGGTAATCGAGCACACGGCAAAGTTCGCTTTCGCTCAGTCCTGCTGACATGATCGGTGCGCGTATCCCGTTTCCCGGTTCAGCTCGCAGGTTGTCGACCAGCCGGTCGATCTGGTTGTAGACCACGTGGATCTTGCCCTGGTTGATTCGGCGGGAATTGCCGTGGTGGCAGTTTGTAATCCAATCCTGCCCAAAGACTTTGAGTTCATCTTTTTCCAGGCCCAGCCGACAGCGACCGTACCAAACCAGTGCCTTCAAGCACTCGTTGGTCGTAACGTCGGGCGGCAAGCCGCTGTCCAGACAGGCCCTGACAATCTGTCGATACTCGGGCTTGGCCTGGCTCCCGGGGATCTGCGTTAACGCTGGTGGACGGGCGGAGAATGATGCACGATGATCCTGTACAACTTTCAGCGTCTGCGGGAGGTTGAGATCGTATCTCGGTTCCAGAGTGACCGGATCGAGCAACATGCTGCCCTGGCCGAAGGGCAGGCGGTCGGGTTCGGGTCCCAGCCTGACCTCGCATTTGCCGGGAGATACTCTAAGGCCGGCGCCGCTCAGTGTGCTCTTGGTCCATTCATTCAAGCTGACTTTCGGCACTGACCGGTTCAAGAACCAGATCATGCGGATGCCCTCAGAATGGGAACTCCGGTAGATGACGGGCTCACCCGGTATGGCCTCGGTCGAGGAACGGACTGTCTCAACGACCTCGGACCACGCTCGGCCTTTCTTGAAGTCGATGTCGACGACGATCTGGTCGACCTGGCTGGCAAACGGTATGGCGACATCGGTATTGCCGCAGAGGTGACGGAGAATGAGATTGTCTTTCCAGCAGCGCTTGAATTGCGGCCAGGAGCCGTCGCTTCGACGCTCTGCATATGTGTTCTGCTCCCTGTGGCTGAGAAACAGGCTCTTGTATAATTGGAACTCGTCCTCTGTTATCTCGAGGTGAGCCAGCCGTTTGGCCCGAGAGAGGCGACGCCTGCTGAAATCGTCGGCCGTGGCAGTTGCTGACCACCAGAGATTGGGGCTATCCGGCACAGCCTACTCCCTCATGAAGATGTCTAGAAGACTGCCGGATACATCGTGCGTCCGTATATAGATAGAGTGTATGGAACTCAGGGCGTCGTCTGGTCACGGTCGTTTGCCCTTGGTAATAGAAGTGGGACGTGGGGGTGGTATTGGGATTACGCGCTGAATCCGCGATGCTTGGCGTTCCCACTTGCGCGGGATGCCGGGCGTGTACGTGATGAGACCGACCTGGGCCAGTCTCTGCAGATCTTCCCCAACACGTTTTACTGAAATGCCCGCTATCTCGGCGAGTTGGCGATGGCTGGCGAAGAGCCGACCTCCGGGTCCGATCTTGTGCTTCACTTCCAGGTACGGCACGGCCGCGAAATAGAGCAGGACCTGCCGATGGGTGAGAATCTGAGGCCAGCGGTAGTCCAGGAACTTGAAATTGCGGACTTTCTTGTGGCCATTTTTTTTGCGCTTGGAGTACGGGCAATCCAGACCGATGCAGAAACTGGCCAGGACCTGGTGCTCGCAGCTGTACTCGTATTTGTCGAGCATACCGCTTTTGATGGCGCGCTGGATTTCTGACGAACTGAGCGGGGGTGAATTGGAGCGGTTCCATTCTTCGATGATGGCCTCGATCTCCTGCTGGTCCTTTCCGAGACGCAGAAGTTCAGCCGTCAGCGCTACCACTGCACCGCTTCTTCCGGGATAGTCGCCCTTGCACAGTGAGGTTTCCAGGAGGGAGGCGAGACAGGGCCGGATATCGGGTCCGGGGCGAGAGGTCAACTCAGATAATATCGAGGAGGACATAAGTTCCCGGATGGTCTTGTCAGTAGACATCTCTTCCCGTGACTCCTACCGCCCCGTGGCCACACCGACACAGACATATTGATGCCAAGGAACGGCCGTTCAGGTCAGCTGCAGCCGAGGGAGGGACTGTGAATACGTTAAGTTGATCGATTGCAGCCGTGTGGAACGTGGGACGCTGAGTTGGTGAACCGAAGGCGGTGTTGATAAGCTGGCAGCCCGGCAACGAGAAGTTGATCTTTGTCGCTTTCACGCCAATAGGGTATCAATACCTGCTGCTGGAGGTCAAAGACACGACTTTGACAGGGGCGGGAAAAACACTGGACGGGGTCGGGAAAATTTGTGGAAAGAACCTAGAACGTCGGTGGAATTGATGAGACGGTCTCTAGTCGAGTTTCAGGCGCCAGAGGTCTTTCTCTGATTCGTGGCGTTCAAATATGGCCTTGAACTGCTCTTTGCGGCTCTTGAAAAGCGATGCGAACGAGCTGTTGGGCAAGTTGACACTCTCGTTTTCCAATACGTCCTGCTCGCGAAGATACTCGTTTTCCTGCTGAAAGTTGTCCCAGAAGATCTTTATGACCGGACGTTGCACCTTAGTGAATGTGAACTTACCTTTGGCGCAGATAATTGTACGACCGCTGTCAGTAAGACGGGGTACTTCGTGTTCTAATATGGCAGGAGTATCTTCGCCTTTTGAACGCGAACCAGGCTTTGCCATCAACTCATTTCTTGCCATTAGCTTTCGTCGAAGGTCTAAGGCCCAAGCTTCTGCAATATCAAGGGCTGCTTCGCTCATCCACTGTATTCCAGATTCCGTGCGAGATAAGGCAAGGAGCTTCCCCAGCTCAGAAGGAATGACAAGGCGCCCTGTTTTATCTGGCAATGGTATGCCAACTGGCCAAATATCAAAGCAGGGCACAGAGGCTCTAGCTCCTATTGATATTGGCGCTTGACCACGAAGAGTGAAGACCAAGCCGAAATCAGACGAATCCTCATGCAACCAGCAATCCCATATGAGCGGATCAAACTGTGCCCATTTATGAGGAAAGATGTCTAATGAATCTGCCAGATCAAAGCACGGCTTGTATGGATAGTCATCGGAGTTATTCTCCGTTGTGGCCGCCTCATCTTCATCAGCATCAGCCTTTGCCGCTCTGATCAAGGATATAGCCTCGTCAATGAGTTGAACAGCATTGTCCGGGATCTTGAGGAGGGTGCCTGTTTTGTCGAGTGTACTGACGTGAACTTCGCTATCATCGCAGGAATCTTGGAGCCCTGAACCGTGTTGACCTCCAGTGGCTCTATCAACTGGCATTGTACTAGTGGCTGTCTCGTGAATCTCAATAAGCTCCCGCAAGTCCTCCAAAGTGGGGATAGCACCCTCGACGAAGTTGCTGTCAATCAATCGACTGCTGTGCTCTGGGCCAAGGTAAACAGTCAGCAACTCAGCCAACTCGTATGGCACAGCATGGCATATGGCCGTCTTGGGTATCTGGGAGTCGTCGGGCCAATGGCCGAACCAAGGACGTGTATCCGGCGCGAATAATTGAGGAGCCAAATCTCGTGATGTGAAGACCAGTTCGTATAAGGGTGGCTGCCATCTTAGCCAAACGTCATAGGCGAAGGGATCCATCTGGCACCACCGATGAGGAAGCAATTTGATAGAGCCTCCCAAACCTACGAATTCTAGGAAAAGGTCGTCTTCATTGCTATTGTGAGAAGCTTGGTCACTCTCGTAGGACTTCTCCAACAGCACTCTGGCTTGGGAAAGGAGTTCATCTATAATGACAATTGCATGTCTTGGAATGGTGATCATTGTCATGATTGATTGCTCGAATCATATTGCTGGGGTCTCGCAGTTCAGCCCGTCTTACTCGCCTTAGTAACGTACAGGAAAAAGCTGAAGTCGTAGAAAGGGCGGTCTGCTGGCTCGCCGAACGTTGTCTCGAGAATCTCCTCCATGGCCCAGGTTTCGCTGGCGAGGGCGGTGGCTCATCATATCAGCCCTGACACCCCATGCAGTATCCTCTCCTTGAAACTCCAAGTTCTATCATCGTGGCTCTCTCTACTGTTACTATGCCTAGGGTTACTGTACTTGACAACCTGCCCATTTGTGTAGTATATTACTGCCGCAGGCAGGGGGATAGCTCCATGTCGGAGGAGTTGAGCCTTGGCCAATCGCCTGCGTCGGGTTGCCTCAACGGCAAGTACCACATACAGATACTGGGCCGGATCGAATCGTGATGACGAGGACTGTCTGGTTGTACTGCCCAGCCACCTGTTAAAGCACCAGGTTTGTCCTCTTTCCGGAGGGGCATTCGAGAAAGCCTTAGAAGCGTTTCTGGATGCCTATCATCGAGGTGAGGCGGTCCTGGGTCAGACGCGAACTGCCCAGCCAATCAAGTGAGGCCTCACTGGATTGGGGTCCCCATGACTTTATTGGGATGGTGCAGAAGTCGCGCTCAACTTGCCGCTGCTTAGCCAAGGCTGAGTAACCCGTCCGCACACCTCCATGTTTCTCAACGACTTACGTTCTTCTGCGTCCGATCCGAGTCTATGGTTTCGTTTCCTTTTATTCACTGCAGAAATGCACACTCCTGCGCACGGTTTGGGTGCGGATGGGCACCGTGAGGAGGCGATATGGGTGCGCCCGACAGAACCAGCGAAACGGCGGAGACCCTAATCAGAACCCCTTTGCTAGGCTCGGACCATTCAGTGCGGGGCTCGGACCGTACAGCCCATGATCAGTGTTGTGTTGACATCAGTGATCGGCCTATCTATCTTCTCGGCGCTAGGGTATACTATCACACAATGAGGAGGGCTTGGTGCCTCGCGGAAAAGAACCGGCCACAGCGAAGACCAGAGCTTCAGCGGGCAGGTCAAGGACTGCCGCAAGAACCGGGGGCACGCGGTCGAAATCAAAAAAAGCAACAGCGTCAACAAAGGTGGCTTCCGGCAAGAGCAGACGCAAGCGGCCAATTGAGCAGTACGATCACAAGGGGAGGAATCCGGCTAATAACCTCCAAGGTCTCCTTTTCTCTGACCTAGTCAAGAAGAAACAGAGGAGTTGAAATGAAGGACATGACAAAGCCGCCGGTCCGTGAGATCATTGAGGACTTCGCGAAGGAGATTCGCGATCGCAGATCACGTGGGCCCAAACCATCAAAGACAGTCATCGATTTCCGCAACGATCGTCGACTTGGAAATGAGAGGGATGTTTATCAGGTGCCAGTGGAGCTCCTTCGCTACAGAAAAGACAACGGACGTATTGCATCTGATGTGCTCGATTATGAGCAGCATTTCGGTGTCCTACGGGAAACCAAGCAGGAGTGCCAGCTACTGCTGAAGGAGTTTCTCTATGCAAAGGATCGAGAAAAGACGGAAGAATTGAAGGCAGCGATAGCGCACTCTGGACAACAAGATCCAGCTATAATAACAGCAGATGGATTCTTGATCAACGGAAATCGTCGCAAGATGGTCCTTGAACTTCTATTGGAACAATTTCCAGGAGACCAGCGCTTCGCGTTCATGAAGGTTGTAATTCTGCCGGGTGTAGACGATCCCGGCGGTCCTCCTACACTTGTGGAAATCGAGGAGATTGAAAACCGGTATCAGTTGCAAAGTGACGGCAAGGCGGAATACTACGGGTTCGATAGGGCACTCTCAATTCGAAAGAAGAGTCAGTTGGGAATGTCGGTGGAGAGACAACTTCGCGATGATCCGGTGTATCATGGACTTGACGACAAGAAATTCAAGAAAGCCGTTGAGGAGTTCAAAGCCGAATACCTTAGACCTCTTGAATGTATTGACCGTTATCTTGAAAGTATGGGTCGCCCGAGGCTGTACAGTACGGTAGCCAAGGGACTCGGAGATCCGGAAGGTCGATGGCAGGCGTTCATTGACTATAGTCAGAAGTATCCGAATCTTGCTGATCCGGCCAAGCGTATGCGATTGGGCATTTCAGAGGATGAGGTAGGACGCATTGAGCAAACGGCGTTTCGCATAATCAGGAAGAGAGATTTAGAAGCTGTTGGTCTAAAGGCTCACGTAGTGATGAGGGAACTCCCGAAGTGGCTCTCCAAGCGGGATGCCAAACGTGAGTTGCTTAAAATCGCCGAGATTCCAATGGACCTATCGAAAGAGGAAAGCTGTGACAAAGATGGAAAGGAGCATTCGGAACGAGACAAGGATCTCATTTGGGGCAGAAAGCACGCAAGTCAGATCATTAATCAAGTCAAGAAAGCCCGCGATTTGTATGAGCATAAGAGAGATCGGGAGACTCCAATCAACTTACTCGAACAGGCGCTAGCGAAGTTGAATCACGATGATATGAAGACTGAGAACATCCCGCTTGAAGAACTGAAGCGAGCCCGCGAGATTCTCAGTGATCTCCAGAAGCGGGCAAGGGACTTAGAGCACGAGGTATATAGCCACATTAAGCTGGCAAAAGAGTTGGGCAAGAAGTGATACCGATCTCCATGAGAGTTTTAGTTGGCTCGCGCCAGGGCACTCTGAGCATTGAAGACCCCTCTGGAGTACTGAGCGCTACTCACATGAGCCAGCTTTCATTTTGGGGGCTTTTTCTGTCTCAGGAGTCCACGATTAGGAGCTTTATCGGACCATACGATGCGGATAAGCTGCTGAAGGTCGTGGCATACTTGCAGAAAGATGGTATAAGTGTCGATCTGAACCGCCCCGGTTATACCGGAGGCTGTTTTAGTTGAGTCAGGCCACGTGGGCCTGCGCTTTCTGACTGCGGTAATATACATCTTCAAATTC
>Ga0209427_10006093_pt1 | contig 13791 bp, 8 predicted proteins | sample DeeMarSWOR136_30_FD_187465 | JGI IMG/M metagenome (GOLD analysis project Ga0209427, IMG submission 187465) | Marine sediment microbial communities from White Oak River estuary, North Carolina - WOR-1-36_30 (SPAdes) (version 2) | ecosystem: Environmental > Aquatic > Marine > Intertidal zone >... | reverse complement strand
CCACCGCACGTCTGAAGTGAACGTCATTGAAAGGCCTTTTTCTCAGATTGAAACCCAGGAAATAGAGGCTGCTTTTTTCAGTGGAAAAGATTTTTATGTCACTATCCTCCTGGAGGTCTTCAAGATAGCCTGGTTGAAGTCCCCACCAGAACATATCAATGGTCCCCTTTCTCAGGGCAAGAATTGCGGCGTCGGTGGTGCCAAATATTTTCAGGATGATCCCATCAATATGAGGTCCTAAAGGATGTCCCCCTACCTCTTTATCCTGCCCAAAAAAATGTTTGTTCTTTGTTAGGAATAGATGGGCCCCTTTTCGCCATTTGCTGAGGACAAAGGGTCCAGTACTCACAGGCCTTTTCACCTTGTGCTTGAGTAATTCGGCGAGGGGTTTTTTGGCCTTCCTCACCTTGGGGATCACCTTTTCCCATTCTTTTTTCTGAACAATAGGGGTGGTCAGTGTCCTTCCAAGGAAAATGGCCGCAGGTCTTTCAAGAAAAAATCTGACCGTGTTTTTATCTATCGCTTCTGTCTTTTTGATAAACCGCCAGTTGGCGTAATAACGGGGAACCTTAAACTCCTTTATAATATTTCCGGTGAATGCCACATCCTCGGCGGTGAATGCCGATCCGTCCGACCACTTGGCCGGCCTCAGCCGAATCGTATAGGAGAGTTCGGCCTTGTCAAAGACAGGTTCGCCTTCTGCCAGCCACGGGATCAAATTAAGTGTCTTGGGCTCTCGAATGTACAGGGGGTGATAAATGCGTCCTAATACCTTGCGAGACCAGCCATCACTTGCCCCCCAGATATTGAGCGTTTTCGGCTCTTCCAAGAGGCCTATGGTGAGAACTGGGCCTGCCCAGGACGGCGAGCTGCCGAGACCTGTGAATATGGCCAAGAGAAAGACAACCCATAACAGGGCCTTCCCCACACACTCGCAGTATTTTGTTTCCAATTTCAACGCACTGATCCTCATGCCTATAAGTCGTCCCCAATGCATGGCTGTTTCCCAATGACAGAAAAAGATGATGACACCGCCTTTCGACAGGGCATGCACAGTTTCGAAGTCCAAAAACAAGCTCCCAGCTTTGGTCGGAGCGCTTTACGACTATATACCAGAATGCCTTGCCTTTTAAACCGGGGATGAATGGCATTCTTGTAATTTCCCTCCCTTGATGGGAGGGGTTAGGCCTGCCCGCCATCGCGAGCATGAGCTCGCTCAGGCGAGGCGGGCGGGGGAGGGTGAGACCTTTGGGCTTTTCACCCCCCACCCCCGTATAAAGAACGGGGCAGGCTTGACCCGCCAAAGAGCTATGGCGGGTTAATCCTCCCCCATCAAGGGGGAGGAGGTTGTTTAGGCAAGTTTCAGATGCTCCGCGTTTCAACGGGTGGAGTTTTACGCTCTATACGTTTGAAGCCTCTTTTAACGGGGCTTTTATCAAACTGAGCAGGAGCAGACCTAACACCCCAGAAACCAAAGAGCCCATTATAATCCCCAGCTTTGAAAGTTCGGCGAAATCGGCTCTGTAAAAAGATAACGCGGATATGAATAAGGACATGGTAAAGCCGATGCCTCCCAGAATACCCGCCCCGATAATCTGTGACCACGTCACCCCCAATGGCAGGGGCGCCCTCATGATCTTTGAGGCAAAGTAGGTAAAAAGAGAGATGCCGAGGGGTTTTCCCACCACGAGACCTAAAGAAACTCCCAAGGTTACCGGATGTACAAGGGCATCCGTGAGGTGGATCCCTTCCAGAACGAGGCCCGCGTTGGCCAAAGCGAATAAGGGTAGCACAAGTAAGGATACCCAGGATTGAAGGCCGTGTTCGAGTCTTTGCAAGGGAGTTTCCACGTCGTGGCAAGCCTCTTCAATGGCTCGCACAGCAGCGAGGTGTTTCTGATTCAACAGGATGGTGTAACCGCAACTGCCGGGCTCGCACTCAAATTGCTCCGTATATGATTTAATTTGTCCCAAAAAGGTGTCCGTGTCGTATCTCCCCTTAGCGGGAATGAACATGGCCACCAGAACGCCCACCACAGTTGCATGGACTCCCGAGCCCAGAATGAAGAGCCACATCCCAATGCCCAAAAGCGCATAAACAAAAGCCCAACTTATCCAGAGTCTGTTGACCAGGGCAAGTCCCAGCAAAAACAAGCCGGATACGAGGAGGTACTGCCAGACAATCTCTTGGGTATAGAAAAGGGCAATGACCAATACAGCGCCCAGGTCATCTGCAATGGCAAAGGCAGAAAGAAAGACCCTGAGTCCCAATGGAACTTTGTCCCTTAAGATGGCTAGCACAGCTAAAGAAAAGGCGATGTCCGTGGCCATGGGTATGCCCCATCCATTGGCTGTAGGCGTGCCGTGATTAAAGGCCGCATAGATGGCAGCAGGGAAAAGCATACCCCCCAATGCTGCAGCGATGGGAAGCACTGCCCGCCTAAAGGAGGCCAGCTCACCCACGAGGAGTTCTCTCTTGATCTCCAACCCCACCACGAAGAAGAAGAGTGTCATGAGGGCTTCATCGATCCAGTAAACAAGCGATCTTGTGATTTGGAAATGCCCCAGAGAGATGGTAAGTTCGGCGTGCCACAGGGAATGGTAGGAGGCGGAGGAAAGATTTGCCCATACGAGCGCCAGGAAAGTGGTGAAGAAGAGGGGATAGCTGCCCCTTACCACCTTTTCGAAGAATATTTCAAAAGACTCGATGACTTGAGGAGGCCCAGGCGGTTGGGAAGGGAAATTTTTAGGATCAATTTCCTTTGCCACTGAGTTACCTCTTTTTTCCTTTTCAACCCATGAGAAACAGGCCGCCGCACCTACTCAGTGAAGGGCGTGCCCAGGTACATCGTGAAGCGCTCCACGGCAAAGCCGCTATGGCGACCGCGCGGCGCAACCTGCGCCGCCGAAGTAGCCGTTTCGGCTACGGAGGATGGACTGGAGTGTGACTGCTCCGGGAGAGGATTTACTCCTCTTCATCCTGCAAGCAGGACCCCGAGCAAGGCTTTGGGCCAGAGCAGTTCTTCTCAAAATATAAATCCCATGAGAAGGAGTCAAGTACCCCTCCAATCCTCCATTGCTCCAACACTCCATTCCTCCATTACTCCAATACTCCAATCCTCCAGTACTCCATTCCTCTACCCTTGGATAATAAGGAATACGATGTATCCCGCGTAGAGAGCAAGGAAGATGATTCCCTCCCATCGGTCTAAAGAGCGTTTTTTTCCTGTGAACATGGCAAAAAACAAGAGGATACTGGCCAGGATGACCACGCCTATATCCACGTCGTTTTTTGTCTGAAAAGGCAAGGGTTTTATCACTGAGCTGACGCCGAGGACGAAGAATATGTTAAAAATATTGGAACCCACCACGTTCCCAACGGCAATTTCAACGTTCTTTTTATGGGCAGCCATGGCTGAGGTGGCCAATTCAGGGAGGGATGTGCCAACGGCGACGATGGTCAAACCCACCAGGGACTGGCTCATTCCAAAGTGGGTGGCCAGGTGGACGGCGCCATCCACAATCCACTTACCCCCCAAAGTCAAGCCAACCAAGCCCAAGATGACTAGAAGGAGCGACCTTCCCAACCCGTACGTTTTTACAGGCACATGATCTTCCATCCCCTCTATTCGCTTTGCAATACTGAATGAATAGTAGAGGAAGATGATGAAGAAGGAGAGAAAGACCAGTCCGTCTATTCTCGTCAAGGCCGATGGATCCCTCTTATCTATCCAATGATCATTGGCCAAAATTCCCAGGAGAAGGGCGGCCAAAAGGCTCAAGGGTATCTCTTTCCAAACCGTCCCTTTTGTCACAGACAGGGGGTAAATCAACGAGGATACCCCGAGAATGAGAAACACATTGCATATATTGCTCCCCAGTACATTCCCGATGGCGATATCGGTCGTCCCCCTGAAGCTGGCGATAACATTTACAAACAACTCGGGCGTTGAGGTCCCAAAGGCGACAACCGTTAATCCAATGACCAAATCAGAGACATCGAATCGCCTGGCGATAGAAGAAGCCCCATCAACAAGAAGATCTGCACCTTTAATCAATAAGACAAATCCAATAATGAACAGAACATAGGGTAACATGATAGTCCTATAAGTATTAGATTTTACGATGATATGCCAGAATCCCTCGACCTTATTTGTTACTTCCCATGCGAGCACATGGATATGCTTTTATAAAACGGGAATAAGATGGTCAACGATTATGTATATGCGAAACAAATTCGGGGTTGATTTATGAGGCTTTAAAGGTTATTAAGATAAAAGGTTACTTTTCCGGTATCAGTCGTGTTTTTGAAAGATTAGTTATTATCCATTCACAGGTTCCCCCCATGTGGGCCCTCGGTTTGGCTGAGGCCTGAGGTCCATTAAAGATGTTCTTTGTTGGGAAATCCACTTCCGAGCCTTAATCCATTTATTTCATATCTTTAAGTTATCCAAGTTTTTATTCATTTCCGGACTGATAAGGGCCGGCACGGCCATGAGATGGTCAGTCGCTGGCAGTGTCGCTCATGGCCTGGTGATGAAAAGTAAGAAAAGGAGGTGGAGCCATGCAAGGCATGTTAGACCAAATGGCACAGTTATTTGGAACCTTTATTCCCCGACTCCTTGGGGGCATCGCCATCCTGATTGTGGGATGGTTTGTGGCTTTATTTTTATCCGGCCTTATACGTCGAGGCCTTCAACGCCTCGACATGGACAAGCGAATGGCGCGGTGGCTTGTTACTGATGAAGAGGCCAAGCCGCCTGAATCGGCCCGTTGGATAGCCAGGGCGTTTTTCTACCTCTTCATGCTCTTTGTCCTAGTGGGGTTTTTTCAGACATTGGGCCTTACCCTGATCACAGAGCCGCTCAACAAACTCTTGGTCCAGATATTTGAATACGCGCCCAGGCTCCTCGGCCCTGCTCTTCTGCTTCTTGTGGCATGGATAGTGGCCAGTGTCTTGAGGCTCATTGTCACTCGAGCCATGAATGCGGCCAAGATTGATGAGCGCTTGGGCAGCAAGGTGAGTCCCGATGAGGCCAAGCCTATTCCTCTGGCCAAATCGGTCGCCGATGCGGTTTACTGGCTCGTCTTTCTGCTTTTCCTCCCCGCAATTTTGGGCTCTCTGGCCTTGGAAGGGCTTCTGGAGCCTGTCCGAGGGATGATCGACAAGATACTCGCCTTCCTGCCCAATATTCTTAGTGCCGCTTTAATTGTCGCGGTGGGTTGGTTTGGCGCCCGGATTTTACAAAGGATTGTAAGTAGCCTCCTAGCGGCCATTGGCATAGATCGGCTGAGCGAAAGGGCGGGTCTGGCTCAGGCCCTTGGACAGCAAAAACTTTCTGGCGTCCTCGGCCTGGTTGTCTACATCATGATCCTTATTCCCGTGCTCATTGCTTCCCTGAATGCCTTGGGACTCGAAGCCATAACAATGCCAGCCAGCAACATGTTGAACATGATCCTTGCAGCGACGCCTTCCATATTTGCTGCCATCTTGATTCTGGTCGTCGCCTATGTGGTGGGACGCGTCGTGGCTGGACTCATCGCAAACCTGCTGACTGGCCTGGGCTTTAATGCGATCCTGGCCCGACTGGGATTGGGCAGGGAACCGGCGGAAGGGGGAAGAACACCGTCACAGATCGTAGGTTACCTGGTCCTGGTAGCCATTATGTTGTTTGCGATAATTGAAGCTTTGGGTTTACTGGAATTCAGGGAACTGGCTGAACTTGTCTCCCAGTTCATGGTCTTCTTTGGTCATATTGTTCTGGGACTCATCATATTCGGTCTCGGCCTGTTCCTGGCCAATGTGGCCTCAAAGGCTGTCCTTTCTAGCGCGACCCTACAGGCCAAAGTTTTGGCCGCCGTGGCACGGATCGCCATCATCATGGTGGCAGGGGCCATGGCACTGCAGCAGATGGGTTTGGCCGATGAGATCATCAGCCTGGCCTTTGGGTTGCTTTTTGGCGCAATCGCTGTGGCCGCGGCAATTGCTTTCGGTCTTGGAGGGCGCGACATTGCCGCTCGCCAGCTAGATGAATGGCACGGTACGATAAAGAGCGAAAAACGCGAAGGCGATTAGGCGAAACCTTCGACTCTATTGTAACATGATGCAAGGTGAAGCATGGGGGCGGGGCGTCGAGCCAGCCCCGCCCTGACTCTTCATCGCATAACCAAGTCCTGATTAAGCAGCCGATGATAGGGTTTAGAGTAAGTAATCCGGCCCAAAGGACCCGGCTTTGATTACACCCGCCAGGAGTGTGGAGTGAGGGCGTGCCCTCACACAGGCACAACCGAGTTCCTGCCGTATAGTGAACGGTCACTTCACCAGCAAAGTTTGTTTATACCAAGCCGCCCTGCGGGATGGGTTTTGAAGATGACTAAGGGCCTCAGACACAGTTAACTGCTAGGCTGGGAGCTCTTGTCCCTTTGTTTCCTTCATCTGAACCTGCAAGGGCGGTGCAGGACCTTGCTTTGGCTCACCCATGTAAAGGGTACGATGGGGGAAGGGGATCTCTATCCCTCTCTCGTCAAAGACCCTCTTTACCCGTCGATTAAATTCCCTCTTCAAGCCCCACTGCTTCAGAGGCTTGGTGGTCAACCGAGCCCTAACGACGATGGCCGAGTCATCGAATTTGTGTAGACCAAAGATTTCTATGGGTTCGAGGATATTCTTGCCGTACTGCGGATCATTCTGCATCTCTTCCCCAATTTCCCTTAATATGTCCATAACCGCGTCCACATCCTCTTTGTAGGCTACGCCAATATCAATCACCGTCCTTGAGAACTCCTTGCTCATATTCGTGACTGTATCCACAGAACTATTAGGGACCACGTGGACATTGCCCGACACGTCTCTTAGTCGTATGGTCCGAAGACCGACTGCCTCCACAACACCCTCATTTTTCCCCAGGTCTGCATAATCTCCCACCCGGACGCTCTCCTCGAAGAGGATAAAGAGGCCATTGATCAGGTCTTTCACGAGGGTCTGGGAGCCGAAGCCGACGGCCAGGCCTACGATTCCAGCACCAGCCAGGATGGGTGTCGTATTCACCCCTAGTCGGTCCAGAATAACGATACCCCCGATGAAGCCGGCCGCGATTTTTACAGTCGTGTTAATCATGGGCAAGAGGGTCTTTCGTTTTTGGGTAATCTCTTTCTTCTTCTTTCCCCGCTTTGACTTGAGGAAATACTCTTTTAAATAGTCGCTGGTCCCTATGATGGCAAAAACAACACCGAGGGTGATGAGGATGGCAATGGCCCTAAGAATAATCAAGGAGCCCGTCTTTGAGGCGACCAGGGTTGAAACGGGGATACCCCATTTCTGTGCGATGATCCCGAGGGCTATAATAATGAGAATCCACCTAAATACTTTCCTAAGGAGCAAAATATACCGGTTTGTCTTTTCCTCCAGACCTGGAAATCGGGTCTTGACTTTCTCGCTGATGGAAAAAAACCTCTTGAATACCCAACCGAGTATCCGCAGGGCTATTAAGAGAGCCACAAGCGTAATGACCGTGCCAAGCGTCGCCTTGAAGAGGTAATGAAACCCCTTTTCATAATGGATAATCAGAAAAATAAATATGGCCCAAGAGTAAGCTATGGCTGGAATTGGCCAGTATCGAACGATCCATCTCCTGGTATTTTTTGAACCTTCGTCTGCATTTTCTGGATTTTTCGGAGAATCGGCATACCGTGCTCGAATCTCCCTGGAGATCTGCATGATAAATACGCTCAACATGAGGGGGAACACAATCAAAAGAAGGGCCCTGAGAAAGGAGAGGGCGGGAGAAGGGATTTGGACGACAAATAACGCCTTGGTCACCCATACATAGAAGGCCGTGTAGTTGGTAAAGCGCAAAATCCAGATCCAGAAGTAGTTGGCATTCTCGTTGCTAAAAGGCAGTATCCGGAATCGTTCCTCATCTGGCGAGAGCAATACACGAAAAACCTCAAGGGTCATTCGATAGAAAAATAGAACCATGAAGAAGAGTAGAGCCAGGGAATGGCCAAGCGCGAACGATGGCAATATCCTAAAGAAAATGAATAGAGAAGCCAGAATGGCACCATACGGGATTAAAATCAGTAAGACCTTTAGAAAGCCCAGGGTGATTTTGGAGGAAAGCGCTTTCATACGTGAAGTTAACCTGGGCGGATACCCTTTCAGGAGCAACTTGAGGATCAGGGCGATCAGAATGCCGACTCCCACATCTACCGCCAAGCGCCACATTTTTGAGCGGTTTTCAGGCTGGGAGAGAAATGATTTTGCCCTTTCATAGGCAGCCGGCCCCCTGCCCAGTAAGGAGACCATGCTGGCCGCGGCGTCCATGACATTCTTGGAGATGGAGTCGAATCGGGAAAACAAATTCTCGATAACAAGCACCTCCCTCTCTTCTCTAGCAGGTTGTTCCACGGGTCTCTTTTCTCTCTCTTCGGTTGCGGCCTCCCTGGCTTGTATGATGTTCTCGAGGTCTCTCAGAAAACCCTCTCTTTTCTGAGGGTCCTCCATGAGGTCCATAACATCTTGCAACTCTTTTCCGGAGACCTTCTCTTTCTCCTGGCCATACGTGGGTATTGCAATCAAAAGGGCCAGAAAGATGAGAGATATACCAAAAATCCCCCTATTTCCTATTGTCGAATGCATACCGCTTACCTCCTTTCTGCTTACTCATGGTGCTGATGAATATTTACATCTCTGGATAGAATTGCTATCAAGGTTTTTAGGCGCGCGAACGAGTGGGCCTCAATCTGGCAAATTGTGAGTGGACTAAAGATGGTTCGGGTGACCCGTTGAAAAATAACCTAAATGGGTCCATTCAATCAAGAAAAGATGGAATAAGAGTCTATGCTCTTTGTAACCCATTGATTTCGGAGTGGTCGGTTTATCACGGGGAGAAGAAACAATGGAGGAAACAGACATCATTTTTATGGTTATCATCCTGGTAGGCTTTTTGGGCTTCTCGGCCTTTTTTTCGGGATCCGAGACAGCCCTTATGGCCATCAGCAGGCTGCGTCTCACGCACTTGGCTGAAAAAAAGCCGCTGAGAGCCGGACTCGTCAAACGGGTGCTGGAAAAACCCGAACGCCTCATCGGGACCATTTTGCTAGGTAATAATCTGGTCAATGTGGCCATGTCCGCCATTGCCACAGCAGTTGCCATATCTATTTGGGGGGACAGGGGTATCGTTTACGCTACCGGTGTTTTGACCCTTGTCATTCTGATCTTTGCTGAGATCACCCCGAAGGTCTATGCCAAATACTTCAACGAGCGGGTTTCCTTCATCACGGCTCCGATTCTCAATGTGATCATGATCATTTTTCATCCGTTTGTGTTCCTGGTCACTTACATAAGCAACAAGATTCTCTATCTGATTGGCGTGGACGTTTCTAAGATAGAAAAACCTTTGATGACTGAAGAAGAAATTCATACATGCATTAAAATGGGCTGGGACGAGGGGGCCATCACCGCTGAAGAGCGGAAGATGCTATCCAGGGTCTTCACATTGAACGACAAAATGGTCGGAGAGGTGATGGTGCCGAAAGAAAAAATGGTCATAATAGATTCAGAGGCCTCCGCAGAAGAGATTTACAGGATTATTTTGGACACGGGCCACACGCGTTTTCCTGTCAGAAAGGGGAGAGATGAGGAAATCATAGGGTTTCTCCACGCAAAGGACTTGTTCCATTTTATGGATCAAAAGAAAACCGGTTCCATTAAAGAGATTATAAGACCGCCCTATTTTGTGCCCACTGAAAAGACCATAGATGCCCAGCTTCGCGGTTTTCAAAATAGGAAGCTCCACCAGGCCGTTGTGCTGGATTCTGAAGGAAAAGTGACAGGACTGATTACCCTTGAGGATATTATAGAGGAATTGGTAGGAAGTATCGAAGATGAACATGACTAGCTTTCTATGTATATGGTCGCGCCGTTCTGCAAGGCAGAGAAAACGGGGCTCGAAGTAGTGACGTCAAGAAAGGACTTCCTATGAGTATCTACAATTTGGAGAAGATCTTTGAACCCAACTCGGTAGCCATTATTGGTGCCAGCGAAAAAGAGGGCACTATCGGCCATGCATTGATCAAGAATTTGTTAGAAGGTCATTATGCTGGAAAGATCTATCCGATTAATCCTCATTATGAGTTCGTGAAAGGCATCACATCTTTTCCTTCCATAGGGGCTACGGGACAGAGCATAGATTTGGCGGTGATCGCTACCCCGATAGCCCAAGTTCCTTCAGTCATGAAAGAATGCAATCAAGCGAATGTGGGTGGGGCCATTATCATTTCTGCCGGGGGAAAGGAAATAGGGCCTAAGGGCCAACAGATAGAGGAGGAGATCAAGAAAGAGGCATTAAAAGGAAGCATTCGGATCATAGGACCCAACTGCATGGGCATTGTCTCAGCTGAGGCAAAACTCAACGCCACATTTGCCAGCCTGATGCCATTGTCTGGAAAACTGGCCTTCATCTCTCAGAGCGGGGGCATTTGCTCTGCGATTCTCGACCTTTCGTTAAAGGAAGGGATTGGGTTCAGTTATTTTGTGAGTGTGGGCTCCATGCTGGATGTGGATTTTGGGGATCTGATCGACTATCTGGGGCATGATCCAGAGGTGAGCAGCATTGTATTGTACGCTGAAAACCTCACACATATCCGAAAGTTCATGAGTGCCGCCCGCTCCGTCTCCCGTATAAAGCCCATCGTCGTACTCAAGGCAGGAAAATCGGAGGCTGGTGCCCGCGCGGCCGCCTCTCACACAGGCGCCATGGCTGGGGAGGATGCTGTTTATGATGCGGCCTTCAAACGGGCTGGCATTGTACGGGTCAACACGATTCAGGAACTCTTTGACTGTGCAGAATTGATGGCCAAGCAGCCCGTACCCAGAGGTTCTGGACTTGCCATCATGACCAACGGTGGCGGACCGGGAGTCATGGCTACGGATGCCTTGTCTTCCTACGGACTGGAACCCGTTTCCCTCACTCAGGAGACCCTGAAGAGATTTGATGAATTCCTTCCGCCGTTTTGGAGTCGGGCAAATCCTATCGATATTCTGGGAGATGCGACGCCGGAGCGTTGGAAAAGGGCGATTGAGGTCTGCCTCTCCTCTCGTGAGGTCAAAGCCCTGGTTGTCATTTTTGCGCCACAGGCATTGAGCGACGCAAATGCCGTGGCGCACGCCATGATAGAGGCCCTGCGAATTAAATCTTCTCCTCCTGTCTTTGCGGTGTGGATGGGAGGAGAAAATGCGGAACGGGGCCTTCACATTCTGAACCAGGCGGGGATCCCCACCTACGAAACCCCAGAAAGGGCCATCTCGGCCTTCATGTACATGTATTCCTATGCCCGCAATCTGGAGATGTCGCGAGAGATTCCTCCGAAACTACCAAGGTCTCTGGATTTTGATCAGTCCAGTGCAAAATCAATTATTGAGAATGTCCTAACCCGAGCAGATACCCTCCTGACAGAACCAGAAGCCAAAGCCTTATTGAAGGCTTACGGCATTCCTGTCAATCCAACAGAAGTGGCAACCTCTCCGGAGGAGGCGGTGGGCGTGGCCCGGGAAGCGGGATATCCTGTCGTGATGAAGATCCACTCAAGGGATATTACGCACAAGACGGAAGCGGGAGGCGTCCAACTCAACTTACGTGGAGGGGAGGACGTGGCCCTTGCCTTTGAGAAAACTGTGGAAAATGCAAAGGCCTATGATCCGGATGCCCACATACTGGGGGTCACCATTCAACCCATGCTTGAACGCATCGACTACGAGCTCATAGTAGGCACAAAGAAAGACGCTGATTTTGGCCCCGTAGTCCTCTTTGGCATGGGCGGCATTATGACGGAAATCCTGAAAGATCGTGCCATTGCGCTTCCTCCATTGAACCGACTCCTTGCACGAAGGTTGATGGAAGGGACGCGCGTTTATCGGATCCTTCAGGGATACCGTAACCGTCCTGCTGCAAATTTAGAATTTATCGAAGAGATCCTCATTCGTCTGGCCCAGCTGGTTACGGACTTCCCGGAAATTGAGGAACTCGATATCAACCCCATGGTCCTGATGGGAGATCGGGCCCTTGCCGTCGATGCGCGGGTGATCGTCAAACCCTCACAAGTCCCATCTCCTCATCACCTGGTCATCAGTCCCTATCCGAACCAATACGAAACGAAAACCAAGACCAAAAGCGGTCTGGAGCTCCTCATTCGTCCCATAAGACCTGAGGATGCACCACTTTTGGTGGATTTATTCAATACCCTGTCCAAGCAAAGCATCTATTACCGATTCTTTAGCCCGATAAGATCACTGCCCCCGGACATGCTGGCCCGTTTCACGCAGTTAGATTACGACCGTGACATGGCTCTTGTCGCCTTCGACCAAACTCATGTGGGAGAAAAAATGCTGGGGGTCGCTCGGTTTATGGGTCATCCAGGTGGAGAAAGCGGAGAAATTGCGGTGGCCGTAGGTGATCCCTGGCATGGAAAGGGCGTGGGTGTCATGCTGATGAGGCGCCTTTTGATGATTGCCAAAGAGCGAGGTATGGCCTCTTTAGGCGGGCCCGTTTTGGAAGAAAATACACATATGCTGGCCCTGGCCCGAAAACTCGGTTTTAGCGTTTCGAGGGTCCCTGGTGAAGGGATATATGAGATCAAAATGGACTTGAAGTCTATGTCAACTCTTTGACGAAGACTTTTCGCGTTTTTATATTATGTTTGTCGGAAGGGAGGTCATGACCCAGACCGTAAAGCCGTGAAAAAGGAGAGTGAGAAGGGGTGTATGAGGACGCTTATGAAAGGATATGAATAATAAAAGGGAGGTGACGTATGGCTGGCGAGACAAAAATTGTAAAGGGGGGTTTCAGGGCAACACTGGCGCTTATCATTTCCATCATTGCGCTCATTTTATCCATTTGGGCTTACACATCTGTGGGAAAGGAGGAAGAGCTCAGGGCGCGCATCAAAGATCTCCAGACAAAGATGGAAAGCATGAAGCAGGAGAGCTCGAAACAGATCGACAAGTTACGTGGAGAAACGGCTAATGCCCTGGAAAAACTGAGCAACGCGGTCAAGAAGAAGGAACAGGGAGAATGATAAGGGATTAAGACATGAGCAGGAAAGTCGTTATAGATCAGGATGAGTGTATCGGTTGCGGCAGTTGTCAGGAGATTTGTCCGGAGGTTTTCAAACTCAATGAGGAGATCGAAAAGTCTGAGGTGATTAAACCGGAAGGCGGCCCCGAAGATCTCATTGAAGAAGCTATGGGTGAATGCCCCATGTCTTGTATTTTTTGGGAATAGTCTTCACCAAGGCGCTATTCTGATTTGGACAAAGGTGCGCTGAAGATAAAACTTCCTCAAAAGCCGGAGGCCAAGAAAAAGGAGATAGAAGTCAGGGCATTCAAGGCTTGCTTTTAAAACCAGAAAAGGAGGACTTAGAAATGAAGCTTCTGATCGTTTATTATTCCATGTACGGACATGTACACCGTATGGCGGAAGCCGTTGCAGAAGGGGCAAAGGAGGTCCCCGGCACAGAAGTGGAAATGCGACGTGTTCCTGAAACCCTGCCACCGGAAGTCCTCGCCAAAATGGGAGCCGTTGAAGCACAAAAAGCATTCTCCCATATTCCTATCTGCAAGGTCGATGAGCTTCCTTCAGCCGATGCCGTCATATTTGGCACCCCCACGCGTTTCGGAAATATGTGCGGTCAGATGCGGCAGTTTCTGGATGCGACGGGTCAGCTTTGGGCAAAAGGGGCCTTGGTTGGGAAGGTGGGCAGTGTGTTTACCAGTTCTGCTACGCAGCATGGAGGG
>Ga0209427_10006090_pt1 | contig 13795 bp, 12 predicted proteins | sample DeeMarSWOR136_30_FD_187465 | JGI IMG/M metagenome (GOLD analysis project Ga0209427, IMG submission 187465) | Marine sediment microbial communities from White Oak River estuary, North Carolina - WOR-1-36_30 (SPAdes) (version 2) | ecosystem: Environmental > Aquatic > Marine > Intertidal zone >... | reverse complement strand
GAAACTTATAATTTCACGGATATGCCCTATTTTCAGGGAATAACATAGTTATCTTAATTTTTTAAATTTTCTTAGAAAATTATAGAATTTTAGACATGGCTCCCTGAACATATAAACTAGGAGTCAAGCGCAGACTTACCCCGTGGAATTTGAGGACTATACCACTGGGGCTTGACCCCTTTTCTATTTTGTAAGAGCATCCCATCGTATGAGCTTTTTACCCTATGCTTATACCCAATGACTAATAATAAATGCCTCCCCGTTGAACTCCGCTCAGGAGACCTGTTCAACTGGGGATAATGGAAAGGGCCGTCCCCCATTTTGTATACTTATGGGGCAAGAACCTGATGAATCATGATATAATAATGTGCGCATTTTTTAGATCTTCTGAGCCGAGGATGTTCGGATGGAGAGAAAACCATCTGATGCAGAGGACTTGCATTCCGATGAATTCAGCGATTCCGGGCATCCTGAAATGGGTGCTTTCTCCCTTTCCGGTGATGAAGGCAATGTCTCAAAAAAAAGGGCATGGGATTAGATGCCATGGCTGAACGTGCCCACATGCTAGGTGCCTCTCTTGATGTCAGGAGTCAGTTAGGAGAGGGCACCAGAATAAGCTTAACGATCCCGATAGAAGAAGTGGGGTACGAATAGTGGCCACTTATCGCGTTGTATTAGCCGATGATCACCTCCTTTTTCGGGAGGGGATGAAGCGGTTAATTGAGGAGATGCCAGGGGTAGAGGTGGTGGGGGAAGCGGGAGACGGTCTTGAACTTCTCAACCTGGTAAAAGATTTGAGGCCTGATATGGCCATTATTGACATCTCCATGCCGAATCTTCGGGGCATAGAGGCCACGCGGGAGATCAAGATGATCAATCCTCTCACCAAAGTGCTGATTCTGACCATGCACAAGAGCAAGGATTACTTGTATCACTCCATTTCTGCGGGGGCCGAAGGATATCTCCTCAAAGAGGATTCGGATATGGAACTTTTTTCGGCCATAGATAAGGTTCGGAATGGAGAGATTTATGTGACGCGCATTCTCGCTGGGGAACTGGCAGAAGATCTCTCTCAAATATACCAGGGGAATATACAACCTTTTCAAGAACTCTTAACCACCCGTGAGAGAGAGGTTTTGAAAATGGTCAGCGAAGGGAAGTCCAATAATGAGATTGCGGCCTTCCTCAGCATAAGCGTGCGCACCGTAGAAAATCATAGGGCAAATATTATGAGAAAACTGAAATTGAAAAAGACAGCTGATCTCGTGAGGTATGCCATCACGGAAGGTCTTGTTTGATCTCACCTCGAATCCATCTCCATCCTTTAAGACCCACAAACTTCCATGCAAACGCATCGCGAACATAAAAGCCCTTTTTTCAAAACGTTTTCTTTCATGCAATGGAAACAAGGCATTTCTTGTGTTGTTTTACAGGACGTTATAATATTATAAATGTCACTCTTTTTTCCCTATCCCTTGGGTAAAGAACTATGTCCAGGAAAGACGATAAACGCGGTGGAGACAATACCTCAGTGGGCGATGATAAGGAGATGTTTGGCACGCTCTTTCGTGAGGAGCTGGGTGTCCAGAAAAAAGGAGCCCAGGGACCAGCGCCACCCCGGACAGATGAAGAGGTGAGAGAAGCCACAAAGGAAGATCCCGAAGCGGTTGTTCAGGATGAACTCTCCGAAACCGCTGCACTTTCCACGGCTGAGAGAAGGATTATAAAGATAAAGCCCGGTCTCGATGCTGAGAAGGACAAAGTAAAAAGTTTTGAGGCGGAAGACGACCAGGAGTTGCAGGAACTCATAGACACGTCGCCCATATGGCGTTACAAGGATGATGACGTTGAAGAGGTTAGCCCTGAAACAACTGTGAAACCTAAAAAAGGCTCAAACAAGTTAAGGCCCGCATTCCTGGCCCTTTTACTTCTCGCTCTCGGGGTCTTCTCCATATCCTATTTCGGGATTATCGATCTGAGCAGGTTTATGCCACTTTCCCAGTGGAGACCAACAAGCGTGGTAAAGCATCGGGTGGTCATAAAGCCGTCCGCTCCTCCCGTCTCTGAAGAAAAACCTCCAGCTAAACCTACCGCACCAGATACGCCCTTGGAGAAGCCGATTGCTGTCATGGATACCCCAGAGCCTGTGCGTTCAACAGCACCAGAGACACCCGTGGAAAAGCCGTTGCCTGTCAGTGAACAGCCAGAGCCCATGCCCTCAACACAAGAGCCCACCCCCGAGAAAACACCGCCCCAAACCCCTTCATTGAAAGAGCCTGCTCGTGAGGTTCAACCTCCCAAATGGGTTGAGGGGGGTTATCCCTATTCGATTTACCTCGGTTCTTTCCGCACCGCTCAAAGAGTGCAAAAAGCCGTGACCGATTACGGTAGTAGGGGGCTTTCACCCTACTGGGTTCAAGTGGATCTTGGGAAAAAGGGGATATGGTTCAGAGTCTTTGCGGGCGTTTTCAGGACAAGGGAAGAAGTCGATGCATCTATCAGGCAGAATCAGATAGCCGGTGCATTCTCGAGGCACACGAAATATGCGGTACTCATAGGGACATATAGATCTGAAGAGGAACTCAACATGGAGAGAATGGAACTCCGTGACATGGGATTTTCCCCTTATGAGGTGAAAGGTGAGGAGGGTGTTTTTGGGCTCTTTACCGGGGCGTTTTACCAGATGGCACGTGCGCAGAAACACAAGGTGGACTTGGCATCCAAGGGCATCCAGGGTGAGGTGGTGGAGCGATGAGCCGCGCCGTCATATCTTGACAAAGGCGGCTATCCTATGCCTGTCGAAGCAAAGCGGACTTGTCCGCCTCGGGCGGAGATCCCGCTCGTCGAAGATCCCGTTTTCGGGGCGGGGACCCGAGTAAGAGTCAAGAGCAGACTTGACCCCTTTTCTAACTCATAACGAATAACGGGGCAAATAAGTGACAAAAATTGTCAAGGAGGTGACGCAAATCGAAAAAGGGTTCCCATTTTTGAAATAGACCTAGAGCCCCCAAAAGACTTAAATCTGTAAAATCAATAAGTTGCGTGAAGCGCGGCCGCAAAAACAAGAGTGGCATATGAATTGCTTACAATATCCATGGGAAAAACCCAAAAAGTCGGTCCTCGCGGCCTCTTCTCGAAACTGAATTTCGACTGCGTGTGGGTTCCACGTAGCAGTCTCGACCGGGTAGAATCTGGGGTCTTACTCACCATCGTGCTTGCCTCTTAGGGGTGCCTCCACCCCTACGCGGTCCGCCTGGACCAAGAAATGTGAGGTGAAGCCATGTCTTATCATCCAGAAATCACAAAACTTATTGAAAAGTACACGCGGGACAGTGCCTACCAAGAACTGCACTGGGAAGGCACAATGGCGGAATACCTGGACATGATTGGCCAGTCGCCCGCCATACTTCGCAACGCCTTTCAGCGTATATACGACATGATCGTCTCCTATGGCGTCGAAGAGTACACCGAGAATAAGGAAAAGCTAGTCCGGTACACGTTCTTTTCTGACCCGGACAATGGGGGCGAGGACGCTGTTTACGGGCTTGAAAAGCCCCTCATGCATCTGGTCAACATTTTCAAGTCAGCCTCTCGCCATTATGGGACTGAGCGCCGCGTCCTCCTTCTTCATGGACCGGTGGGATCGGCCAAGAGCACGATCGTTCGCCTGCTCAAAAAGGGACTTGAAGCCTATTCCAAAACCCGTGAAGGGGCCCTATACACCTTTGCCTGGCGTCTGACGGATCAGAACGGGGAAGAGGTGCTGGAACCTTGTCCCATGCACGAGGAGCCACTGCATTTGATGCCCCATGAGATTCGCGCTCCCTTCATCGAGGATCTCAATGCAAAGCTTGAAGACGATATGAAAATCTTCGTGGATGGTGACCTTTGTCCCTTCTGTCGGTTCACCTTTCGCAACCTCATGCAACAGCATTCAGGGGATCTCACAAAGGTATTGGAACAGGTCCTGGTTCATAGGCTTATTCTCTCAGAGCAGGACCGCATCGGTATTGGCACGTTCCAACCCAAAGATGAGAAGAACCAGGACTCCACCGAACTGACTGGTGATATCAACTATCGCAAGATCGCCACCTACGGTTCCGATTCAGACCCCAGGGCCTTTAACTTTGATGGCGAATTCAATGTGGCGAACAGGGGTGTGATCGAGTTCGTGGAAGTCCTCAAGCTGGACGTGGCCTTTCTTTACGACCTACTCGGTGCCTCCCAAGAGCACGTCATCAAGCCCAAGAAGTTTCCCCAGACGGACATAGACGAGGTCATTATTGGCCATACCAACGAGCCAGAATACAAGAAACTCCAGAGCAATGAGTTCATGGAGGCCCTGCGTGATCGTACAGTCAAAATTGATGTCCCTTACATTACCTGTCTGTCCGATGAGCTCAAGATCTACGAGAAAGACTATAAAGCGGAAAAGGTTCACGGCAAGCACATCGCTCCTCATACCCTGGAGATGGCGGCCATGTGGGCCACACTTACAAGGTTAGAAGAACCCAAAAAGGCCAATTTGACCCTGCTTCAGAAACTCAAACTTTACGATGGCAAGAGCCTCCCCGGATTCACGGAAGAGAACATCAAGGAACTGAAAGACAGTGCCGACCGGGAGGGTATGGAGGGCATATCGCCACGCTATATCCAGGACAAAATCTCCAATGCCCTCGTTTCTGAAGATGCGGATGGATGTGTGAACCCTTTCATGGTCCTTAACATGCTTGAATCTGGCCTGCATCACCACAGTCTCATTACATCCGAAGAGCAGAAAAAAAGGTTTAAAGAGCTCTTAACCGTGGTGAAAGACGAATATGGTGAAGTGACAAAGAATGAGGTCCAGCGGGCCATTTCTGCGGATGAGGAGGCTATAAAGAGGCTTTGTGCCAACTACATCGACAATATCAAGGCCTATACCCAGAAGGAGAAGGTGAAGAACAAGTACACGGGCGAGTCTGAGGAACCCAACGAGCAGTTGATGCGTTCCATTGAAGAGAAGATCGAGATCCCTGAGAGTCGCAAAGACGACTTCAGGCGGGAGATCATGAACTATATCGGTGCGCTGGCTGTTGAGGGAAAGACCTTCGAGTATACGACCAACGAACGACTCAACCGTGCCCTGGAACTCAAGCTCTTCGAGGACCAGAAGGACACCATTAAGCTGACCAGTTTGGTCTCTAACGTGGTGGACGAAGAGACCCAGGAAAAGATCGATGTGGTCAAGCACCGCCTGATCAAAAACTATGGCTACTGTGAGGTCTGCGCAACCGATGTGCTGAATTTTGTGGCGTCCATTTTTGCCCGGGGCGACATGAAGGAGGAGAACGCCAAAACATAGGGTAAACGCCATGTATATGACGAGACGCATAGACGGCGACCGGGCAAGGTTCAAAAAAATCGTACGGGGCGCCGTCCGTTCGGGCATCCGCAAGTATCTGTCGCGAGGTGAGCTCATCGGACGGCGGGGCAAAGACCTGGTCTCCATTCCCCTCCCTGAGCTGGAGATACCCCGGTTCCGCTTCGGCAAGGTGGGCCAGGGGGTGGGCCAGGGTGAGGGCAACCCCGGCGATCCCGTCGCCATTGACCCCGATGCCGAGGGCACGGGTGAGGCGGGTTCAGAGCCGGGAGAACATATCCTCGAGGTGGAAATGACCATCGAGGAGCTGGCGGAAATCATGGCAGAGGAATTGGAACTGCCCCATATCGAACCCCGGGGCAAAAAGAATATTTCAGCAGAGAAAGACAAATATGTGGGCATTGCCAAGACCGGACCCGAGTCATTACGTCACTTCAAGCGCACGTTTCGTCAGGCCATGCGCAGGCAGATCATGTCCGGGACCTATGACCCTGCAGACCCGACAGTCTGGCCCATCAGAGAAGACAAGCGCTACCGATCCTGGAGGACCACTTTCGAGCCCGAGTCGAACGCCGTGATTATTTATATGATGGATGTCTCCGGCTCCATGGGCGACGTGCAAAAGGAATTGGTGCGCCTTACCTCTTTCTGGATCGATACCTGGCTCATCTCCCAATACGAGGGGGTGGAACGCCGCTTCATCATTCACGATGCTGAGGCCAGGGAGGTGGACTCGGAGACCTTTTTTCATACAAGAGAGAGCGGTGGGACCCGGATCTCTTCTGCCTATGAAGTCTGCCTTAGACTGATCCGTGAGGAGTTCTCCCCAGAGGACTATAACATATACCCCTTTCACTTTTCCGACGGGGACAACTTCCACGATGATGACGAGAAGGCGTTGGAGCTTTTGGGGGAGCTGGTGCCTGCGGCCAACATCTTCTGTTACGGGCAGGTAGAGGGTGGATACGGGTCTGGTCACTTTAACCAGATTATTAAAACAAAGGTGGAAGACAAAGAAAAAATTTTGACGGCGGACATCAAAGACAAGGATGGCATCTACGATGCCCTAAAGGCCTTCCTGGGCACCGGCCGCTAGGGAAGGGGTGAAAATCTTATGGCAATGACTTCAGCTGCATTCAAATTCCCAACCGAACTCAAAGAGATTAAGTATGAAATCGAGGATCACGCCAGGGCATTTGGCCTGGACTTCTTCCGGGTTATCTTTGAGGTGCTTGACTACCGGGAGCTCAATGAAGTGGCCGCATACAGTGGTTTTGCCCACCGCTACCCCCACTGGCGTTTCGGTATGGACTATGACCGACTTTCAAAGAGTCATAGCTATGGGTTGTCCAAGATCTATGAGATGGTCATAAATAACGATCCCTGTTACGCATATCTCCTCAAGTGTAACAACCTGGTGGACCAGAAGCTGGTGATGGCCCATGTCTATGCCCACTGCGACTTCTTCAAGAATAACCTCTACTTTGAACACACGAATCGGAAAATGGTGGATGAGATGGCCAACCATGCCACACGGATCCAGCGCTACGTGGACCGTTATGGCACCGACAAGGTGGAGGCATTCATCGACTGCTGTCTGTCGCTGGAAAACCTGGTGGATTTCCACTGGCCTTCTATAAGGCGCAGGGACAAAGATAGGCCAGAGGCAACGGGGCCTTTCAACGGGGCCCAGGGGCCGATGCGAGGAGGTGAGTCCTGTGAGTGCCAAAAGCCATGTGATGAATCCTCTGCTTGCTCCGGTTCAGGCTGCCAGTCCGGTTCGTGCGGAGGAAGAGGCGATAAGTTGGAAGGAGTCGGCTACTTTCCGGACGATGATGATGAAGAACAGATTCAGCCTCGCAGACTCCGCAGCAAGGGTTACATGGAGAATTACATCAATCCCCCGGAATTTCTCGAGGCAAGGACAGAGGAGATAAGGGCGAAACGAGAAAAGGGGAAGCGCTTTCCCGAGAGCCCTGAATTGGATGTGCTCCTTTTTCTCGTGGAGCACGCGCCTCTGAGGAACTGGCAGCGCGACATCTTGTCCATCATTCGTGAAGAAGCCTATTATTTTGTTCCCCAGGGGCAGACCAAGATCATGAATGAGGGTTGGGCCTCCTACTGGCACTCCCGTATCATGACCGAGAAGGTGTTGAAGGACGGGGAGGTCATTGATTATGCGGATCACCACTCCGGGACCATGGGGGGTTCCCGGCTTCACCTTAACCCCTATAAACTCGGCCTGGAACTTTTCCGTGACATTGAAGAACGATGGAACAAGGGCCGCTTTGGCAAGGAATACGAAGAGTGTGAGGACCTGGCTATTCGGGAGGGCTGGGACCTGGATCTGGGTTTGGGTCAAGAAAAGATTTTTGAGGTACGGCGCCTTTACAATGACGTGACCTTTGTGGATACATTCCTGACCGATGATTTCTGCCGGCGGCAAAAACTCTTTGTGTATGCCAAGGAAGAAAAGGACCCCACGTGGGTCATAAAGACCCGGGAGTTTGATAAAATCAAAGCGTTGATCCTGAGTGGGCTGACCAATCTGGGAAGCCCACAGATCAGGGTCTTGGATGGTAATTTCGAAAATCGCGGCGAGCTCCTCATGGAGCACGAGCACGAAGGGAGGGATCTCAAATGGAACTTTGCCGAGGAGACCCTCACCAATCTGCACCTTTTGTGGAAGAGGCCGGTTCACGTGGAAACCATCAAGGAGGGGAAGAAGGTGCGCCTGAGTTATGATGGGAAGGAGAGCAACATCAAGGAGCTGGGTTAGGAAAGGGAGGATTGATTGCGAGTAATAATAAAAAGAAAGGCGGGATGAGCTATGAGCTTAACAAAACGCATCAATGAACAGCTCCAGAAAGCCCCTCCTGATCAAGCTGTGGCAATTGGGGCAGCCGAGGGAAAACTTCGGTTGGAATTAAAATTGGCGGACTCTTCTCGGTTGGGATGTCTGCTGGACAGGCTCCACCTGGAACACACAGAGGGCGGCCAATTGGCAGTCGACCCGGCCCAGATTGTAGAGCGAATGACCTATCTCGGGGAGAGACTGGAGATCATCGAGACGGAAGGGGAAAAGGGGATGACCATCCTCAGAAGTACACCTCCCAGGGTAGATGGGGAGGTCATCAGTTTCTACGAGATGGTGCTAGAGGAATCCACGAGACTATCCCTGGTGCGGTATAAGTATGACCCCGAGACAGAAGAGCGGACCCCCATGCCAGCACCCCTGACGCGGGATACCCTGGAGCGTCTGATCAGTGACTTGATCGAATTGGGACGCGGAAAGTAATCCACAAGTTCCCTTTGCCTGGCCCATATTTTCAGTCTTCTGCCATGTATCTTTTTGTCCTGAGCCTTTCGACCCTACGGAGTCGCCCAGGGTCGGTGCTGAGCAAGGTGGAAGCATCGGAGGAGCTGTCCTCACTGCCTGCCGTAGTCTCCCTTCCCCGTTTCTCCGATTCCCCAGTTCTCCGTCTCCCCGCTTCCTAGCCTCCCCGCTTACCAGCCAAACAACGCATATCCTGTGTTTTTTCCCTGGATATTTCAGGCGCGTATCTGCTACATAGGATATTCTGTGGAGCCTGTGTTGACCCCCAATGGACAATGGAGGCTTGCAAGAGAAAGCGTCATGTTTACCAGGAAAATATCCAGAAGATCCTTTTTGAGCACCACATCCATTTTCACTCTATGGCTGGGGCTTGATTGGAAGAGGGTTGTGGCCTATGCGGCGCGCATGGGGCCCAAAGAGGACTACCCTACCGTGATCATCGGCGCAGGCCTGGGAGGTTTGTGTTGCGGGGCCTACTTGGCAAAGCAAGGGATTCCAGTCACTGTGGTGGAACAACGCGATCGGCCAGGAGGCTATGCCGCATCCTTTGATCGAGCCGGAGGAAAGTACCGCTTCGAGGTATCCCTGCACGGCATGTATGCCAAAAACAATGTGGCAGCGCGTATCCTGGAAGATTTGGGGGTCCTAAAAGAGTTGGAATTCGTGCAACTTTCAGAGGTGTACCACCTGAGTACCCCGGATCACAAGATCTCCGTTCCCCAGCGAGACCCCGAGGAATATATACGCATTCTCAGTAGACATTTCCCTGCGGAAGAGGAGGGAATCCGGCGTTTTGTGCAGGAGATTGTTGGCATTGCACGTGAAGCAGATGAGCTTCACCAGAGGGGGATGTGCCCCAGTCTGCTGTTCCCCTTCAAGTATCCCAAGATGTTCCGTGTGCGAAACAAGACGGTTGCCGACCTTCTTAACGGGTATATTAAGGATCCCAGACTTAACACTATATTGGCCTCCTTGTGGGATTTTCACGGGTTGCCACCTTCCAAACTGGCAGGTCTCTATTATGCCGTAGCCAAAGGCGAATGTCTGAGAAACGGTACCTACTATGTCAAGGAGCGTTCCAGCGATCTGAGCTTCGCATTGGCCAGAGTCATCGAAAGGGAGGGTGGCCAGATTCTCTATGGAACCCTTGCCGAAGAGATCCTGATCAAGAACGGAGCTGTGAAGGGCGTGATGCTCAGCAGGGGAAAAGTCCTGCCCGCCAGAGCTGTTGTGAGCAACGCAAGTGCACCCTCCACGTTCGGCTCCATGCTTCCGAAGGGTGCTCTACCCATGGAATTTTCACAAGAACTCAATACCTTCGTCCCCAGCCTCTCGAGCTTTATTGTCTGGCTCGGTCTGAAGCGCGAGATAAGAGGTAAAATCCCGTTTTGCGGCATACAGACGGTGACAAAACGTGGACCAGAGGAAGACTACCAGTCCTGCTTGAGAGGCGATGTGGAGAAGATCCCCTTACGTGTCAGTCTCTATGACAATATCTATGAGGGATACTCCAAGCCCGGGACCTCCACCGTCAGGGTTTTTTGTCTAACGGGTTATGGCCCATGGCAGAAATTTGAGAAGGACTACAAAGCGGGGCGAAAGGAGGCTTATCGCAAAGAGAAAGAGAGGTGGGTCAACACTCTCATCAGCCGGGCCGAGAAAGAGATCTTACCAGGACTTTCCTCCATGATCGAGGTCAGAGAAGCGGCTTCACCCCTGACCAACTGGCGTTTCACCCGTAACCCTGGAGGCGCCATCTTTGGGTTTGAGCAGACCCTAAACCACGCCTATATTGATCGAAAAGATAACCGGACTCCCATCAAGGGGCTCTATCTGGCAAGTGCCTGGGGCGTTCCTGGCGGGGGATTTTGGGGCGTGCTCCTGACCGGGCAAATGACGTTCGAAGAGATGATGGAGGACTGGGGCAGCCCCATTTCCGCATGAAAAAACCAAAATACCCATAACCCGTAGTCATTCGGGGGACGGGCATTGATCTATGGATAAATGAAAGCAGCACATCCCAGAAGTGGACACTTGATGCTGATTCCTAGGTAACCGAAGCAGAGGCTACGGAGCGCGCGGATGTGTTGTAATGGTGTGACAATATCATGTCGCTTTTGGGCAACCGAATTCAAAGTTGGGCAGAATAGATACGAGATCACGTATCCGTATGGGAAAGGAGGCAGCCAGTGCTATCCGCTGAAGAATGGTGGAGCATTATTGAAGCCTACGGCTCTAGAATCTGGCCGGTGTCACTGATCTCATGGGCCGTAACAGTAGGGGTTCTATTCTTTCTTTTTGTAAGGCCCGGGACTGCCTCTAATCTGCTGATGAAAATCTACTTGGTTTTCTGGTTCGCTTGGATAGGCATCGTTTTTTTCATGATCCTGGGCAAAGGGCTGGTGGGAAACTACATTTTCGGTTCGCTCTTCATCATCGTTTCCATCCTATTTGCCGCGGATATCTTCAGGGAGAAAATGCAATTTCGTCTTCCGGAAGTGAAGTGGCAGAGGTACGTTACCCTGGGGCTGATGCTGGTCGTGCTCTGCTATCCATTGTTCAGCATGGCCTTTGGCCACCATTTCCCAAGATTGATCATTCCTGGAACATACCCCTGCCCGACCACAGCGATCGGGTTGCTCCTGCTGACCATGGCACTCCCGCGAGTGGATAAGATCGTCTACATCGTGTTGCTCTTCTGGGCCATTGTGTTTCCGCCATTTATCCAGATCCCCAAGTACGGCGTCTACGAGGACGGGATTATGTTCCTGGTGGGGCTGTACGCTCTCATCATGCTAGGAAGAGAGTGGAAGACCCACAAAGCACCCAACGAAGACACACAGCCCATGTCCTGGTAGGCTCGGCGTGGAGCGTAGAGTAAGTGTCGCTTCATAAATAAACCGAATAGCCAAGAATAAAGAATTATCCATTTTAAGGCAGTAAGCAAGTGCTTTAAAATACTTGACTTTTTGGTTTATCTCTCCTATCATATATTCATCTCTTCTTCATATCATTTCTAAGAGACCCGCCCCGAAAAGATGCACACCTGTATCCTGGCAGCACGCGGCATGTATTTTTAAGAGCAGATTATGAAAGCGTATGATGTCGTATTTATGCCCCCTAAATCTTAGTGAGACAAGGTGACAGTAGATGTTGATGAAATTGTTTGGGAAACTGAGAGGTCTCGTGGAGGACAACGACCCATTTGATCCCTCACGGTTTGAAGACCCGGTTGCGGAGCAAACCAGCTGGATGCCGGCAAAGGGAGGTGGGGCAAACTTTCGGACCCGCAGGCTGGTCATGGTCACTCCCAACAGGATTGAGTTTCGGGCCTCCATAGGAGCCAAGGTGTTTTTTGGGATTTTTCTCCTTGGTGGGATAGGGATTACAGTTGGCGTGTCTGTTTTCCATTTCTCTACAGGCACGTTTTCGTTCAATTCTGATACGGTATTGCCACTATTAGCTGGGATAGTCTTTGCCACCGTGGGGGGTTGTTTACTCTACTTCGGTACCGCGCCCATTGTTTTTGACAAGGGCAGGGGATGGTTCTGGAAGGGCAGAAAGGCCCGAGATGGCGTGTTCGACAGCAACTCCTCCGAGTATTTTACGGGACTTGGAGACATTCACGCGCTTCAGCTTATCTCAGAGTATTGTCGCGGCAGCAAGAGATCCTATTACAGCTATGAGCTAAACCTCGTTCTGAGGGACGGCAGACGCATCAATGTTATAGATCACGGTGACTGCAAGAGACTCCGTGAAGATGCCGAGACCCTTTCACGATTTCTAGAAAGACCCGTATGGGACGCCATATAAAGATAAACTTAGGCAGCCGTTGAATAGCCTGGGCTCCATTCAAATAGTATCATTGGAGGGCGAAGAAAATGGAGGTTGTTAAAGAGATAAGGATGATGCTGGAAATAGAGACGAACAAAAGAAACATCGTTAAGGAATTTAGCAATCTGCACGATTTAAAGCTATTCATGCAAGATTTTTTCGCTTTACCAGAAGTCGAGGATCGAAGGACAGGGATGTCCATGCTCCGCCGCGCGAGGTTGGAAAGACGCATGCAAATTTAGGTTGCTCCTGTTTGACTTCACCTCTCTGTTCTGCCGCTCACGGAAATCTCAAAGGTTACAACAAGACAAAGGGGCATTGGAAACTGACCTGAAAGTCATGTTTTGCGCGAGGCCATATTAAGCAACACCAAAGGCAGGGTCTTGGCGGCCCTGCCTTTTTTATTGCCTTATTCAGTTTTCAAAGAGTATAAAGGAGGCTAAAAATTGATCTTATGCCAAAGGAGAAAGAAATGAGTAATCCTGCACTTAAAAGGCTCGCCATCATCCTGCTTGTTTTGGTTCTCTTCCCATTGGGACACGCTCATTCAAAAGAACTTCTAAGTGGGAATGATTTAGTTCAATTGATGCGAGAATATGAGAAAGCAGAGAGAAACGATAAATCCACAAATTGGCATAAAGCTGGGGAATACGTGGGATACGTAATGGGCTTTTATGATGCAACTTGGTTCTTCTATGCCGATCCCCAGAGCATCACCGAGGGGCAGGTGGCCGCCGTCGTCGCAGAGTTCCTAAACCGGCATCCGGAGAAATGGAATCGTCCCGCCTGGGACCTTGTTATGGAAGCCCTTCAGGAAGCATTTCCAAAGGCGAAATAGGGCCTTCCCCATTGAGACCCACTAAGGGCGCTCGTAGATAGGAGCGTGCGCAGTGACCATTTTGCCGTGGTCCTATCTTTTGAAGGTGTCTAAGTCTCTTGTTTTTCAGAAGTCTATTGAGACTGTCGAAAAACTGGCTTCTTAGAGGCTGATGGAAAATGTCCATATGCAAGGCTTCCGACATCCCGAGGAATGAGGCGTACATAGAAGTACGCCGCAGTGACAAGGGATGAGGGTAACGCAGCAGATGGGCGTTTTCCGACAGCCTCAAAATGAATTTCTCATCCTTGAATTGATTCTCAGCCTCTCCAAGGACAACTTTATCACATCTTTGGCCTTTTCTTTTTTGGCCATATATTCCTGAAAAAAAGAATTTATTTCTTCTTCACGCCCCTACCCGCCCAATGGGACCACTGCTGCGATG
>Ga0209427_10006089_pt1 | contig 13796 bp, 9 predicted proteins | sample DeeMarSWOR136_30_FD_187465 | JGI IMG/M metagenome (GOLD analysis project Ga0209427, IMG submission 187465) | Marine sediment microbial communities from White Oak River estuary, North Carolina - WOR-1-36_30 (SPAdes) (version 2) | ecosystem: Environmental > Aquatic > Marine > Intertidal zone >... | reverse complement strand
AGAATGGTCGAATGGGCGAATGGGAGAATGGGCGAGGGGCGAGGGGCGAGGGGACGAATTGGAGTATGGAGTTATAGCCCAAGGCTTTAGCCTTGGGAAGGAGGTATATATCATTCACTGATTTAAAGTTTACTAAACAAATTCAACCCTGTCAGGGTTGGGATTTGTGTTACCATCTATACCCGGCACTTTGTAGCGGGTTATTCATAGTTATATCACTTCGGGATTTCCATTATTCACCATTAATTCTGCCTGAACGTACTGATCGTTTCAGGCGGGTAGGAACCAGCAACCAAAGATCCCATATCTAAAGACAGTATCCTTTTATCTTTCAAAATTTCCGGAATATTTTTATCAACTATTTTTTGAGCAAGTCCTTCAACAATTGCAGTTTTACCAACACCTGCATCTCCTATCAATACAGGATTGTTCTTCGTTCTTCTTGACAATACCTGTATCACCCTTCTAATCTCATTATCCCTGCCAATCACCGGATCAAGTTTTCCTTGTTTTGCCAAAGCTGTGATGTCACGGGCGTATCGTTCCAGAGCCATGTATTTATTTTCGGCATCCTGATCAGTAACCCTCTGTGAACCACGAATCGTCTGGAGGGGCTGGTAGATCTTTTCTTTGGTAATATTGAATTCTCTTAGTATTTTTGCTGTCTCCCCTTCTCTCTCCTCTGCTATTGCGAGCAAAAGATGTTCACAACCAACGAATTCATCTTTCATCCGCTGCGCTTCTGCGCGTGCCTGAGAGAGTAACCTCTTAGTGCGTGGGGTAATGTATATTTGAGCAGTGGCACCACCGTAAACTTTCGGTCTCAGTTCCAAAGATGATTCAAGTTTCCGCTGAATCAGTTCAGGCACAATGTCCATACGTTTCACTATTTTTGTAACTAAAGCATCCTCTTGTCTAAGCAATGAAAGAAATACGTGTTCAGTATCAAGTTCTTGATGGTTATACTCATCAAGAACTTCCTGGGCAATGGCTAATGCCTCTTGTGCTTTTTGTGTAAACTTATCATACCTCATCTCATACTTTAGACAAATAATTGAAGAAACAGTTTATCCGCAAAGGAAAATTGCCTCTAAAATCAACATATAATTGACAATAGATTCAATTTATCTATAATTAAGTATGGAATTACCACTTGGCATCTATGCCGTAATAATACTATTGAGTCTCTTTATTATCATCTATAGAAAAGAAAAAAAAGATCACAATAAGAATGTAAAATCCATCCCTATCCGCATTTGGGTGAATGGTACGCGGGGGAAGTCATCAGTGACACGATTAATTGCTGCAGGTTTGAGGGCCGGGAACAAGAAAGTCATCGCAAAAACGACTGGTACCAGCCCGAGATTCATTAGTAGCAATAAAATAGAGAAAATTGTGCAGCGATTGGGTATGCCGAATATCAGAGAACAGATAAAAATATTTAGAAAAAGCACGCAGTACAAACCTGATGCAATAGTTCTTGAGTGTATGGCGCTACGACCTGACTTGCAAAGAATAGAATCAATCGAAATCGTACAACCTACTCTTGCAGTCATTACGAACGTGCGGGCTGACCATCTTGATATAATGGGACCAACACTAAAAGATGCTGCAAGAACATTCATTGAGGTTTTACCGAAAAAATGCCGACTTTTTCTTGCAGAGAAACACATTTTTGATGACTTCTCAGAGCTGTTACAGCAAAAAAACATTGAACTAATGACTTCAAAAACAAAGGATATCTCTGATTCTGTGATGGAGAAGTTCTCCTATATTGAACACAAGGAAAATGTAGTTCTTGCACTGGACGTCTGTGAGTATTTCAATGTACGTGAAAAGATCGCCTTGGAAGGTATGTATAACAGCAACCCTGACCCAGGTGCATTGAAAGCATATCACCTTGAACTCAATGGTAAAGAAATAACTTTTGTCAACGCAATGGCAGCGAACGATCCTGATTCCACGTGTTACATCTGGCAGAAGATTGACAAGAACTACGCAGAAATCAATGTGCTGATAAATTGCCGTAGTGATCGTATTGACCGATCAATGCAATTTGCCAACATGACTAAGAATCATTTGGGTGCAGATCATTACATATTAACGGGTAACGGAACCAGAGTTCTGGAAAAGCATTTGCGTAAAAATATATCAAAAAATAAAATAACGGATCTTGGCAGAAGAGAACCAAAGTACGTTGCAGATAGCATAGCCGCGCTTGTCAGCAATAAAAGTATGGTGTTCGCTATTGGGAATACTGTCGGCTATGGCATAATTCTATTGAATCAATTATTAAAACATAGAAGGAATCATGTTAATTGAAGCAATTGGTATGGGAATGTTCTTAAGTTTAGTTTTAACTGAGATTATTGGACTTGCAGCAGGAGGTATTGTTGTCCCCGGATATATCGCTTTGGTATTACATAATCCAATTCAAGTGGTAAGCACCATCACCATTGGTATTATCACTTTTCTGGTAGTCAAATTGCTCTCGCATTACATAATCATTTATGGCCGGAGACTTCTAATTGCTTCAATACTAATCGGCTATCTCATCGCATACTTCACAAAATTATCACCAATAATTTCTATAGATACCCTGACTATTAATATAGAAACAGTAGGCTTTGTTATTCCAGGATTAATCGCCTACTGGATCGCACGGCAAGGTATCATACCTACGATATCAGCGTTGATAATTGTATCCAGCTGTGTAAGACTGATCATTATCATAATCCATGGTGGAGTTGTGCTGCCGTGAAGCTACGCGAAGGTAAAATATCAATCACCTCGCTCGTGATAGCGACCTCCATTACAATTCTATTGATGTTCCTTGAGTTAAATTCAAAATCCAAAGTCCCTTCAGCATACTATCAAGAAAAGAAGGAGGCAGCGGAACTAACACTTAAAGCATTAAAAGCAGTCAAAGAAGCAGTAAACGAGCGCCACATACCTATTGACCGCATCAATGATCCCAATGAAACAGGACTTATCGGCCTACAATATTCACCGCTTACTACTGAAAGAAGTGACATCAGCGCAAAATTAACATCAACGAATCCAAATTTTGCTGCATTAATTGTTCAACTTATCAAAAACTCTGGTGCAAAAGAAGGCGATGTTATTGCTGTTTCTCTTACTGGTTCATATCCTGCACTGAATATCGCTGTTTTGAGTGCATTAAAAATTCTGAAACTAAATCCAATTATAATCACTTCTGTGAGTTCCTCTATGTGGGGTGCGAATTATCCGGAATGGACTTATCTCGATATTGCAGCAGTGCTGAGTCAAAAAGGTCTCATCGAATTTGAAACGGCAGCCGCATCAATTGGTGGTGAAGATGATATCGGAAGAGGACTCAGCCCTGGGGGGAGAGAAATTATTAAAACAGCAATGTTGAGAAACAAGGTGCCATCTTTGGAGGCCGGGAATTTAGAAGATGCTATCAAAAAAAAATACAATATTTACACCAATGGTCGCAAAGTTAGATTATTCATCAACGTGGCTGAACACACAACAGCGCTGGCGGGCATTGACATTACCTCTGGTCTCATTAGACCGAGGCATATAAAATCAGGGAAAGGCATTATTGCACAATTCTCGCGGTCAGGTATCCCGGTCATCAATATAATCGATATCAACAGTATCGCCCAAGAATATGGATTACCAATAGCACCGATTCCATTACCTAATGTCGGTGAAGGTAAACTCTATTCAGTATTTCGGTATTCAGTTAGTCAGGCAATCATATCGCTTGCAATCCTTCTCGTTATTTTATTCATCGTACTGAGGTTTGATATTAATTATTATTTACAAAGGAGAAAGACATGATTAGGTTGTTTTTAATACTTGCATGTTTTACACAGTTGAAAGAAATAAACCCTGAGAAATTGGTCGAAATTGAAATTGTAACAAAGAAGAAAGAAACATACAATCTACTCACTAAAGGAGAACCTGTGACATTCACTGTTGAAGGTCCCACCTATCTGAGGGTCTATACGAGAATTCCTTGGCCTGAAGGAACAAAAGGAAACCAAGTCTATAAAGTAATTCTCCAAGAGAATGATATAGATGAAAGAATAATCACCCTGGAATCTGAAGTATCAAAGGTTACCAAGGATGTTCTAGGAAGACCTTTAAGTAAATGGCGTTCTTTCTATATTGAGGTCGGTGAGGGCTTGAATAGATACAAAATTACCCATTGGTCATCGCTCAATGATACCATATTGCTCAAATTAAGATATGAATCACCTAAAAAATGGATGGACATCGCAGCAACAGATTATAATACCATAATAGAATCAATTGAGGAAGAAATGGTTGTTAAGTACTACGAATTGTCGAAGAGTGAAGAAATCACACTTGGCATTGCTGGTCCTGAAAGGTTGAAAGTAATTACACGATTAAACTACGATGAAAAGATGCTGGGTGAACAGAATTACACAGTGCTCGTAGATGATAATGGCACATTGAAAAAGTTCCCGCTAAAGTGCTATAAATCTGAGGTTATTTCATATAAAGATAAAGACGAAATTGTGCCATCAAACGCGCGTAATGTCTATTTAACTTTGCAAGATGGGTGGCATAATCTCAAGTTCAGCTTTGCTGGTACAGTGGCTCATAGTGCTGCGTTAAGATTCCAAGTAGAAGAAAAATGAACATCCTAATCCTGCTCGTTTCAGTCTGGGATTACTCTTATGGTGTCGATATGGATTTTTCGTATGATAGTAATATATTTTCATATTCTGAGGAATATATCAATGACTTTATGAATCAAGTGAAGCCTTACCGTTTCCCTTTCGAAACCTATGATGACCTTATAAGTAACGCTCAGCTGAATTTTCTCCTGAGAAATAAATTCTTCAATAAAAAAACTACAACGTTCGATCTAAATATAGAAATTAACCATTATCTTAATAACCAACAGAAGGACTTCCAGAATATAGGCGCTGGTGTAAGACAATCCTTTGGGAAATATGCCTTTAAAATATCATATCATGTTATTCCCCAATATCTCATTCGCTACTATAGAAATCCCCAAGGCACAAGCACCGATTACATTGGCTGTGATGTTAGGCATCAATTATTATCAGGCAAAATTTCATTTATACCAACATCGATTCTCACATTAAACATACTTTACGGACATGGACGGGATGATTATGTTTCAAACTTTGACCTGTATGATGCTCATTACCATATTTTGGACGTAAACTCCGTATTTGCATTAGGCAAAAGGATCGCATGTTTCTTAGGTTATGAATTCAAAACCCTACAAAACGATTCCACATCAATTTCGACAAATAGTGTTGAATCAACACCTGAAGGTTCCTACTATCAACATTCATTAGGAGGTTATATTACACTCGCAGCAAAATTCTTATTACCAATCCAATTAAAAATAGCTTACGATTTCGACTTAAGAGACTATTCCACAACGTCTTATACAGATTCTCTGCACTTTGGAAGGCAGGATTACGTAAACAAATTCAATACTGACGCAGAATTCAAAGTGTTCACTGGGATGATGATCGGCTTCTCATATGCGATGCAGTGGAGAGACGCCACCTCAAATATTGCACTGGACATCAGTAGAATCAAAGACTATAATAAGTATAAATTTGGTGCTCGAATAGCTTTTTACTATTAGGAGATCAGATGAAAAAAACGCTTTTACTGTCAATTCTAATCTTTTTAATGATGTGCGGACGACCTGACTCACCAGATGTTCCACAATTCTCGATTGTGAGCATATGCCCACTCCCTGGATATGCAGAGGATATGGATGTAGCAGCAGATTATGCATACATCGCCAATGACCAAGGTGGTCTTCAGATAGTTGATATAAGTAACCCTGACTCTACCTTTATTGTTGGAGCATATCTGAGTGAAAAAAGCATTGTGGATGTTGCTGTAAGGGATACATTTGCGTACTGTGCTGTTCTCCATAATGATGGTGGTGTAAGAATCATTAATGTTGCAGATCCGTCGCAGCCCTTTTTTGTTGGTCAAGATAACTGGTACTACGGATACGGCGTGGCAGCACCTGAAAATGACACAATGTTTGTCTATGTTGCTGGCGGCTATTGGTTCGTGGTTGAAGACGTAAGGGACCCCATATATCCAACGTATGTACGAAGATTTTCATATGCCGGCGATTTTCGCGGAGTATGTGTCATCGATTCAATCGCCTATCTAGCATGCGAGCAGATGGGTGTTCTCATATACAATCTTGCAAGTCCTGATACAGTACCTGTTGGGCAAATTGATACGCCTTCAAATGCAAGGAACATAGCAGTCGTAGGTAACTATGCATATGTTGCTGATGGCAGATCAGGAGTAGCTATCATTGATGTATCGGGTATTGAAAACCCAAGATTAGTCACTATCTTTGACACACCCGAGTACGCAAATGATGTATTTGTCATCGATGATTATGCATACGTGGCAGATGGCGAGGGTGGGCTTCAGATTATTGATGTTGGTGATCCACAGCAACCATTTCTATATGGTACGATGGAAATCTCGTACGCAAACGCAGTATGCGTAAGAGATGACGTTATCTATGTTGCTGACCGTGACATGGGTCTTGTTATCATTAAAGAGGAAAACTAATGTTATTTTTCCTAATTATAAGTACCGCATACTTGGACAATCAAATCACCATAAATGCATCTACTTCATCATATCTAAAAGTGCGTGTTGAATTTTCAACCATTAATCAGATAGAAAATCTACCAATCACCCGTTTTATCATGATTGATCATGCGCCGCAATACAGGTATGAAATCACTGAAATAGATTCAGTCGTAAAACCGGACAAACAAGAACAGTTTAGCAGCAATCCAGTAATAATCGGACCGCCATTAACAGTAAAGAATTGCACATTGTATCCGGTAATTATATACCCCTCATATTTAAACAATAGGATTAAGAAATACTATAAAAGTATTGAAATAACATTCACTTTCATGTCAGCAAGAAGAAATATTGCTCTGCCACCATCGCTTGAAAAGGTCTTTAGAAATCTCGTACTTAACTATCAGAATGGGGTTATCGCAAGACCGCAAGGCTATCTCATCATCACCCCTGATGCATTTGTGAATGATGTCATGCCTCTGGCAGCATGGAAGGAAAAAAAGGGGTGGACAGTTGAGGTCAGAACACTTTCAGAGACAGGAAATCTACCGGACGATATCAGAGACTATATCGCAAATGCATATGCAACCTGGTTTCCTCCACCTGAATATGTATTACTTATTGGCGATGTGAACCAGTTACCACCGTATTCAACTGCTACGCCTGTCAGCAGAACAGATTACCCATATTCATTGATTACCGGGAATGATTTCCTTGCTGAATTGCTGATAGGTAGATTACCCGCGAACAATGTAAATGAACTAAATACACTAATTGCAAAAATTATTGGCTATGAAACTGATCCTTTTTTGAGCGATACAGCATGGTTTTCTCGCGCGCTTATGATAGCTGCAAACTATCCGATAGATACAATGACCACACCTATTCCAACCAAACGATGGGTCAGAGACAAATTGTATGAAACCGGATTCGGCACAGTCGATACGGTTTACTTCCCTCCGATTTCTGGTTCAGCAGAAATAACCAGTGCGGTCAATCAAGGCGTGCTATTCGTCAACTACCGCGGTGGTATTGCAGATCCTGATGGTTGGGTAAGGCCGAGTTTTCATAATGCTGAAGTTCTAGGGCTGTCAAATGGTTGGAAACTACCGGTCGTGACGAGCATAACATGTTGGACAGGAAACTTTGGCCAATCCACCTGTTTTGGCGAGGCATGGGTGCGGGCAGGTAGTCCTGCAACACCAAAAGGAGCAGTCGCCTTTTTTGGTGCATCTGCTACGACTACCAGTAGTCGGTGGAATAATTGTCTTGATTTTGGTATATACTGGGGATTGCTAAAGGAACAAATATATGAGTTGGGTCCTGCAGTATACCGTGGCAAGATGGAGCTGTTTCTGAACTTTCCACTTGATACAACATGGATGTCTGGAAGTTCATTCTATTGTCACACATATAATCTGTTAGGAGATCCCTCACTCGATATCTGGACCGATGTCCCTGATACATTCATTGTGAGTCACGATGGCATACTCCCTGTTGGTGCGAATGCGTTCGATATACAAGTTGAAAATTCCTTGTCTCAACCGCTCGTAAATGCACAGGTCAGCCTCTATAAACAGAATGAAGTAAAAGAAATCGCATATACTGATAGCATCGGATATGCAGATTTCAATTTTTCAACTGCCACGCCAGATACTCTATTCGTGACTGTGACTAAGCATAATTTTAAACCTTATTGTGGTTATTGTCTTATTATCGATTCATCAGTTTATGTTGGCTATGATAGTCACACAATAAGCGATCCTAGTGGAAATAATAATGGCGAAGTCAACCCTGGCGAAACAATAGAATTACAGATTACCTTGAGGAATTATGGAACATCTGTGTCTGCAAACAATGTTTCAGCAAAACTTACAACCACTGATACGCTTATCACTGTAACTGATTCATTGCAATCCTATGGCAATATTAATCCCGGGCAGACAGCAGCAGCATCACCATTCGTATTTGACGTATCATATAGTGCAGAGAATAATCACAACATGGAATTCGATCTTGCAATATCCTCATCACAGGGGAACTGGGATTCGTATTTGTGGATTCAAATCAATGCTCCAGAATGTGTTTATCAGTGGGATCAAATATTAGACGGAGGGAATGGAATACTTGAACCCGGTGAAACAAGTGATTTAATAATATCGGTTATGAATACCGGCGGCCTTTTGGCGGATAACATATCAGGAAAACTTACGTCACAAAATCCTGGATTGGGCATCATCGACTCAATAGGGACATTTGGAACCATTCCAGTAGGCGATTCAGCAACAAACACAAGTGACCACTTCACAGTAACCGCCGCATCAGGACTCTCTCCCGGTCATAAGATTGATTTTATGGCAATTTTATCAGGAGACAATAGCTTTGTTGATACAGTTGATTTTTCAATCATCATCGGAATCGTTGATCAAAACAAACCACTGGGGCCTGATGATTATGGATATTTTGCCTATGATGACACAGATGTTGGCTACCCAGAAAGGCCCACGTATAATTGGGTTGAAATAGATCCAAACTTCGGTGGTCCTGGGGACACGATCAGTCTGGAAAATGATGAGACGAAAACCATAAATCTACCCTTTGGCTTTAGATTCTATGGTGCATGGTACAACAACATCTCAATATGCTCAAATGGTTATGTCGCCTTGGATTCCACCTGGATTGCTGATATGTACAATTGGCACATACCTGCAGCTGGCGGACCGCCCCTTCTCATCGCACCATTTTGGGATGACTTTGACCCTACTGCCACGGATTCAAGTGGTGTTGTCTGCTACTGGCATGATACATTAAGTCATCAGTTTATAATTGAATATTCTAAGGTCCAACACATACATGATCCTACGAACCCAACGCCGGCAGAATTACAGACTTTTGAAGTTGTACTCTATGACCCGACACATTACCCAACTATTTCTAATGATGGTGAGATACTGTTTCAGTACAAAGATATTTTGAATGATGATATATGGCATAATTATGCAACAGTAGGCATAGAAAATAGAGAACACACAATCGGTTTGGAATACACCTACGCTAATATCTATCCTATTGCTGCTGCGCCACTCGCAAACAATCGGGCAATAAAATTCACAACTGATCCTCCTGACACATTTTCAAGGATGAAAGAACACAAAAAAACTACTCTCGAATTGTGTCAAACAATGTTAGAGGTATATCCGAATCCAACCAGGAAGATTGCAAACTTAAGATTTCAAATTTCAAATGACATTCAAAATTCAAAATCTTCAATAACTCTAAAAATCTACGATGTTTCTGGTCGCTTGATCAAGGATTTTTCTCGCCTTACGCATAATGGCCAACATGCTGCGCATTTTGTTTGGGATTGTACTGATGACAATGATCGCAAAATCCCAGAAGGTGTATATTTTATTCACTTGAAAGCCAAAAATGTCAGTGTGGTGAGAAAGATCATCGTCATAAAATAATCCAGTCTACCCTTGACAATCAATCGAGATTTAAGTATATTGTATATGGAAGAAACATGGAGGTCCCATGAAATATATAATAATCTTCTGTACTTTGATATCTGTCCTATTTGCAGCTAATTACCATGGCTGTGCGCTCGCACCTGACAATCTGCACGGCTGGGTTGTTCGTCTTGATAGTACCTTCATCCTGCACACAACAGATGGCGGTGTTACCTGGCAACACCAAACTCCTCCTGCTGGTTCAAAAAGATTCTTTGACGTAACCTGCATAGATCAATTCAGCGCTTGGACCTGTGCTGATTACGCCGAGATTCTCCACACGGACAATGGCGGTCTTGACTGGATTGCGCAAACAATAGGTCTGTCCAAGTATGCTACAAGAATCGAAATGTTCAATCAGAATTATGGTTGGGTAACCTGCGGTGATGGCACTGTAGGTCGAACAGATAATGGTGGGTCATTTTGGGAACAGAATTTTACTCCATGGCTTAGTGCCGAATTCTACGGTGTCTCATTTGTGAACCAGTGGGACGGTTGGATTGTTGCAGGATACCCTGATTCCATGCTCACTGGACAAGGAATAATCGCTGGGTCTGTGGATGGTGGTATAACCTGGGACTCGTCATATCAGGTATCATCGTATGAAGATTTCTTCGATGTCCATTTTTTTAATCTACTCGATGGTGTTGTTGTTGGTGGTGATGAAAGCGATGACTCACCCATAATTCTAAAAACAACAAACGGTGGTTTGATATGGAATACAGTCACCGCTCCTCCTAACACGTACTATCTAAGGTCAGTTGACTTTGTCGACAACGAAGGATGGGCAGTTGGTAAATTCGGCTCGATTATTCACTCAACAGATGCTGGTGATTCGTGGTCCACTCAAAATAGTTCAGCGACGAATACCCTATTCGATATCGATTTTTCAGATCATCTCCATGGTATTGCATGTGGATATGATATAATATTATATACAACAGACGGAGGTCTGAATTGGCATGTAACTAGTATTAAAGAAGAAACAAGAAGCACTCAATCTCAGATGAACACGCTTGAGATCTACCCAAACCCTTTCAGAGAAATTACTAATATCAAATTCCAAATTCCAGATGACTGGGAGGCAGCCGATAATGTTGAATTAAAAATCTACGACGTAACAGGGAGTATAATAAAAAGCTTTTCTCGCATCATACCTGACACTGAACGCCCTACGCTTTTGTCATGGGCCGGCACTGATAATTCCGGTGCACCAGTCTCAAGAGGTATCTACTTTGTGAAACTGACAACGTCTGCACACACTATTACTAAAGAATTGATCCTGTTGAGATAGCTCACGGCATAGGTCCGTAAAAATGATTAAGCAACTAAATTCAATACAGATGGCAAAGTTAATCTTACTACTGTTTCTCCTTTTCAGTATCAGTGCTGGTCAACTGAGTGGTGGCCGCTACCTCATTATTACCCATGATGATTACTATAACGCATTAAAACCTCTTGTTGAATGGAAAGCGAGGAAAGGACTTAAACCGAGGATTGTAAAGCTGTCAGAAATCGGAAGCGATTCAACTCAGATAAGAAGTTTTATTGTCAATGCATATAATAACTGGCAAATAAAACCCGAATATCTTCTCCTTGTAGGCTGCAAAGAGCAATTACCATTCCCCCGTATGCGTCAACATTTTGAGGTCTGTCATAGTGATAATTACTATACCAATATCACTGGTGATTTCCACAATGAAATTATTCCTGGTCGTTTTTGGGTTCACGATACACTCGAGGCAAAAACCGTAATAACCAAAGTCCTATGCTATGAGAAAAAACATGATCTTTACAACTCTGAATGGTTACGAAAAGGTACGACTATTGTTAATGAAGACCCTTTCCCACCGTATTCAGACTCTGTATATTGGGCTGATGCCCGTTATGCACACAGTCTGATGACCAACGCGGGATTCACGCATATTGATTCCATCGCAGAGAGCTTTGAGCACTATGAGAGACATGTGATCGATGCAATAAATGAAGGCCGTTCATATATACTGTATCGAGGACTCGGTGGTGGTGTGTGGGATAGACCATTCTCGAATATATATCCTGACGATATGCATAATGGAGAGAAACTACCCATCGTGATATCTGCAACATGTTATACAATTGAAGGGATCGGAAAATGGTGGTTAAATGCTGGAGTACCAAATGAACTTCGAGGAACTGTGGGGTTTTTAGGTACAACCACTGGGCTCATGGAGGCTGCTGAATTACGCAGTGCACTTGCAAGGGGAACGCTGGAAAGTATATTCTGTGATAGCCTAAGCACTCTTGGTAAGGCAGCAGAAGCCGGGAGACAAAGATATTATGCCTTATTTGGTGATTCTCTTGAATATGATAGCTGGAACTGCCTTGGTGATCCTGAAATGAATCTATTAACCACAATACCTCGATTCCTTGAAGTAGTACATGATTCAGAATTGTGGGTTCTATCAACAAGCGGCACAATTCAGGTTAATGTTCAACATAATTCTGCCCCAGTAGAAAGTGCTTTTGTCTGCATAATGAGTAAAAAAGATAGCACAATCTATCAATATGGGAGAACTAACAATTTAGGAGATATAACCTTCATCGACACATTTCAGATTGCAGGGGATACAGTGTTAGTCACGGTAACAGGCAGAAACCTGGAACCCTATTGTGGAAGAATCTGGGTAAGATTTGGAGGCGGAGCATTTGTGGTCCTCAATTCATTCAAAACACTGGACAATATCGGAGGCAATGGCGATTTCATTGCCAATCCTGGCGAAACTATCGAAATCGCAGTGTGCTTGAAGAATTGGGGTGACTCGACCGCCCGGAATGTATCAGCTACCATCCACAAAGTAACTCCAGATTCATCTTTTTCGCTGGATGATACAATAAAATTTTACGGAGATATAGCACCGTTTGACTCTGCTTTCACCTATGACGACGGTTACAATGTCATTATCGCACCCAATTGCCCTGATAGTCATTCAATTAAATTACAACTTTGTGTCACTGATTCTACTAATTCAACCTGGGTTTCTAATTTTGAATTCACTATTCACGCACCGATACTTTTCTTCAATGACTACACGTTTCCTGAATCTCTCAAATATACACCAATCGGTGAAACGAATCAATTAATTCTTCAGTTAACGAATAAAGGATCATACAAAGCACAATACACAACCGGTAAAATATTCAGTGAAGACTCTTTTTTGATCATAATCGACTCAACATCCTTTTTCGGAACAATAAATCCAAACAACATAGGGTCGAATCAGCTGAATCCTTTTATCATAACCACCTCGCCACAAACCCCACCTTGTTATCCATTAGACATAAAACTTGTGATTGTGGCGGGTGTCTACACCGATACATTTGACTTTACCATCTATGTTGGGCAAAAAGATTATTTCATTTGGGATAAGGATTTAAATCACTCCAGCGGACCCATTATAAAAGAATGTCTTGATTCACTCAACTTCTACGGTGACTATAGCACGGCAGATCTCCCCTATGGTTATCTCTCCCTATATAAATCACTTTTCATCTGTTGTGGTATATATCCAAGCAACTATGTTATATTGGACACAAGTCCTGTCGGTGATGAAATTGAACAGTATCTCGAATCACTATGCGGTAAGGTCTATTTAGAAGGTGGTGATG
>Ga0209427_10006088_pt1 | contig 13796 bp, 14 predicted proteins | sample DeeMarSWOR136_30_FD_187465 | JGI IMG/M metagenome (GOLD analysis project Ga0209427, IMG submission 187465) | Marine sediment microbial communities from White Oak River estuary, North Carolina - WOR-1-36_30 (SPAdes) (version 2) | ecosystem: Environmental > Aquatic > Marine > Intertidal zone >... | reverse complement strand
AATCTTTTTTGAGGTCAGGTCAAATCTCATCCTGCTTCCTGGTGGCAACTGGTATCAATCGTGTTAGATCAGGCACACGACAACGTGCCATATAAGCTACAAGCCTATTGTAACTTGGTCAGGGCGGTACGTTTAACATGGTGCCGTTTTGGGACCTGTCAGGCCATATCAATGATCTGACCTCAAAAAAGATTCCCCTGGCGGCTCCTCAGAACTTGATTGCGAAGCTGTTTGGGCAACAGCCTGTTGACTCTTAACTGAGGAAGAAGAAAACGGAGAAAGCTTGGGGTCATCAAAGATGACATTCATGCAGAACGTGCACAAGCCAAATTGCGTTATATTACACCATGGGTTCTTGAAGATTCGGGAAAAAGATGGTTTTCGTGGGAGGCAGCCGTTACAGGGGGGCTTCTTTTATTTCAAACAGATTCCCATCGTGATCCTTAACGAACGTGAGCAAGGCATCCCCTTTAGGGATACGGTTCACTTCCACATGCATGGACTCACACCTCTTTACAAAGTCCTCTCTGTCTTCCACTTCCAGGCAAACGTGTTCAAGGCTGTTGTCCGGCCCAGGGGGGTGGGCTGCCAGAAATATCTCTGCCGCGAATCGATCATTTCCGTAAACAACAACACGGTATTCACGGTCAATCCCGAATATTTGGCGTGCCAGATCATTGGAAAGCACAAAGGACTTTATCTTTCTTAACCCCAGAACGTCTTTGTAGAAAACGTCGGCGTTTTGTTCAGAGCCGCAAACCAGGGCCACATGGTTCAGCCTCATTTTCCACTCCTTTAGGATACTTGACCGATCCGGGTTGTTGCACGGTGCCTAAGAGATAATCGAGCTTGACGTGGCTCATGGCGCGAAAGATGTTCCCTTTGATTTTTTTGTTCGTCTGGTACAAGCTCTCAAGCATCTCCTTCATTTCATGGCGCTTTGAGACTCTTGCAGTGGGACACGGATTCTTGAACCCCAGGAACCCGTGATCTTCTGCAAACCGGTTGATTGTTGACTCATCCAAGAAGGCGAGCGGCCTGATCACTGTGAGTTTTCCTTTGAAAAAGGGCTGGCACGGTACCATGGTGCTGATCTCGCCGCTGTAACACATGTTCAAGAACAAGGTCTCGATAATATCGTCCATGTGGTGACCAAGGGCCAGCTTATTGCACCCCAGTTCGTGGGCCAGTTCAAATAGCCGTTTTCTTCGAAGTCGCGAGCAGAGAAAACACGGATTTTCGCGATTTTTCTCGCTGTGGCCTTCTCTTCCGTAATCGGTGTGCTCGACCTGCAACCTGTAGCCCATCTTCTTGCAGTAATCTTCAACAAGATGGGCCGGATCCCCTTCAAAGCCGAGGTCTATGTAAACGGCAAGAAGTGAATAATGGATGGGAATGCGCGACAAGCGCTCGTGGAGGGCCCACATCAGGGCTAGGCTGTCTTTTCCACCAGACAGGCCCACCGCAATCCGGTCTCCGTCTGATATCATCTCGTACTGATGAATCGCCCGGCCAACCGCACGCAACACAGCTTTGTCCCTGTAAAGAGACATCTGACCACTTGTTTCAGAACTTGCTCAACTTGTTGAAATTAAGGAGCTTTTTGTGATGGCCAATGTTCCATGGCCCAGACCTGGCTAACAGAACATTTGGTTGAATATGTTCGGCGCGAAGCCCCTAACTCTCATCTATGTCCTCAGGTTCTTCTTGTTCAACACGGACTTTTCCGGCTGCGACTTCTCGCAGGGCGATTACGATATCCTCGTTCTTAGGCGAGTGCACCAGATACTCGGCACCTTCTCGCATTTGCCGAACCCTTTTAGCCACAATGTGAACCAACGAGTAGCGGTTCGGAACCCGCATCATACAATCTTCCACAGTTACACGAGCCACGTTCTGACCTCCTTTTCCTAACCCGGACAAGCCGGAGAAGCTCAAAGCCCGCCCTGCCCGCCCTGGCGCGACAGAAGTTGGACAATGTCTATGGCAAAAAACCCGGTCTGGGCCAGGGGCGCGTCCTTCATCTTGCCAGATATCGAGCCCGCCAAAACAGGTCTGGGCCAGGGCTTAAGGCTGAAAGCGCAAAGCAGTACTAGATCTTACACTTCTTAGGTTCTTTTCCTTGAAGACCGCTACGAAGCCGAAATGTGAACCAACTCATAACGGCGTTGTCCTCCAGGGGCCTGCACGACGATCTCATCGCCCACTTCTTTCCCGATCATCGCTTTCCCAATGGGCGAGGACACCGAGATGCGCCCCTGGCTCACGTCCGATTCGTCCGGCCCCACGAGTTGATACTTAACCTCATCTTCTGTATTTAGATTCTCCAGGACAACAGTGCAACCAAAAGTGACCCGGTCGGTCGTCACTTTACTCGGATCGATCACCTCGGCAAAGGCGACCTTGTGTTCAAGTTCGCCGATCTTTCCTTCAATAAACGCCTGGCGCTCTTTGGCAGCCTCAAATTCTGCATTTTCCGTGATGTCCCCGTGGGCTCGGGCCTCCTGAATCGCCCTTATGACCTCTGGTCTTTCAACTTGCTTTAGTTGCCTTATTTTTTCTTTAAGAGCGTCATAGCCCGCCGGCGTCATGGGTATACGATTCACTGTGTTACTCCTTCTTTGTTATTCGGCCGGGCAAAGTGCAAAGAGCAAAGCGAAAAACCCCTATGCCCTATCCGCTATGTGCTGGGCTCTATGCTCCATTCACTTGCTCAGATAATCCTGTGCCACAATCTCAGCTATTTGGACCGCGTTGGTCGCCGCGCCCTTGCGAATGTTGTCCGACACCACCCATAGATTGATCCCATTGGAAATAGACTCATCTGCCCTGATACGACCCACAAAGGTATCATCCCGGCCCGCCGCATCAATAGCCATGGGATAAAGATTCTCTGACGGGTCATCCACAACCGTCACCCCTGGCGCCTTTTCGAGCAACGCCCGTACCTGATCCGGGGTAATGGGATCACGGGTTTCTACATTCAGCGATTCCGAGTGGCTGAAAAACACCGGTACGCGTACGGTGGTCGCTGTAATCCCGATGGAATCATCTTCCAGGATCTTCTTGGTCTCGTCGACCATCTTCATCTCTTCTTTGGTATATCCATTGTCAAGGAAGACATCAATGTGGGGGAGGCAATTGAAGGCGATCCTGTGGGGATAGACCTTTCTTTCAGGCTCAATGAAATTCAGGATAGCCTTGGTCTGGCTGTGAAGTTCGTCTATGGCCTTCTTGCCAGTACCAGAGACGGCCTGATAGGTAGAAACCACGATCCGCTTGATTCCAACCTTTTTGTGAATAGGGGCCAAGGCTACCACCATCTGGATGGTAGAGCAATTTGGGTTTGCAATAATCCCTTTGTTGGAATACTGGCCCACAGCATGCGGGTTGACCTCAGGGACAACCAGGGGCACATCAGGGTCCATCCGCCAAGCTGCAGAGTTATCAACAACTACACATCCGTCTTTGGCCGCAAAGGGTGCATACTTTTGGCTGGCTGCCCCGCCAGCCGAAAAGATAGCGATATCAAGCCCCCTGAACGAAGTCTCGGTCAATTCCTCAACGGGAAACTCCTCGCCTTTAAACCTGAGTTTACGGCCTGCGGATTTGCGTGTTGCCAACAATTTTAGATTCCCTACTGGAAAGTTCCTCTCTTCCAAGCAGGCTATCATCTGATTGCCCACTGCACCGGTCGCCCCGGCCACTGCCACATTGAATGATTTAGCCATTTTTCAGTCTCCCCCTAACAGTGAAAGTACTTAAAGTGAACTAAAGCCCGCCCCCACGTAGAGGCTGGTTTATCCCGCCCGTTTTTTGTGGATCAGGGTGAGCTAAAGTCCCTAAAGTTGTTAACCCAAAATCCGCAATCATGGTGATCCAACTATAAACTCGACGATCAAGTCCCCCACCTCGGAAGTAGAATATCCCATCCGGCCTGCTGCCACTCCTTTCAGGTCGTGTGCCAGGACCTTCATCACGGCCTTTTCGATCATTTGTGCCCCATCGGTTTCCCCAAGCGTGTCGAGCATAAGCTGTGCGGCCAGGATGGCTGCAATCGGGTTAATGATATTTTGTCCTGCGTATTTTGGCGCAGAACCCCCGATCGGTTCAAACATGGAGATCCCTTCAGGGTTTATATTTGCCCCTGCTGTTACTCCCATACCGCCCTGGAGAATGGCTGCCAGGTCTGTAATAATATCACCGAACATATTGTCAGTGACGATGACATCAAACCATTCCGGGTTCTTGATCATCCACATGCACAGGGCATCCACGTGCACATAATCGGTTTCAATGTCCGGATAGCTCTGTGCTACCTCATGGAATGTACGTTCCCACAGATCAAAGGCAAAGGTCAAAACATTAGTTTTGCCGCAAAGGATCAATTTCTTTGCCTTGTTGCGTTGTCTGCTAAGCCCAAATGCATACCGGATGCAGCGTTCCACTCCCATTCTGGTGTTGATTGATTCCTGGATAGCCACTTCATGGGGTGTGCCCCGCCTCAGGCATCCTCCTGCTCCTGCATACAAGCCTTCGGTGTTTTCCCGAACGACTACGAAGTCAATCTCATCCGGCCCCTTATCCTTTAGGGGGGTCTCCACACCGGGATAAAGCTTTACAGGACGTAGGTTAATGTATTGATCCAGTTCAAACCGAAGCCTTAAGAGAATCCCTTTTTCCAGCACACCGGGCGGCACCTCTGGATGACCTATTGCACCAAGATAGATTGCATGGCACGCCTTAATCGACTCAAACACCTCATTGGGAAGCGCTTCTCCTGTCTTCTTGTACTGTTCGCCACCCAGATCATACCTATGAAAAGAAAGCTGAAAGTCGTATTTGCTCGAGACTGCATCAAGAACCTTCAGCCCCTCGGCGATCACCTCAGGGCCCGTGCCATCGCCCGGAATCACTGCTATGTCATATTGCTTCCGTGTCATCTAGTCCCTTAATAATTACTGCTTTCGTGCCTTCGTATTTTCGTGCATTGCGGCGTTCGCCTTGAGAAGAGGCGTGATAATTTTTTTGGTTCCGGCTTGACCGGCTTAGGATTAATGAACGTTCACGTGCGCCTTTTATTCAGTATATAGGACATGAGCCCCCCGGCCTCAAGCAGCTCCCGCATGAACGGCGGTATCGGGTTCGCAAAAAACTGCTTTCCATTTGTATGGTCTATAATCTCGCCTGTATCTTGGTCGACCGATACCTGGTCCCCCTCCTGGATACCTTGGGAGACCCCAGAGCACTCAGAAATCGATAGGCCCATGTTGAAGGCATTTCTAAAGAATATACGGGCAAAGCTTTCTGCTATAACACATGAAATACCGGCCCCTTTTATGGCCATGGGGGCATGCTCCCGCGAGGAGCCGCAGCCGAAATTCTTCCCAGCGACTATGATATCCCCAGGCCTGACCTTTTCAGCAAATGTGGCATCTACTCCTTCCATGCAATGTTTACCCAGTTCGCCCGTGTCTGTGGTAACCAGATAAGGAGCAGGTATGATCACATCCGTATCTATGTTATCGCCAAATTTCCAGACTCTTCCTTCTATTTTCATTCCTCTCTCATCACGAGGTGTGTCATTATAGCTCTTCCGGACTCCCAATCCGTCCTAGCACAGCCGATGCGGCTGCCACGGCGGGGCTGACAAGATAGACTTCGCTAGAGGAATGACCCATGCGGCCCACAAAATTGCGGTTGGTAGTGGATACGGCACGCTCCCCTGGCCCGAGGATTCCCATAAAGCCTCCCAGGCAGGGACCACAGGTGGGCGGGCTCACAATTCCCTTGGCTGCCAGAAATACCTCCAATAGACCCTCGGCCATCGCCTGGCGGTAAATGGCAGGAGTAGCAGGCACTATAATGAGGCGCATATTCTTATCAATGGCCCGGCCATTCAGGACCCGGGCTGCCACGCGAAGGTCCTCAATACGGCCGTTCGTACAAGATCCGATCACCGCCTGATCGATGGGGACTGTTCCTACCGTTGAGATACCGCGAGTATTCTCAGGAAGGTAGGGGAAGGCGACCTGTGGTTCGATGTCAGAAACGTCATAGGTCCTTACATCTGCATAGGCAGCATCCGGATCACTCGTATAGCATTCAAAAGGGCGTTTTGCTCGCGGCCTTATGTAATCGAGAGTTACTTCATCCGGGGCAATGATTCCACTCTTGGCTCCCGCCTCGATCGCCATATTGGCCATGGTCATTCGATCAGACATGGCCAAGCCCTTGATAACATCCCCCGTAAACTCCATGGCTTTGTACGTGGCGCCGTCGACTCCAATGTCGCCAATCGTGTAAAGGATCAGGTCCTTTCCGCTCACCCATTTCCTGAGCCGGCCGTGATATACGAACTTGATCGATTCGGGAACCTTAAACCATGTCTCACCAGTAATCATGGCTGCTGCAATGTCTGTACTTCCAACACCTGTCGCAAAGGAGCCCAGAGCCCCGTAGGTGCACGTATGACTGTCGGCGCCAATCACCACATCTCCGGGGAGTACCAGGCCTTGTTCCGGCAGGAGTACATGCTCGATCCCCATTTCACCTAGCTCAAAAAAATGCTTGATGTGATATTTCCTGGCAAAAGCGCGCATGGCCTGCACCTGAACAGCAGACTGGATGTCCTTATTGGGTACGAAGTGATCCGGTACCAAGGCGATTTTTTCTGGATCAAATACAGACTCTACGTGTGATTTTTCAAACAGATCGATAGCAATAGGGGCCGTGATATCGTTGGCCAAGGCCATATCGATGCGAACATTTATGAGTTCGCCAGGTACTACCGTGTCCCGCCCTGCGTGGGCAGCCAGAATTTTTTCCGTAATGGTTTGGGGCATGCTCATACAGACTCTTCGTAGGTGGTATTGATTCTTTCGCCGGCGGCCGCTTCGCTCTGGTGCTTCTTGCGAAGCCACATTGTAGTGAAGGGTCCTGAAATGACATAGCACAGCATAATAAGGAAGCATGCAATACTTGGCTCTGCTGCAATGACGATGAACAACAGGACAATGACCACTAACATGTTGAACTTCATCTTTCTAAACAACTCCACTTGCTTGAAGCTATAGTACTTGATCGTGCTGACCATCAAAAAGGACAAGGCGTAGATCATGATCAAGATCGTCACGTGTTTGGTGGTTCCTGTCCCGCCGAATCGGTGGAGGAGGAGAACCGTAGCGGCAATCATGAAGGCAGCTGCCGGAATCGGAAGTCCGTTAAAGTAATCACTACCAACCACATTGACCTGAGTGTTAAACCGTGCCAGCCGAAGCGTACCGCAGGCTACGAAAAGAAGGGCTGCCAACCATCCCAATCTCCCAAAGGGCTGTAAGGACCACAGATAAACCAGGATGGCAGGTGCCACGCCAAAGGATATGGCATCACTCAGGGAGTCATATTCAAGGCCGAATCTGCTCACAGTCCGCGTTACCCGTGCGATCTTACCGTCCAACCCGTCAAAGATGGCCGCTATCATGATAGCAATGGCTCCCTTCAAGAAGTGGCCCTGGGTTGCGGCCACAATGGCATAGAAGCCACAAAAGAGGTTGGCAGAGGTAAGAAGGTTCGGCAGGACATAGATCCCGCGCTTCAATTTCTTTCTATTTGAACGTTTTTTTCTCTTCATGATAGATGCCCCAAGACCGATGTCCCGGCCAGGACCTTATCCCCTACAGACACAGCGGGTACAGTGTCTGGCGGAAGATAGACGTCCAAGCGAGAGCCAAAACAGATCATACCAAACCTCTCCCCGCGGCTCAAACGGTCTCCCTTTCGTATCTTGCAGATGATCCGTCTTGCAATGAGCCCGGCAACCTGGACCACTATGAGTTTGCGACCGCGGCTTATCTCGAGGCTCACTGCGTTTCGTTCATTGTCTCTGGAGGCCTTGTCCAGGTTAGCTGAAAAGAATTTGCCCGGATAATAAATAATATCAGTGACCCTGCCATTATCAGGTATTCGGTTCACATGAACGTTGAAGACCGACATAAAGATACTAACCTTAAGCATTTTCTCAGCAGCGAAATCACTCTCCTGAACGACACTTACATCCACGACCTTGCCGTCGGCCGGGGAGACCAAGGCCCCTTTTTCCTCAGGGATGACCCGTCCCGGATCCCTAAAGAAAAAAGAAACAAAAAAAGTGACTGCCAAAAAAAACAGGGCCAACTCGTATAGCCCCAGAACGGCAACGATGGCCGTTGCAAAGGCCGATCCAAGTATGAATGGATACCCTTCCCGGGCAACCGGAAGGACCTTTTGGTTGACCGGCCCGTAACGCTTAGAAAGAATCATCGAATCCTCGGTTGTTCCTACAAACCCATCACCCCTCCCAACCCGCTTCGAAGCCCGCCCTGACGCGGCGTCAGCGAAACAAGCTGTTGCCCCTGAAAACCAGGTCTGGGCCAGGGGGAGAGGGCGGGGTGGGGATGTTGACTTAAGCTTCTTGTCTTTCTTGAGTTCTACGATGTTGGGCTAAGATCCGCTCTATCTTGTCCCTGCCGGCAAGTTTTAGCTTCTGGATTCTTTTGCGTTCCATGGACTCTTCGGTTGTAAGGTGAATTCGCTTGTTATATTCTTCTAACTGTCTTTCGTATTCCTTGTGTTGTTTCATATATTCTCTCAGGGTTTTGTTCTCTTTGATCAACTGGGCAATGAGCTTCTCATCCCTTTTTTCCATAGGCGATCCTCCCGGAACCCGTATGCTCAGTGCGGGCTCCCAGCTCCCAAGCGTTTATTACAATCAAAATTTATCATTATATCTTTTAATATTTCTTTGTCAATAGGCCCCTATTTTCGAGTTTTATTTCAGCATCCGATTTTCGGATATAATGGGGTGCCAGGCGGGCAACATCCACAATCTGCCCGTTTAGAATCTGTCTCATCCCGATGTAAGCCACCACCGACGCCCTGACTCTGTTTAGATACGGTGGCGCAAAGTGCGCAAGACCCCCGAGGATTTCTCTGATCAATTCCCCATACACAACGGCACCATCACCCACAAAGAGACACAAACGTTGAATTTGCTTCAGCCATTGTTTCGGTTCTGCTGCACAGCCTTTGACCACTCCTTTCCACTTCATGTAACCGGCACATTCATAAAGGGCTGTGTATATTTGTCCTTTCCGAGCATCCAAGACCGGGCAAACTAGATGGGGAAATGAGGGAAACTGGTGGGCCAAGGCGTCCAGTGTGGAGACACCTGTGACGGGTTTGCTGGTCGCAAACCCCAATCCCTTAATAGTGCTGATCCCAATGCGCAGGCCCGTAAAACTTCCCGGGCCTATAGTAACGGCAAACCCGTCACAGTCCGCAATTTTTATGCCTGTCATCTCAAGTGTAACATCAACGGCAGACATTAAGCGTTTTGCATGTGTCTGTGTGCTGGTCACCGCCACCTCGGCCAACACCGTATCGCCTTCCAAAACGGCCACACTCCCCGTCCGGCCAGATGTATCAACTCCAAGGATCTTCATCTCTGCTTCCTGGCCGGCTTTTGTTGCAGGGCAATCTTCAAGACCTCGTCCACGTGACTTACCGGCAAGAAGCCAAGTTTGCGCTTGACGTTAGAGGGAATCTCAGCCAGATCCTTCTTGTTTTTCTCAGGGATGACGACCTTGCGCACATCGGCCCTGAGCGCTGCCAATGCCTTTTCCTTCAGCCCCCCCACCGGAAGTACGCGCCCGCGAAGCGTGATCTCTCCGGTCATAGCCACATCCCTGTTCACCGGTCGCCCGCTCAAGGTCGAAGCCAACGCCGTGACCATGGTGACCCCAGCCGAAGGCCCGTCCTTGGGAATCGACCCCGCAGGAACGTGTATATGAATGTCAATGTCCTGGCAAAAATTTTCCCTAATTCCGAGGGCCTTTGCGTTAGAACGGGCATAAGTCAAAGCGGCCTTAGCAGATTCCTGCATCACCTCTCCAAGTTGGCCTGTAAGGATCAAGTCACCCTTTCCTTTCATCGTGGATGCCTCTACATACAGAACCTCTCCCCCAGCTTGGGTCCACGCCAGTCCCGTGGCAACTCCAATCTCATGTGATTCCTGCTCCAATTCGGGGAGGTATCTCGGCACACCCAGGTAGCAGTGAAGATTGGCGCGAGTGACGGTGAACGGCCCCTTTTCGTCTTCAGCCACTTTGCGGGCCACTTTGCGGCATATGGTGCCGATCTCACGTTCCAGGTTCCTGAGGCCAGCCTCTAAGGTATACTGTGATATCATATTCCGCAGCGCCTCTGGGCCAATCCTTACATGTTTTGAGGTGATGCCGTTCTCCTTGATCTGGCGCGGGATCAAAAACTGTTGGGCAATGGCAAGTTTCTCTTCTTCTGTATATCCGGCAAGCTCTATAGTCTCCATCCGATCTTTCAAGGCCGGGTGGATGGGGTCGGCCAGATTGGCCGTGGTAATAAACATAACCTTTGACAAATCAAAGGAGGTGTTCAGATAGTGGTCACTGAAGCTGACATTTTGTTCTGGATCGAGGACTTCAAGAAGGGCAGCAGATGGGTCCCCGCGGAAATCGGCACCAACCTTATCCACTTCATCCATCATGAATACGGGGTTGTTCGTACCACACTGCTTCAAGCCCTGAATGATCCGTCCCGGCATCGCTCCGATGTATGTGCGGCGGTGCCCCCGGATTTCGGCCTCGTCCCGAATTCCACCCAAGGACATACGAAAGAACTTCCGGTTCATAGCCCTTGCAATCGATCGCCCCAGAGAGGTCTTGCCCACTCCGGGAGGCCCCACAAAACAGAGTATAGGACCCTTCATTTGCTTGTTGAGCTTCCGCACGCTTAGATATTCCAGGATACGATCCTTTACCTTCTGGAGATCATAATGGTCCTCATCAAGGACCTCCTGAGCCTTCTTTATATCCAGGACTTCTTTGGTCGATTTGCTCCATGGCACCTCAACCAGCCAATCCAGGTATGTGCGCACAATAGAGGCCTCGGCAGCATCGGGGTGCATCTGCTCAAGACGCTTCAATTGCCTAAAGGCCTCTTTTTCAGCCTCCTTTGACATCTTGGCCTTCTTGATCTTCTTTGTATATTCTGAAATCTCCTGGGCCTTTTCGTCAAAATCTCCCAATTCTTTGTGGATGGCTCGCACCTGCTCCCTGAGAAAATATTCTCGCTGGGTCTTCGAGATCTCTTCCCTGGCATCTGACTGGATCTTGGCCTGCATGGCAGAGACTTCCAATTCCTTGCTCAGGAGTTCATTGACCTGATGAAGCTTCTGAATGGGATCATTCATCTCCAGAAGCTCCTGGGCTTGTTCTACCTTCAACTTGAGGTTTGAAGCTACCAAATCTGCCAATCGCCCCGGCTCATCTATTGCGCTCAAAATGGTGCTCACATCGCCGGTCAGCTCGCCTCGCAAGTCAAGAATTTTCTCAGTCTGTTCACAGGCATTGCGCATGAGTGCTTCGGCCTCAATGCTTGTCTTCTCTACTTCCTGTTCGGGAATCTGTTCAATTCTGACCTGGTAGAAAGGCTTTGTTTCTGCATAATCTATTATACGAGCCTTGCCTAAGCCTTGGACCAATATCTTGACTCGCCCGTCCGGAAGCTTGAACATACGTATAATCATGGCTACCGTACCCACCCCGTAGATTTCGTCTGGTGTGGGGTTTTCAACCTCAACGTCGCTTTGGGTGGATAGAAGAAGCAGGCGGTCTTTGGCCATAGCTGCATCCACGGCGCGAATTGACTTATCTCTACCCACAAATAAGGGAAGGACCATATACGTGAAGACAACAACGTCACGCACGGGAAGAAGAGGGAGTATATCCGGGATTTCTACGGGTTCACCATCTTCTTGTATTAGGTCAATGGAATCCACGCTATCTGTTTGTGCCATGCAGGTTCCTCCGTTTGCTTTTTCAATGGAATGATGGAGTGTTGGCCCGCTTTGCCTGAGCGAGAGCGATGGACGGCAGGTACTCCAATTGGGGCGAAGCCCTTGAGTCAAACTATATATTATAAAACATTATGTCTTGATGACAACAAAAATCTTGATTTTTTGATCTATTCCCTATACTTACCCCTTAAGTATTTGTGATGTTTCGCTTTTGCAAAGCCTGGTTGAGCCGGTTGAGTCTATTAACCCTGGGAAGTCCTTGAACATACCAGCTGCCAAACCGGCCAGACGCAACCAGTGGATTTCAAACGTGTTGTGGGGTAGCCCTTGATTCTTGAGTTTTTCATCTTCTTGTTTGGTATGGCGATGGGCAGTTTTTTGAATGTGTGTATTTACCGCCTTCCCCGGTCCGTTTCTTTGATACGCCCACGATCTATGTGCCCAAGCTGCCAGGCCAAGATTGTCTTTTACGATAACGTTCCTGTGGCAAGCTATATTTGGCTTCGAGGGCGATGTCGGCATTGTGGAACCGCAATCTCCTTGAGATATCCCCTGGTTGAACTTATATCAGGTCTCTTTGCAGTTGCCGTTTTTGCACGATATGGCCTCTCTTGGGAAAGCCTTTTTGTGTACGCTCTGGTCGCGGCCCTTCTGGTGATCACCTTCATTGACATTGATCATCAAATCATCCCCGATGTGATTACCTACCCTGGTATTGGGATCGGATTTCTCGCGTCGTTCGTCCTTGGTTACATCACGTATAAAGAGTCCCTGATTGGAATCATCTTTGGCGGCGGTGTTCTGCTTTTGGTTGCCTGGGGTTACTATTTGCTGACGAAAAGGGAAGGGATGGGTGGTGGTGATATCAAGTTACTTGCCATGATTGGCGCGTTCTTGGGCTGGAAAGGCGTCATATTTACGATTTTTGTTGGATCAGCTATTGGAACCGTAGTGGGCACGGTCATAGCCCTCCGCACGGAAGAGGGGCGAAGACTGCCGATCCCTTTTGGGCCCTTTCTTAGCCTTGGTGCGCTGGTTTTCCTGTTTTTTGGGCCGCAAATTATTGGCTGGTATGTGCAGATTCTGAGATAATGAAGACATTTTACCCAGGTCTTCGGACCGAAATTCTGCTGAGCCTGACCCTTCTGTTAGTGGCTGCCATGACCTTGACCAGCTTTGTGATTCTGAGGATCACGGAGCGAGATTTACTTCGATATAAGACGGCTGATGGCATGGCAGTCGCCCAAAGGATACAGGCGTCTGTTGAGGACAGCGGGAAGACAGCCGGGCCGGCTTCTCTTAAATTGTTAAAGGAACGCCTTCGCGACGGTATTTCCTGGATAGGCCATTCAGGACTGTATGATGAAATCGTTGTGATCGGGAGGGATGGCTCGGTATGGGCCGGTGAGGAGCATTCAAAGCGGTCAAACCAGCTTGGCGACAGCCAAATTGCCGGTGTCCTCAGGACGGGAAAGCCAAACACAAGGATAAACAGGGAACGCACCCTGCTTACCGTTACAGCTCCCCTTTTTGCAGATGGGCAATGCATTGCTGCCGTCAGAGTGCCTGTTCGCATTGATGCGGTGAGCCAGGGGTTAAAGAGATCCCGTGTTCTCATCTGGTTTTACATAGGCTTGAACGTGCTGGTCCTTGTTATCTTTGGAAACTTTCTTTTGTCCAGGATTGTGATCCGACCTATCAAACGTCTGGTCAAGATAGCCGATCATTTCGAAGAGACAGACCTCTTTTCCATAATGGCCAAGACCGATCGGAATGAGTTTGCGCACCTTACCATGGCCCTTAATCGGATGCTAAAGAGGCTTGCGGAAAACAAGGAGCGCCTGGAGGCCCATATTCGTTCTCTGGAAGCGGCCAACCTGGAACTCAAACAGGCCAGGGAGCAAGTGCTACGTTCAGAAAAGCT
>Ga0209427_10006087_pt1 | contig 13798 bp, 14 predicted proteins | sample DeeMarSWOR136_30_FD_187465 | JGI IMG/M metagenome (GOLD analysis project Ga0209427, IMG submission 187465) | Marine sediment microbial communities from White Oak River estuary, North Carolina - WOR-1-36_30 (SPAdes) (version 2) | ecosystem: Environmental > Aquatic > Marine > Intertidal zone >... | reverse complement strand
CAAATACTGTCCAAGTATCAGTTTCATCATAACATGTAGATCCATATTCATCCATCATATGCATGGTTCCTTCATAGCATAATGCACCATAGCTTCTTCTGATATTGTAGCTATAGGTTTCTATTAAAATATCAACGATTTCATCCTGTGCATCCATTGGTGGATTCCAACTTTGACTTTGAGTTGATGCAAAGATTCCAATTGCACCTGTTGGTTCCCCAACATTTGTTGCTCTAAGCCAGGCTTCTGCAAAACAGGAATCATAATCATCAAATTGTCCATTGTTACAAGCAACCGAACATATGAAAGGAAGCATATTGTCATTTTGTAAATTATTAATATCATTATTACTAAAACCAGTAGATCCCCAAGAAGTTGGAGAACCATGACCACAGTAATTTATAATACTTCTACCTTCATTTAATGCCTCAGTAACCATCTGAGATGTGCCTTGAGGATCATAAATCTGATCTACTTCAGTATATGTATAACCAAGTAAATCTTCTCTAATGTTATCAATATGCTCATCATCATATTCACCATCATCACCTGGCCCCTGATTAGAAGCAATTCCTGTACCTTTATGGTACCATTCTGCACTCTGTTGTGGATATTTTTCATATTCAATAGACCGCTCTACTTGTGTCTGTAATTGTTCTATATTTTGTGCCGAAAATCGCCCTACAAATAAATCCTGATAGTTATCATCTCCAACGATATACGAATAACTTGGATCAGATGCTGAACTTGTATACTGTGATATATATAGTGATGGTACCTGTTCTGCATCACCAACAAGTAATACAAAGGTTAGTCCAAAATCATCGTAATAATTTGCAATGTAGTTCTTAATTGCATTTGCATCACCGATTGTTGAAACATTCACCATCTCTGTTGGTATACCTTTCATATTTTTCCATTGGTAAAAAGGCAACATAGTATTCCAAAAGCCATCATAGGTAATAATCAACATATTTCCCTGTTCAGAAACGGGATCATATCTTTCTTGTTTGCCAAAATTGATAAAATGATTTTGGTAGATCAATTTAAAATCTGAGTCAACACTAAATGGTAGTTTTTCTCTATTTATTATATTTACATCATCAATTCCATTTTCATAAACCTTAACATCAATATTTGTGTAGAAGCGCAACAATTTTTTAACAGGATTATATTGTATAGGATATATTTCTACAACCTGGCCCCTATAGTCTCTTATTATGTATGGTTCTCTAAGTTTAGCAATATCACCTGGGAACCATTCATCTTTATTATATATTTCATCAAATTCATAAGGAACTTCATCGGGATTTATTGTTCTCGGTAAATTTCCTTTTGAAGGAGCAATTAATAAATTTTCATATTCAATATATGAACTATCAATCAAATCAATTTCCATCTTTGCAGTATCAGGTATCAAAATACTTCTACAGACATTTGGAATATCTGGTTTACCTTGCATAAGTAGATTTGATTCCTCACCAATAAAAATTTTTGAATATTCTTTATTGTCAATAATTACACAAGATTCCTCAAATTCATTTATTTCAAAGTTTAATTCTATTATATCATCGTATTCATCTATAACAATTTTAACTGGTTCACTTTTAATAAAATGTTTTACTCCAGATGTATAAGGTATAAAAATAGCTCCAATTAATAGTAGTATTATGCTAAATACTAAGGTTTTTTTGACATTTATGTCTTTCATTCCAATTACCACCCCAAATTAACAATTGATAATTGTGTTACATATATATAAATATCCCCTTTTGTAAATTTAATATATTAATTTAAATTGTTTTTATTATGTTTTAATAATATGTATTTTAAAGGAACATTTATTTTTTTTGTTTTAATTTTATAGATATTTTGTTTTTTAAAACAATTTTTTATGATTAATTATACAATTGTCATATCACCGTTGAGGACATTATTTATGCCAGAATTAGTTTTTATAATAAGACTACCATCATCATAAATGTCCTTGACTATTCCTTCTATCATATTTTTTTCTTCTATTATTCTGACCTTTTTCCCAATAATATTTGAATAGGTTAACCAGATTTTTTTAATGTGCTCAAAATCATTATTTTTCAATTTATAATAATTATTATCAAAATTCTCAAGTATCAAACCAAATAATTTTTCCCTAGATACTTCTGAGCCAATCTCTTGTTTAAGTGATATTGCAATATCTTCTAATTCCCCATCAATCTTATTATTAACATTGATTCCTATTCCAACTATTGCGTATTTTATTTTATTTAATTCTGCATTAAACTCAGTTAGAATTCCACATACTTTTTTATTTTTTAATAATACATCATTTGGCCATTTAATTTCTGTTTTCAATCCAGCAATATCTCTTATCGCTTGAGTAACTGAAATTGATGCAGCCATTGTAATAACCATTCCACGTTTTGGAGAAATATCTGGATACAAAATTACTGAAAACCATAGTCCACCATGAGGTGAAATCCAACTTCTATTTTTTCTACCTCTACCTTTGGTTTGAACATCTGCGATTACAATCGTTCCATTGTCAATATTTTCATCTATTAATTTCTTTGCATAAAGGTTTGTTGATGGAATTTTATTAAAATGAATAATTTTTTTTCCAATAATCTTTGTTTTAAGATTCAAAGAATATGATTTATGTGTCAAGTTCTCGACCATAAGCAATCTTTGGTGTTATACCAGTTGCGATTAGGGCAACAATTATTGTTTTTATAATATCAGTAATAATGAAAGGAAATACTGATATTGTTAATAATTCCCAGATACCAATTGAAGTACCGAACCATAGATATAAATGTAGTAATCCAGGAATATAAATAAGAAAAAATGTTGAAAACAACATTAATGAAACCATGCTTAAAAATTTCCTTGATTTTATATAACTATCAACAACAAATCCTATGAAAAATGCCGCTATAATAAATCCAATAATATATCCTCCAGTAGGACCTGCTAAATATGCAAAACCAGCATTAAATCCTGTAAACCATGGAACACCAAATGCTCCAATTCCTACATACAAACATTGGCTTATTCCGCCATATTTTCCAAGCAAGATTCCAGCAAGTAAAACACCAAATACTTGTCCTGTGACAGGTACAGGTGTTCCAGGTAAATAAAATCTTAATTGTGCCAAAATACCAGTTAAACATGCAAAGGTAAAAGCTAAAGAAATCTTATAGATAAAGTTTAATTCGTATCTCCAATGAAACAAATTGTATCTAGCTTTTTTGTATTTGTCAATATACATTGTTATTTCCATAATATTAATCCCCAATAAATGAAAATATATCTGGCGGGATTGTTAATTGTTTATTTATGTTTTTCCCTAAGATTTAAATTTTAATCTATATTCTCAAGGATTGATAGACATGACTTATGAAACACTAACATCTGAAATTAGAGATAATATTGCATATGTTACCTTAAATAGACCTGAGCGACTAAATTCATTTGATATGAAGCTTGGAGAGGAACTCTACAAAGCATTACATGAAATCTCAAAAAATGAAGAAATTAGAGTAGCCATATTAAAGGGTACAGGTAAAGGTTTTTGTGGAGGTGGAGATGTAAAAGAGATGTATGCAGCAAAAGATAAATCAAAATTCTTAAGAGATCTTACTAAAGCAATACATAAATGTGTAATAGAAATTAGAACAATGGAAAAACCAGTTATTGCTGCAGTTAATGGCTATGCATTTGGTGCTGGTCTTTCTCTTGCAATTGCATGTGATATAATTATTGCTGTTAAAGAAGCGAAATTTGGTACAGCATTTATTGGAATTGGACTTGCTCCAGGTTGCGGAACTCAATTTTTTACTAAACTCGTTGGATATCAAAAAGCTTGTGAGTATATTCTAACCTCAAAAACATTTACTGCTGAAGAAGCATTAGAGCTAGGAATAATTAATCATTTGGTTGATTCAGTAGACCTTGATAATGAAGTTGAAAAATTTGTATTTAAATTTAAAAAATTACCACCTATCGCTGTTGGAAAAGCGAAAATGCTTATCAATAAAAGTATGGAAAATGACATGATATCTCATCTAGATCTTGAAAGTAAAACTGCATCATTTGCAGCAGGAACTAAGGATTTTAAAGAAGGAGTTACCGCTTTTGTTGAAAAAAGAAAACCTGTTTTTAAAGGAAAATGAAGTTATTATCGACAATTGATGGTAAAACTTTAGAAAGATTTATCTATTCTGCCTATCATCGCCAGATTAGACTTTGGGGGAGCATAAATGAGTAATAATACTATAGAAATCCAAAGAGAAAAGGATGTTATAACAGTTTACCTTAATAGACCTGAAGTCCATAATGCAATGAGCGAAAAACTAATGAAAGACCTCACCTCATCTTTTTTAGATTTAAGTAAAGATAACAAAGTGAGAGCAATAATTCTAACAGGAAAAGGTAAATCCTTCTGTGCTGGAGCTGACCTAAATTGGATGAAAAGTATGGTTAAATATTCAAAGGAGGAAAATATAAGGGACAGTAGACTCTTGGTCTCTCTTTATGATAGTATATATAAATGTACTAAACCAGTAATCTGTCGTGTTAATGGACATGCATTTGGAGGTGGACTTGGTCTTTTTGCAGTTTGTGATATTGTAATTGCAATTCCTGATTGTAAATTTGCATTTAGTGAGGTAAAACTTGGAATTATTCCAGCCGTAATTTCTACGTACATTGCAAGACGTGTCAGTATTTCAAATATGAGACGGCTTTTTATTACAGGAGAAAGATTTGACTCACAATATGCAAAAAGCATTGGTCTTATTGATTATGTTGCATCAGAAGATAAAATTGATGAAAAAATCAAATTATATATTAAACTTTTACGCTCATCAGGCTCTATTGCAATAAACGAAGTGAAAAAATTATTTGATTTTTATGAAAAAATGAATATTGGTGATTATAAGAATTACACTGTTGAAAAAATATCTGAACTAAGAATTTCTGATGAAGGTCAAGAAGGTATAAATGCATTTCTTGAAAAAAGAAAACCAAAATGGAGTGAATAATTTGTTTAAAAAGGTCCTTATTGCAAACCGTGGGGAAATTGCTGTCAGAATTATCAAGACCTGCCAAGAGATGGGTATTAAAACTGTAGCAATATATTCAGATGTTGACAAGGATGCAATTCATGTTCAACTCGCAGATGAATCAGTAAATTTAGGTGACCCTACTCCTATTGAAAGCTATTTAAATATTCCAAAAATCATTAAGATTGCTAAGGACACTGGTTCTGAAGCAATTCATCCTGGTTATGGTTTTCTTGCAGAAAATCCTGATTTTGCCCATTCATGTAAGGATGTTGGTATAAAATTTATAGGTCCTGAGTCAAAGGTAATAAGTTTGATGGGTGATAAGATTGCTGCAAAAACCACAATGGAAAAGGCAGGTGTACCTGTTATTCCCGGTTATCATGGTTTAAAACAGGATAATGATACTCTGATAAAAGAAGGAAAAAAGATTGGTTTTCCTCTACTTGTAAAAGCTACTGCTGGTGGCGGCGGTAAAGGAATGAGAATAGTATATTCAGAGGATTTACTTGAACAATCAATTGAAAGTGCAAAGCGGGAGTCTAAATCAGCTTTTGGTGATGACAGTGTGTTTCTTGAAAAATATCTTGACAAACCAAGACATATTGAGATTCAAATTCTTGCTGATGAACATGGAAATATCGTTCATCTTTTTGAAAGGGAATGCTCTATTCAAAGGAGACATCAAAAGATAATCGAAGAAACACCTTCTCCTGTGATGACAGAATCTCTTAGGCAAAAAATGGGAAAAGCAGCAGTTGCCGCTGCTGAAGCTGTGGGTTATTCTAACGCAGGAACTGTTGAATTCATGGTTGATGGAAATCTTAATTTTTATTTTATGGAAATGAACACAAGACTTCAAGTAGAGCATCCTATAACAGAAGCTACAACTGGAATTGACCTTGCTAAATGGCAAATTAGAATAGCAAGTGGCGTAAAGCTTGCTTTAAAGCAGAAAGATATTCTACAGAGAGGTCATGCTATTGAATGTAGAATTTATGCTGAAGATCCTGCAAATGGTTTTCTCCCAAGTACGGGTATTATTTCAAAGGTAGAACCACCAAAAGGCCCAAATATTAGAGATGATTCTGGAATTTTTTCAGGTATTAAAATCACACCATATTATGATCCTCTTCTAGCAAAGCTTGTTGTTTATGCAGAAAATAGAGATGAGTGTATTAATAAAATGAGATGGGCATTATCCAGATATATGGTTTTAGGTGTAACAACAAATATCTCATTTTTAAATGAAGTACTTCTTCATGATGAATTTAGAAAAGGAAATATCTCAACCCATTTTATTGATGATTATTTCAAGGATTGGACTGTAACAAAAAATGGTCTTCCCCTAGATGCAATTATTGCTCTTGCAGTTTATGATTCAATTCATACAAAAAGAGAAGAAATTGTAAGATACAAAGAAGCTGATCCGCATTCACCTTGGAAACATGTTGGACGTTGGAGAGTTGGAAGTAGGGAGAGCTGAAGATGTTTATTAATTACGAACATGAGAATCATGTATACAATGTCTCGATTGAACGTAGAGAAAAATATTTTTTTATAACCTATGACAACTCAGAATACAAAGTTGAGGTTGAAGAAACAAAACCTGGACAACTTAAAATAAAGATCGGTGACAGATTAATAAAATCAATAATTACTGAAGGCGAAAAGGAAAAGTTTGTTTTTGTAAATGGACAGGTTTTTAGGGTCAAACCTGTTGAACTAACTGGGAAAAAGAAAGTAAGGAAAAAAGAAGAGGGAACCCTTAGTTCACCAATATCTGGAAAGGTTGTAACTGTAAAAGTAAAAAATGGTGATACTGTAAAAAAAGGAGAGGTGCTTATGGTAATTGAAGCTATGAAAATGGAATATTTAATCAGAGCACCTTATAATGGAACGGTTAAAAGGGTTAATTTTAAGGAGAAGGACCAAGTAGAAATTGGTCAAATTACAGTTGAAGTTGATAAGGAGGAATAATTTTATGGATGTAATTGAAAGTAATATTAATACCTCTGGTAAGGATTTCAAGGATAACTATAAGCATTATAAGATGTTGGTTGATAATTTAAAAGAAAAAATATCAATTGCTCAAAAGGGCGGAGGAGCGGAAAAGATAAAACTCCATAAATCAAGAAATAAGATGCTTGCTCGTGAAAGAATCGATGCATTACTTGACCCTGATACTCCTTTTATAGAATTCAATACTCTTGGTGCATATGGTATGTATAATGATAAGGCACCATGTGCTGGAATTGTAACAGGTATTGGAATAGTTCATGGTCGAGAGGTAGTAGTAATAGCAAATGATGCAACTGTTTCAGGTGGAACATATTATCCAATGACAGTAAAAAAACATCTTCGTGCTCAAGAGATTGCAAAACATAATAATTTGCCCTGTATATATTTAGTTGATTCAGGTGGAGCCTTTTTACCAATGCAGGACGAGGTATTTCCTGATAGAGAACATTTCGGAAGAATTTTTTATAACCAAGCAGTAATGTCATCAATGGATATTCCACAAATATCTGCGGTTATGGGTTCTTGTACTGCCGGCGGTGCTTATGTTCCAGCAATGTCAGATGAAACTATTATTGTAAAAGGAACTGGAACAATATTTCTAGGTGGTCCACCTCTTGTTAAAGCGGCGACTGGTGAAGAAGTAAGTGCTGAGGATCTTGGTGGTGCAGATGTACACTGCAAGGAAAGTGGAGTGTCTGATCATTATGCACACAATGACATGGAAGCAATCCATATTACAAGAAATATTATTGAAAATCTAAATAGACCTGAAAAGACACATCTAGATGTAATAAAACCTGAAGAACCAGCATATGATATAAACGAAATATATGGAATTATTCCAAAGGACCTTAGGAAAGTATTTGACGTAAGAGAAATACTTGCAAGAATTGTTGATGAATCAAAATTCCATGAGTTCAAGCAACTTTATGGTGAAACAATTGTATGCGGTTTTGCAAGAATAATGGGTTATCCTGTTGGAATTCTTGCAAATAATGGAGTTTTATTTTCTGAATCTGCATTGAAGGGGTCTCACTTCATCGAAATATGTTGTCAGCGAAAAATACCTCTTATTTTCTTCCAAAATATTACAGGTTTTATGGTTGGAAGAAAGTATGAAGCAGGAGGTATTGCAAAAGATGGGGCAAAAATGGTAAATGCTGTTGCTACTGCAAATGTTCCAAAATTTACGGTAATTATCGGTGGGTCTTTTGGAGCAGGTAACTATGGAATGTGTGGAAGAGCTTATCAACCCAGACAGCTTTGGATGTGGCCTAATGCAAGAATTTCTGTAATGGGTGGAGAGCAAGCCGCAAATGTACTTCTTACCGTTAAACGTGATCAACTTTGGAGGAAAGGAAAAGAACTCACAAAAGAGGAAGAAAAAGCAATAAAGGAACCAATCCTTGAAAAATATGAAATTGAGGGTAACCCTTATTACAGTACAGCGAGGATTTGGGATGATGGAATAATTGATCCTGTAGACACAAGAATGGTTTTAGCACTTGGAATATCAGATTCATTAAATTCTCCGATTCCTGATTGGAAACCTGGTGTATTTAGAATGTAAAAAATAAAAAAAAAATCAATATGAAATATGAAGTTGTAGTTGTTGGTGCAGGACCAGCGGGCTCAACTGCCGCAAAATTTCTTTCAGAAAGTGGAGTAAATGTTCTTTTAGTTGATAAAAGCAAATTTCCTAGAGATAAACCATGTGGCGGTGGACTTCCTTTAAGGGTTTTTAATAGATTTTCATACATAAAAAAAGATTTAATTGACTCTTATTCGTATGCCACTTTTGCATATTCACCTTCACTAAAATATCATATGGAATTAGAAAGAAATGAACCTTTGATCGCAATGGTTCTAAGAGAAAAATTTGATTATGAATTGTTAAAAATTGCAATGGAATCTGGAACAAATTTCATCGAAGGAAAAATTGTTCAGAATATTAAAATAACTGAAAATTCAGCTAAGATTTTTTTAAATGATGGAACAGCTATTGAATCAGAAATTGTGATTGGTGCAGATGGTGTATGGAGCACAATAGCAAAAAAGACCGGGCTTCGTGCAGATTATAAAAATATATGTATTTGCCTTTTTGAAGAGTATAATCTAGATAAAAAGATCCTTGACCGCTTTTTTGGTGAAAAAAGGACATGTCATATACATTTGAGTGTAAATAAAACAGTAGGTTATGGATGGGTATTTCCAAAAAAAGAACATCTAAACATTGGAATATCTGAGTTTAGACATGCAAAAGATTCTAATAAATCAAAAAGTACAATAAAAGAAAATTATGAGACATATATAAGAATACTAAAAGAAAGTAATATTATTCCTAGAAATTTAAAGAAAGAAAATTGTAGAGGAGCTGCATTGCCCACATATCCCCTAGAAAAAACATATTCTGATAGGGTGATTCTTTGTGGTGATGCTGCTGGTTTTGCAAATCCAATGACAGGTGAAGGAATCTATCATGCAATGGTATCTGGAAAAATTGCAGCCGATATAATAAAAAAAGCTCTTGAAAAACATAATACAAGTGAAAAATTCTTTTCACGATATCAGAAAATTTGGAAAAAGGATTTTGGAAAGGATTTAAAGATTCTTTACAAAACTTCAAAATTATGGGGAAGTGACAATGAAAAGCTTATAGATATAATTTGCCTGGATAAAAAACTTGGAGAATATGGTGTTGATGCAATAATTGGTAGGATTGGTGCACGAAAATGCAGAAAAAAAATGATAAGAAGATTAATTTATCTAAAACTTTTTAATAGAATTAACGGAAAAAATAAATAGACATTTTATGTCAATTAGGCTTTATTATCAATCTTTGTAATGCCTTATAGCCTCTTACAGCATCTCTTACATCAACAATAAAAGTTATTTCCAGATCAATTGATATTACTTCAATTATGTTTATATTTTCCCAAGCAAAATTTCTAACTATCTGAAATAACACACCTGCTCTATCTACAAGACATTTATCAATTGTAAATGATAAGGAAACAAGATTTTCCTCAATATTTGTTATTGTCTCATCCCTTAAAAATTGACAAATATTTTCCTTGTATCTTTCATTTGTGACGACGCTTAAGGAATTTTTACCATAAATAATATGGAGTATATCTCCCTTTTTGAATTGTATTATATCATATATCCTCTTTAGCTTGTCAAAAAGGCTATTGCTCCTTAATACATTTATATCCATTACATTTGTTTTTAAATTAACCTCAGAAGTATTTGCATCAAACTTGATATCCTGAAATTTGTAGTTCATCTTTTCAGAGTACCTACGAATTGCTGCAACTATTGCATAATGAGCTACTTCCTTTTTTAGCTCTTCTTCAATATCAGGTTTTAGTTTTTTAGCAACAGATCCATAAGATGCTATACCCTTTCCAATTGCCTCCTGCAAATAGATATTATCGTTTATCAATTTCGTGACAATATGGCTAATTGTTACCATGATTCTCAATTTTATATAATTTAAATATTATATAAATCTTATTGTTCAAATTCTAACCAAATTAAAGGAAAAATGTTATATTTTATAACAAAACGTACGTATAGTAACAAAAATGATATAAAAAAGTTATATTCAAAAAATTGTAAAAATAAAAATTTAAAAAAAAAAAAAAATTTAATCTTTTTTTGTAATAAAATTGAATATCTTATGTAACATTTAAATATAACTGGAAAGATTTATTTTTTGAGGGAGGTTAGTAAAAATGAAAAAATTTCGAGTATTGTTGAAAAATTTTTTAACTATCGGTTTAATTATTTTATTTAGTTTAACTATCACAATTCCAGAAATTTTTGCGGTTGATTATCAAAAAGAAATTGTTTATGAAAATAAAAATCATTTTAATGAAAATGAATCCTATGATGATAATTGGGAGTTATTTACAAGAATAGAAGGGTATGCAAGATTAAATTGGATAAAAATAAAGGGTACTCATCGTTCAAAAGAGTATGGAGAAGCAGAAATAATAAAAGGAGAATTTGATGGTGTGAAAATATTAGGGATAAAAGTAACTAATGAGTCAAAAAGAATATTTTACAAAAGAGACGTTGAATACATATATGCGCCAAGTTTCATTGGACATGAAATGATTAGTATGGTACCAGGACATGAAGGATATGCTGTATTTGGATGGGCATTTGGAAATATTGATTGGTATTAAAAATATTAACTAAATAATAAAAAAGAAAAAATGAAAAAAAATACACTACTTATTATTGTAATAACAATATTAATTCTGAAGACAAGCATTACATAACAGATGCGAGTTATAAAAAAAATTGGCTTTCATTATCTAATTATAACGGTTATATTTTATATGTTGGAGGAATTGGACCTGGTAACTACTCAACAATTCAGAAAGCAATAGATGATGCCTCTGACGGTGATACTGTCTTTGTATTTAATGACTCATCACCATATATTGAAAACATAATAATACAAAAATCAATAAATCTAATCTGGGAGGATTGGAAATCTACAGTTATCGATGGTAAAAAAAATAGAAAAAATATTATTCATTTAATGGCAGATTGTAATAATATCAGAGGATTTACAATAAAAAATGGAACTTCTGGAATTAAAATAAATTCAAATAACAATTCAATTATTGGAAATTTCATTATAGATAATATAAGAGGAGGGGTAGTAGCAGAAAATTCAGAATTCAATAAAATTATAGAAAATAGAATCATAAATAATTTTTATGGAATACAATTATATGAAAAATCTCATTATAATTTAATATCAAATAATTTAATTAGAAAAAGTTATTGGACAGGGATAATGATTGGTAATCCTGTAGTACCACTCATACTAATTAATAAAAATTATTATCCAGCTATTGGAACTGATAATTCCAGTTATAATACAATAGAAAAAAATTCGCTTATAAATCCTATCTCAAATACTGTTTTTTACGAATGTAAAACAAATTTCTGGGATAGTAATTATTGGGGTAGACCAAGAATTTTTCCAAAGATTATTAGGGGTTCAGACGAATATGATGAAAAGATGGATTAATATTGATTGGTATCCAGCTTTTCTACCATATCATAAATTATTTTAATATATAATTATAGTAAATTTTAATAAAAGTAATATAGGTTTATAAATAAAAAGTATATTTAGGTCTTGGTGGGATTGGAGAGATAAATGAAAGACAAAATCCTAAAAGAAGTAGTTGAATGGTACAATCAACAAAAAGTAAAAGATGAGATTTTTATAGAGGATTTTGTAGATATAGTTATTAGCAAAACAACTGATTTTCTTTTTGAGGAAATAAAAGATGGGCTCAAGGAAGAATTTGAAAAAGGTAACTTGAAGCATCCATTTATTATTTCAAGTGACTATTATCTATATCTCAAGCTAAAAGAAATAAAAGATAAGGTTGTTAAAACAACAAAGATAAATATTTCAAATGACCAAGATATACTTGAGGAATAAATAACAATCATTTGTTAGATATTTGGTGAAAATCAAATGAAGCTTACATTAAAATTTCTAAGACCATTTAAAGATATTATTGGAAAATCTGAAATATTGTTAAATATAGATGTTAACACTCTTAAGGATTTATTAAATAGTCTTGTTTCGAAATATCCACAAATTGAAAAAGAAGTATTTAAAAAAGAGCAAGAGCTAACAGATTACATTTGCATTTTTGTAAACGATAAACCAATTTCAGCATTAAATATGCTTAATACAAAACTAAAAAATGATGACACTTTATTGTTTTTTATACCAGTTAGTGGAGGATAAAATTCAAAGAGAATTTATCATACCTCTATCATATAAAATTGTAGCATCAAGTATCTCACCATCAGTAATCTCCAGAAACTTAAGAGTTTGATTCAGAGTGTCTAGCATCAATTTTTTGTCTTTAGGAAGCAAACCATAAACACCTCTATAAACAATATTACTATCAACCCAGATATAATTTGTGAAATGATCAGATGCAAGTTCACATTTTTTTAAATCAAGGTTTTCTAAAAAAATCTTAGCTTCTTCTAACTTTTCAACAGGTGAAGTAGGAATGTATTTACCTTCTTTCATTTTTTCTTCAAGAAGTGATCCATGCTGCACAACAAGTGTTCTAAGGCGAATAAAATCAGGATTTACTTTATTGCATACATTAGCCGATTCCATTGCATGCTCTTTAAATCTCATCTTTCCGCCAGCACCAATAAGAATATAAAATGAAAGGTCAAGCCCTGCATCCTTTGCTAGTTTACCGCCTTTAATCATTTCTTCAGGAGTTGATCCTTTCTTTAAGAATTCTAATGTTTTTTTATCACCTGATTCAAGACCCACATGAACTCTAGTAAGACCTGCTTTTTTTATTTTTTTCAATTTTTCAGAACCTAGCTTCATCAATGTCTTTGCTCTTGCATAAGAAGTAATACGTTTTGCGTCTGGAAATCTTAATTTTATATATTTGATTATCTCTTCAATATTTTTCATAACAAGACTGTCTGAATCTGCAATAAAAATTGTTTTTGCTCTACCATATATTTTTACTGCCTTGTCTATATCTTTTTTAACTTCTTCCACTGGTTTTGGTTGGAATTTAAGAGTTTTATACATTGTACAAAAAAGACATCTGTTCCAAGGACAACCTCTTGATGCTCGAATAAGAGAAGATCCAGCTTCATTAGGTGGTCTATAGGGTGGATAATCG
>Ga0209427_10006085_pt1 | contig 13800 bp, 13 predicted proteins | sample DeeMarSWOR136_30_FD_187465 | JGI IMG/M metagenome (GOLD analysis project Ga0209427, IMG submission 187465) | Marine sediment microbial communities from White Oak River estuary, North Carolina - WOR-1-36_30 (SPAdes) (version 2) | ecosystem: Environmental > Aquatic > Marine > Intertidal zone >... | reverse complement strand
TTCAGCTACTTATCTTCGATGTCGACTAATCTTCAACCTTGATGATTACGGGAAGAAAGGAAGTATAACGCTGGGCGTCAGCGGGAGGTAGGCGCCGCTTCCCACCGATCCGCTGCAAGCCATGGTTATGTGGTCCTTTGTTTTTCACTGGAGAAGACCGTGACTGACGAGATAGCTTCTGCCGGGTTGCATAATGTACCACTCAGTTCTCGATCTCTCGCCTGTCCAATCGGAGCCCATGGTATAGCTACAGTGAACGAACTCCATCTTCTCAAGCTCCTTCAGATGAAATGTGGCCAGTTGTTCGCTTATGCTGACTGCGCGAGCAACCTGAGCATCGGTTATGTTTTCGTGTTGTGAGACGAGGATTAGTATTTTCTCTCTCAACTCTTCCAAACGGCCTGCGCCCTGGTCCGCAGAAAGCTGTTCTTCGAGTTCCTTAATCTTTTCTTTCAGTCTAAAGTTTTCAAGTTCAAAGCGCTCCTTGTCGGACTCAAGCCCCTTGGCTCGAAGCTCCGACTCCGAAAGCTTCTTCTCAAGGGCTGCATACTGCTCTTTGACGAGTGCAATGCGTTCCTTCAATATCGCGGCAGAGCCATGCTCTGTGATCAGCTTTTCGATGCCATCAAAGAGGCCCATAGTTTATTCTCCTTTCACATAACATTATATATTAAGCAGACTCTACCTTTTCTCATAAACACCTGGAATTACTAAGGACTATACAGAAATTTGATAAGTAACTCAATGAGATTAAATTTCATGGACTATTAAACAGATACGGCCGGTAGCATTGCAAATGGGGTCCGTTTCTTGAAAAGCAGGTGAGATCTAACGACCGAAATCAGTGTTGAACTTGCTATTGTAAACCACCACTTCATTAATTACCCTATCTTCCCAAGCCTTGCCCTGCATTATACAGATCTCACAAGCCCCATCCTCAGCATCCCTGTAAATGCCTATTTGAGGATGTAAACTACCATCCCTGTCAAGGCACGTAGGTTAAGCCATTTGACAAGTGCAATAGAAAAGGCAGAGCCAAATTAATGACCCCGCCTTTTAGGAGGAAAAGGGTCTTATTTTTGATAATACTTCAATTCGTTAAGGTTGACGCTAACTGATCACCTCCTTTTGCTAGATGAGTTTGCTTACCTCTTCCTAAACCTCCTTCCGAATACAGCCAGACCGACTAGACCAGAGCCAAGTAGCAGCATGGTAGCAGGTTCGGGGACTGGAGCAACATCAATAGAAACATCCCATGTAAACCATGCCGTTGCTTCGGCATATCTGGAGCTGGTATACAGACACTGTTCTTGCATAGGATCAAGAGGAACCCAATTTACCCAAAAATCGTCGATTCCAGCAGAAATGTAAGCAAATTCAACACCAGCGGAAAGGCCTCCAAGTAATGCCGCTACCAGCACTGCATCTTCAAACTGCCTATTCCGATGAAACTATCCACCTGTTCCGAAGGATTCCATCCACTTGTTCCGAAAACAATCATCCATCTATTCCGAAGATAACCATCCAATTAGTCGGAGCGAAGCGACGCCTGGGTGTTTTATTTTTCAGAATTTTTCCTATCCGTCAAGTTTGAATGTATTTTTCTCATAGAACCTCCTTTCAGGTTAATCTTGTGAGCATTGTGTATAAGGCGATCAAGGATCGCATCGGCGATCGTTGGATCCCCTATGGTATCGTGCCAATTTTCTACGGGCAGTTGAGTAGCCACGATTGTGGAGGAGAGGCCATGTCTGTCCTCGATGACCTCCAGGAGGTCTCGGCGTTCAGGTGCACTCATGGGTGCAAGGCCGAGATCATCTATCACGAGGACTTTGGCTTTAGCCAATTTGTTCATTATCTTGGGATAGGTACCATCGGCTTTTGCAATGGCGAGTTCCTGGAACAGCCTGGGAGCCCTGATGTAGAAAGAGGAAAAGCCCATGCGGCACGCCCTGTTTGCCAGGGCACAGGCGAGATAGCTCTTTCCGACGCCAATGGGACCTGTGATTATGATATTTTGAGCATTTCTAATCCAATCACAGCTGGCAAGGTGTAAGATGACCGACTTGTCCATGCTCCGGGGGGTCTTATAGTCGATATCCTCAATGCAAGCGTTGATTTTAAGTTTTGCGGTCTTCAGGAGGCGGTGCATTCGACGATCTTCTCTCCATGTCCATTGGCGGTCTACAAGCAGAGCGAAGCGTTCTTCAAATGAGAGTTCCTTGACATTGACTCCCAGGAGCTGCTCTTTAAAACCATCGGCCATTCCGTTGAGTTTCATGGCATAGAGCTTCTCGATAGTCTGTTCATTGAGCATGAGGTACCTCCCTTTAGTGGTAGTATTCGTTCCCCCGGATATTGTCATGGGCAAGGGGGGTTGGGTCTTCGGTTTGATCAAGCACGGCAGGCTGCTGATCGAGTCCATTTTTGAGGATGGACTCCACACTCTTGTAGGAGAGACCGTTAAGGGCGAGTGCCCGAGCGCATGCCTTCTCCACACGCTCGGCAGAGTAACGTCTTGCTAACCGCATGATGCCAAGGCAGGATCTAAAGCCCTGCTCGGGATGCGGTCTGCTCCGCATGATTTGCGTTACGAGTTTTTCAGTTTTGGGGCCATTTTCTCCTGCCCATCTGATAATCCTTGATGGAGTCCACTCAAGATACCTCCGGTGGGATTTCGGCATGTGTTCTGTGAGGGTAGTAAAGCCTCCCTCCCGGTAACTTCTTTGGTGGCTTGCGACCCGCCGATTCTTAAAGAGGACCTCAACTGTCGCGGAAGTTAAGCGCACATCCACTTGCCCTTTTACGAGCTGAGAGGGGACGCTGTAGTAGTGACGATCAACTTGGATATGGTAGTCGATGTTGACCCTGGCCTTTTTCCATTCGGCATACTCATAACGACGTTCAGGGAGGGGTTTAAGGGCAGGCTTATCGATGGTTTCATAGAGCCTCCTGCGAGTGGTATTGAGTTTCTGGAATGTGCGATTGTTAAGTTCCTCTAGTCTTTGGGCAATAGCCTTATTGAGCTCTGTGAGGCTGAAGAAGGTGTGGTTTCTAAGGGGTGCCAGGATCCAGCGCTCAGCGACCAGGACAGCTGACTCGACCTTGGCTTTATCTCGTGGTTTTGCACTCCGCGCCGGAATAACAGTGGTTCCATAATATTGGGCGAGCTCTAGGTAGGTGGGGTTGATGTCAGGCTCGTATCTGCACGGATTGGTGACGCCTGCCTTAAGATTGTCAGGCACCAGGATCTCCGGGACCCCCTGAAAAAACTCAAAAGCGTGGACATGGGCTTTGATCCATGAGGGCAAATCCTGAGCTAGCATTGCCTGTGCGTAGGTATAATTACTAGCACCGAGGGTCGCCACAAAGATCTGAGCTCCAGTGATTTGCCCTGTTAATCGGTCGATTATGGGAACTGTCTGCCCTGCATAATCGATGAAGAGCTTTTCTCCGGCCCGGTGCTCTTGTCGGAGGGTAACATCGAGTTTCTTGGCCCATTGTCGATAAAGATTGCAGAACTGGCTATATTGATAACCCTCTGGGTTCGCTTTTCTGTACTCAAACCAGAGCAGTTGCACGGTGACCCCTTTTCTCTTTAGCTCCTGGAACAGATACTCCATTGGTGGCATCTGGCGCCCCCTGGAGGCATTTTTTGTCGGGCTGGGGAATAGGAGGCTCTCAAGGGTGCCATCGTCGAGATCCTCAGGGATCGGCCATGAAAGACCTGCTAATAGAGCCCTGGTAAGGTATTCCCGCACTGTGGCGTGGCAAATGGAGCAGCTCTTGGCGACCTGCCTGTTGCTCAATTTATGAACCCACTTTAGCCTGAGAACTTCTTTGATCTTTCGCATGGATAATCTCCTCTTTGCCATAGACTCTTCCTCCGGTATAGATTTTGAGGAAAAGTACTTTAGGCAAGGCTAATAATCCAGCGTCACTAAAATGAGGCCCGTCTAAAGTGGACGGAATGCTTCGGAACAGGTGGATGGAATAAATCGGAATGAGTGGATGGAATGGTTCGGAATGAATGGATGGTTTAAATCGGAATGGGTGGATAGATTACGTCGGAATACGCATAAACAATAGGTTTATCCCCACATCACTTGTGCTGTAGGAAAACTCATCAATGGTTAATGATATCGCTGATACCGGCTGTTCCAATAAACTGGTTTCCCCTACTGGATTTAGCAGACTATCGTCGATAGAGAAACTAAAAGAACCAGAAACGGGATCATCTGGCGGTGGCAGATCAGGACCCCACTCAACTTCGAAGTTGGAAGCCGTAAAAACTCCTTCCCAAGCAATGATATCAGCGTTTGCTACTCCAACCACTCCCACCAATAAGATTATTGTGCATAGAAAGGCAAAGTGCTTTTTCATTTCTTCACCTCCTTTCACTGAAAGGTAATCATTTAAAGTTCTTGCTGACTAATCTGCTTCTGCAATTAGCAATCAGGGAATGTTGTGAGGGTTTGAACAGGAATTGAATAGGAAAAACCTATGCAGAGAGATGAAATACAACAGGCACATGGCACTCAGGCTGTGCTGCCAGCGTATCGAATTTCAGAAGGAACAGAAACACGCACTGTTCAGTTATAGTCTGATGTTCTTTCCACAGACCTCACGATCGCTTAGGTTTGTCAAAGGGGAAACAACAGCTCCCAACAGAATGCACTGTATTCTGTTAGGAGCAAGGCCAGCACATTTTCAGGGGTTTCTCCATGGGACTTTCCTTCTAGGTATTGATCTTGATTACCCCTTGCTAAACCTCCTTCCGAATGTAGCCAAACCGACCAAGCCAAAACCGAGCAGCAGTATGGTTGCAGGTTCGGAACTAGGCGATAGATCCGCTTATGACCCGATATAGGAGTAATCCCAAATAGATTGCGGTATCGTTAAAGGAAGAAAGGGGCAAAAACAGACCCCTTTCTCCTTTGTCGCTTAGCCTCGTCTAAACAGCTTCTTCCTTCCGAATGCAGCTAGACCGATTAAGCCAGTGCCGAGCAGGAGCATGGTAGCTGGTTCGGGGACAGGGGTAGTGGCAGTGGTCAACACCAATTGTCGAATACTCGTAGTACTTGTACTATCAAAAAGAAATGAATTATAAACAAGAGAGGGATCGGGTTCAAATTCGGAAATGGTACCGCCGATAGCGAAAAGACCTCCAAGATTCCCATTAATATCTGTAAGGGCGCCTGCGTTCAGCTGAAGTGTAAGAAGTCCACTATCTGTGCTAGCGACGGTTACATCGCCATATAACGTTCCTGTTCCCAAGTCATCGAATATTCCTTCTAAATCGCTGTAAGAGGTGTCACCCTTGGCTGCCAAACCACCCGCCCTGAGTTCCGAAATATCTGAACTTACATCATAAATCGAATAAGTTATTGAAGTTGTAGAAGAGTCACCGAAATTACCAGGGCTTAAAATGAGTTCAGCTGCCAACACAGGCTCACTGATAGCTGAAAGATCAAATACAAAGAAATTGTTCGATTTGCGATACGAGTACGACATTTCTATAACGATGAAGGAATACTCTTCAACACAATATTCTTCATCCTCAGACTCGTGGTATATAGTAGTCGGCGCCATGGTGCCTTCGGAAAACGTGTAAGAACCTGAATCAATAGCATTCAGTGTTAGTGCGTAGATATTCTGTCCTGCCAATAAAATAGAGAATAAAGCTAAAGAAATAACGACTGTAATGAATTTCATTCTGACCATATCGACATCCTCCATGAATATTGAAAATCATTGTCAGTTTCCTGTGCCTTATTGCTCCTTCAAGAACTTGAGGTATTTTGCGCTTTCTCAAAATCCTCTACCTTCTTTAAGACAACTATAGAGAAGAAAGAGGTAAGATAAACGGCCATAGTGGCGAGAATAGCTTTGAGTTTGTAAGGAAATCATCTTCGGTTATCAAGCCCACATTAACAAATCTTTTCACTTACCGGCACTTCTGATGGCCGGCAAAGTAAATCGAAAGCAAAAGAACTGATAATGTGCTCCCAGCATGGCAGTTGACAGCGCGGGAGCGGTGCAGGCCAAATTTGAGAGGATACTCCATCTGATACCTCCTTTTTTAGATAACTTCTCTTTACCCAACCAAAAAAGCCTGCTCCCCCGCCTGTGCACAGGAGAAACAGGCTTTCTTTACGTGTTGGTCATTCACCCCAATGGACTGGCCAATCCATTGAGGTTGCTAGATGAGTTTGATCACCTCTTCTTAAACTTCCTCCTGAATGCAGCCAGACCGATTAGACCACAACCGAGCAAGAGCATGGTAGCCGGTTCAGGGACGGGTACTTCGACATTCCCTTGCCAAAGGAGGTTATCGACTTCAAAGATCCCTTCTGAGTACCCAGGGGGAGCTGACTGGTTCGCAATCCGGATCATGGCTGTAGAAGGAGGGTCACTCCAAACCAGGATGGTCAGTAGACTCATGTCCAGAGATGCGTCGATGAACGACCATGCCTGTTGATTCGTTAAGTCGTAGTAGACATCAATGTGGTGTCGCCCCGTTGCGCTTACATCCAGCCGCAAAATGTCCGGGATATCCAGAAATTGGGTCACGTTCGCACCAGGTTCCGCATAGTAATCGAATGCTACGTAGTGAGTCATCGAGTCAGCGTCATTTCGATTCCAGTACATCTGATCGTCAACCTCAAAAAAGAGCGCTTTTCCATCCAGGTTAATGGAATCAATGATCATGGCCTCCCCGAAACCAGGGAAGGCAGTACCTCCACCGCTGGTGCCGTCCTCGAAATCCAGATCGTAATACGTGATGGGCGCTGCGACCGCAACCATGGGTGACATGATCAATAAAAAAGCGCCAAACCATGCGAAGATGAATGCTCTGTATTTCATTTTCCTTCCTCCTTTAATGTGTTGGTACTCCGTAGATAGTGCTCCCGCCAGAAGAGTTTTCCGCCAGGAGCAAGGTCAGCACAATTTGAGCGGATACTCCATGGGATACCTCCTTTTTTAGATAACTTCTCTTTGCCCAACCAAAAAAGCCTGCCCTCCAGCCTGTGCACAGGAGAAACAGGCTTTCTTTACGCGTTGGTCATTCAGCCCAATGGGCTGGCCAATCCATTGAGGTTAGCAAATAAGCAGTCTGTCAGTGCGAAATCACCTTACATCGCGACTAAATCAGCGAACTGCTCTATTTTTTATGGTATGCAAAAATCGTGCAACATTACCCAGTCAACAAATCGGTAAAGATTTCAAACACTTAAAGACAGGCCATCCAGGTATGTGCCATATAATACCCTCTTTTCTAGGAAATAAAGTTCTACTTCTTGGTAAGGATTTACCTAAACACAATACGCCGGAAATACGCAGAGAAATGCCTATGTTGCGGGATGATCGGCAGCGACAATCAAGAAAGGGGGACAAACAAACCGCAGCTAATGTTACCTGAATCTAAGGAATCAATGTTTTGTTGGTGCTTTTCCACTGTATATCACCTCACTTTGAGCAACCAACCCTTTCAGAGACTCGATCATAGACTTTTTCCTTTCCTTTGTGAGTTCCTCTTCTTTCTTTAGCACAAAGACCGCCATCTTCACTGCTTCTCTATGAGTGCTTCATTGATCTTGCGGAGCTGTTTAAGAGCATCGGAAAGGAAGACCATCTAAAATCCGAGTATGTGTTTTGCAATGAGAACGGAAAGCCACGCAAAGGGCCAAAGGTGAGCAAGTCTTTTGATGCCTCCCTGAGAAGGGCAGGGATAAGAGACGCTACGTTCCACGATTTGAGGCACACCTTTGCATCTCATTATGTTATGCGTGGTGGTACGCTGGCAGGATTGCAAAAGAGGTTAGGGCATGAGGATATTAAGACAACCATGCGGTACGCTCATCCAAGCAAGGAGTTTGACAAAGAGGAAATCAATCTCTTGAACGAGCTGACAAGCCCAAAGTGTCACAAAACTGTCACATTGAAGAAAGCTAACCTCTGATGCCTTTACTGAATCAAGGTTTTAAGCTCAAAGGGTATTTGCCATAGTCCCTGATGGCCCTAACCATCTCTACGTAATTCTCGGGGTTAACCGCACCGTGGATTGTATTGCTGGACATGCAGATATACCCCCCGCCCTTGCCTGCCTTGTCGATACATTCCCTCACCGCTTCGCGGACCTCCTCTTTTGTTCCCCAGCTGAGCAGGTTGCCGCAGTCAACATTCCCCATCAAACACACCTTGTGGCCATATCTGGCCTTTGCTTCCCCAATGTCCATGCCCGCTAAGGGGTCAATCGGGTGTACGCCGTCCACCCCGGTTTCCACGATCGCATCGAAGATTAACCATATGTTCCCGTCGGTATGCTTGAGGCAGGGTACACCCCTTTCGTGGCAATAATCAACGATCTGCTTAAGGCCAGGGGTGATGAACCTCTCTGTGTGTTTTGGAGATACCATAGGTCCGTGTGTGAAAGCCCAGTCAGCGGTCTCAAGTACGATATCGACACCAACATCAATCAAATTCCTCACGTACCTCACGTAGTAATTGCTGGCAATTGTATTGAGCCGGTCTACCATATCAGGATCCCTTATCATATCCTTGAAAAGCTCGTCTTGCCCGCGAAGGCTGTCTCTAATCGTACCGAAAGGTCTCACCGTAGCAATAACTGCCCTCTGGCCCTTGAATCTCTTTACCACCGCTTCTATCTCTCTGTACCTCGAGTGAGGGTCAGGATCGGGACTGACGTAGGTATCGAGGTCCTTCCGCGCCTTGATGGCTGGCTCCTTGGTAACGGGCACGCATAGGGATACGGCCGAATACTGCTTAATTGCGCCCCACTGGTCGCGAACAATCCCCTTGGCCTTATCTATGACTTCATAGTGGTCAGTTCTCATCTCGTGGTAACAAACTGCATCCAGGTCCATGTGTTCGCAGAAATCCTCATATGATAAGCCGGGCCTTATCGCCTCTATTACCCTTTGATCAATGTCTATTTCAAGGGTAGGGACTGTATCGGGCTCCTGGAGCTTGATAGCCTTCAGCACCCGCTCAACATTAGTAAGGCCTTGCATCTTGATTCCCCTTTTATCGCTTTAGAAGGCTTCTAGCTTTCGCAACTGCCTCCACCGCATCCTTGGCATAGGCATCAGCCCCAATTCGGTCGGCAAAGGCCTGTGTCACCGGCGCGCCACCAACCATTAACTTAATCCTATCTCTCAACCCGGAACCCTTTAGGGTGCTCACAGTTTCAGCCATCTCGGACATAGTAAATGTCAGCAGAGCCGATAACCCGAGGATATCAAAGTCACCTTTCTCAATTACATCGCAGAACTTCTCAGGGGATACATCGATGCCTAAGTCAACTACCTCCCAACCGTTTCCCTCGAGCATCAAGCCGACGATATTTTTGCCAATGTCGTGTAAGTCGCCCTGCACCGTGCCTATGACATACTTACCGATGTAAGAAGCCCCTTTCTTTGACAGCTCAGGCCGCAGCAATCCTATTGCCGCCTTCATGGCATCTCCTGCCATCAGCAACTCTGGAAGGAAGATTTCACCACCCTCGAAGGAGCTACCCACTCTATCCATTGCCGGCAAGAGGCCCTTATCCAATATTTCCTTGGCCGGTATTTCCTCATCCAATGCCCTGCGCGCAAGCTCCGTCGCCCTAGAGGCATCCCCCTGTACAACGCTATTAGCAAGTTCAGCGAAATAAGACATCTCTCTCACCCTCACTTCCTGGAGTTTTCAAAGTGATGAGAGCCCGGTTCTTATCCGGATCACTACAGGAGAGTATCAAGCGATAAGACCTCAGTTTTCCGTGGGCAGCAGTATAGGGGGACAGGGGTCTTGTGTCAACTTTGAATCGCACCTGTTGAGTTGTGGTTGATGATTTCTCTCAAATACGGTATTGAATGGCTCAAAGGTTAGATGCTAATCCATAGTGGCTGATGATCTCTTCAAGATGACTGCAATCAAATCGTGAAAGGAAGTGAACATGGCTGATTACGATGCAGCGGTCAAAGGCAGCGGTGCGGCAACCTGTGTAGGCATGCTGGCCGGGCAAAACACTGCCAATTACCTGAAGTCCTCGCCTATTCTGAACAAGATGAAGAGAATTATCACTACCATACTTGCTTCAGTTCTTTGTTTATGCCTCTTTATCCCCCATTCATCAGCCACGCCCGACGGGAAGAATGAGATTAGTGTTGTCATTCCGGCAGAGGTCTTGACGCGATTCGTCAATGACGCGTTGCCAGTAGCGATAACCAAGGAGAGAAAGTTCTCAGGCGTTGTCTGGATTCAGTCAATTGATAGGTTAAAACTAGAAATAAATACGCTCTCATGCTCCGTACATATCCGTGGAGAAGATATTACCTATACCGGTAAAATCGGTGACCTACCAGCGAGCGTTAGCCTCGGCACTATCGATGCATCCCTCAATTGCGAAGCCTCAATAAGATATGATGAGGAAAAACAAATACTCTACGTAAAACCCACGATTGTGGGAGAAGCGGATAGAGGTGAGGTTCTATGGTCGCTGTTAGTTGCGCTCATCGGCGAGAGAGAATATCCGATTGAGATTCAAAAACTAACACCAATGATAGCTTGGTTCGGTAAAAGCTCGGTAAAAATAGGTATGGATATCTCAAGTTTTTGTACTGCAGATAATAGGTTGTTTATTGGAATCAGACCGCGTGTGAAGGGGGGGAATGAATAGGGCGAGATCCCGGGATCACCTCTTTGCTGGTTTTGCTTGACACCCGAGCGTCATGTCCTCTATGCTCCCCTCACCAAAAGGAAGTTCCCGTCACCCCGCTGAGATGAAGATGATGAAGATATTGATGATTCATTGGTATTACCCACCCCAGATTGGTGGAGTGGAAACGCTACTTCAGCTGTGGGGAGAGCAGCTGGCCGTAAGGGGCCATACCGTGACTATTCTCGCTGCCTCACTCTCCGAGAAGGATGAAATTCAGCGGGAAAAGGACCCCAAAGTTGTGAGGCTTGCCTCTTTTGACCCCGAGAAAACAGGGGGCCCTGTTCTGTCAGAGTTCAGAGAATCCATCCGTGGCTTCTTTGAGGAAAATCAGTTCGATATAATCCACCTCCACAATATGTTCGCCCCTCTTACTCCTCTGCGCACGGCACATCTCTTTGAACAAGGGGCCAGACATAAAATCCCCATGCTCATGCATTCCCACTGTATGAATGATAGCCAAATGGGCAAACTCCTCATCTCCCTTTCCTGGGACGATGTCATCTTTGTGAGCAAATGGCACATGGAGGAAACCCTTACGTTTGATCTTCCCTTCAAGAAGACGAATATCCTCTACAATGGGGTCAAGGTTGATTATTTTCAAAAAGAAAAGGGGAACAGGGAAAAAGCTCGACGGCAAATCCAGGCAACGCCAGAAGAAACGGTTTTGCTCTGGCCCTCAAGGATAGTCAACCCTGATGGAAAGCCAACGACCAGAAAAAGACTTGCCACCCTCCTTAAAGCAGGAGCCATGGTTAAGGAAAAGACGGATAGATTTAAGATCATGCTCATGGCCCCTGCCTATGGTGATGAGGCCGTTCAGAAGCAGCATTTAAGCGCCTATGATGATCTGATGAAGGTAAACGACCTTTACCACAACATAGTACTTCTCGATGCGGCGCACAGCTATTCCTTCATGCGAGATGTCTATGCTGCCTGTGACATCATGTGCCTGCCTTCTGTTGATGAGGTCTTTGGCCTTGTTTTTATCGAGGCCATGGCCATGGAGAAGATCGTGGTCGGGACCAGGAGCGGGGCGCTTCCCGAGATCGTAGATGATGGCGAGAACGGCTATCTCATTGAACCGGACGATGACAGACAACTCGCAGAACTCCTCTTGAATATCTTTGAACTGGATGAAAAAGAGAAAATGGCAATGGGAAAGAGGGCGAGGGCTAAGGTGGTGGAAAATTTCTCAGTGGAGAAGATGATAGATGAGACTGTGAGGATCTATAAAGGGTTCGTGCCCCTCTCCTCCTAATTCGCTCAGTCATCCCGTTCCTCCACCTGAAACCACAGGCCCATTTCAGGGACCGGATATACAAAACTGCGGTAGCCCTCTGCGACCTTCAGGGTAAGCAATGATAAAACGATTTGAATCCATCATCTCCACATTGCTTCACCCACGGGAGGACGCGTTTTCCATTTCGGACCCAGCAAAACACCTGGACGAGGAGGGTATTGACAATGCTGGTGTCGCTCGGGCACTGAACGCGGCGTTTCTCGTCCTTCTTGCAGGTGACACACACCTGCCATCAGAACGGGCTAAGCGTCTTCTAGCCCGTATGACAAGCTCACCTGATTGGGCAGAGGTGGCCAACTTCTATATGAAGGGAATAGAGCTGGTTCATTGGGAAATCGAAAACGTATGCAAGCACCAGTCCACCTTCAGAGACCGTCTAAGAGTCCTCTCCTCCTGGCTGTCGGATAAGGAACACATCAAGAAGACCGGGGAAACCACAGAAAAGCTCTGGTCCGTCTTTTTCCCTGAGGCACACGGAATCCGTGAAAATAAACAGGAACACATCAATGCCTTACGAGCAAAGCGCACCGTCACCATTACCAACCTGAATACTGCCCCGATCACCGATCCTGCCCGGCAGATACTCTTTACCTCGAATGTGCTTCTCACCATCCCTTCAGCATTGAAACCCCTGGATGAACTCCCCTTCAGCGACTACCTGAAGGCAAAGCTCCGCGACGCCATGCGCGAGCCCCAGCTATACTGGTACGACCACCCTATCCAGGTTGGGGTCAAGCCGGAGAAAAACGAACTTCTCCACGGCCTACGAGGCCTAGAGGAGGCCTTTGACTTTGAGCGCGAACGCGGCAATGTATCAGGGGATACAAGGCCCATCTGCGCACTATCGGCCTCGGTTACCCACCGGGGTCTCCAGCAGATTGCCAAACGATACCTCGAAGAAGAACTCCTCCGTTCAGCATGGCTGAAAAGACTCCATGTGTACGTGTTTACGGAATCGGACACCCGGCGAATTGTGGAGGAGATTCTCACCCCTGCTGCTGTACATTACCTTCATTGTCACGATGCAAACGAGCACCTCAGGGTGTTCGGTGTGGAAGGCGAATATGGCAGGCACTATAGCTTACTAAAGGCAATAGCCCCATTCTGGAGCATCTTTATCCAACCGGAAATACGAGCCACATTCAAGATCGATCTGGACCAGGTCTTTCCCCAGAAAGAGCTCATGCAACAGGCAGGCGCCTCCGCTCTCGAACATCTCAAGACACCGCTCTGGGGAGCGCACGGCTTGGATTCCAACGGACAGCCGGTGGAACTCGGTATGATAGCCGGGGCCCTCGTGGACGAGCAAGACATTGCCAAGTCCCTGTTCACCCCGGATGTTGCATTTCCGGACCGCGCGCTTTCGCCGGATGAATATATCTTCTTCAGCACATTACCCCAGGCCCTCTCCACTGAGGCGGAGATGATGACACGCTACACCACCGACCAGCTAGATGGCAAGAGGACATGCATCCAGCGTGTCCACGTAACTGGAGGAACAAATGGCATCCTTGTCCACAGCCTCCGCCGCTATCGCCCTTTTACACCATCCTTCATTGGCCGTGCGGAGGACCAAGCCTATATCCTCTCCGTGTTACCCAATTCAGGCACAAAACTCGGGTATGTCCACAAGGACGGCCTCATTATGCGCCACGACCAGAAATCATGTGCTCAAGAGGCAATCGAGTCAGCCTCCCTAGCCAAACTCGTGGGCGACTATGTCCGCATACTGTACTTCTCAGGGTATGCCAAGGTGCTCACCGACGATGTGGCA
>Ga0209427_10006082_pt1 | contig 13801 bp, 6 predicted proteins | sample DeeMarSWOR136_30_FD_187465 | JGI IMG/M metagenome (GOLD analysis project Ga0209427, IMG submission 187465) | Marine sediment microbial communities from White Oak River estuary, North Carolina - WOR-1-36_30 (SPAdes) (version 2) | ecosystem: Environmental > Aquatic > Marine > Intertidal zone >... | reverse complement strand
ATATACACCTTCTTTTGGTTCATCTGTTTCAATATCTTTTATATATCCACATACAATTGCATTTTGAGGTGGAAGAGGCTCAAGAGAGATATTAATCCACATTGTTTCGTTTTCATCAATCTCAAAATAATTATAATCGGGGTAATCAAAATAACCATCAGCTGATGCTCTTATACAAATAAGTCCTGCAGCAACATTAAAACAATAGAAACCTAAGTAATTGCTTTTTGTAGTATTATCATAATACAAATTAGAATTATATTTTTCTTCCCAGTCCAAATCAACTGTTGCATTTCCAATTGGTTCATTTGTCTCAGAATCTGTTACATATCCACAAACCTCTGATGTTTCGGGAGGTAATGGATTAATAGATATGTTAATCCAGAGAACAAATTCGTCTTCAAGTAAATAGTCATCAGATGAATAATAATCAAAAAATCCCTTGGCTTTAACTGTAATCTGATCAATAAATCCTTCTTGTAACTTTATTTCGTAAAAACCAAATTTAATACTAGATGTTTCTTCATGATAAAAATTACCATATATATCTCTACAATAAAAATCAATAGTTGCATTTTCTACTGGTGAAAAATCAACACTATTATTTATATATCCATAAACAGTATAATCATAAGAGTAGTAATCCAAGGTTACATTTAACCAAATACTCTCGTTTTCACCGATATCAAACCAATCGATAAACTTAGTGTGGTAATTATATGCATCAATATACAATCTAATTGATCCTGCTGCAACGTTCATACAATAAAATCCAAATGAGTCTGTGTTAGTATCATTACTTTCATAGTGTCCTTGATCATCCTTCCAACTTAATAATATAAATGCATTTTGAATTGGTTCTTCTGTTTGTGAATCTGTTATATAGCCTTTTAGAATTGAGTTTTCTGGGGGTTTTGGGTAAAGGGTTAGGTTTACCCATTTTGTCTCGTTTTCAGAAATGTTATAGTAACCATGTTCTGGCCAATAAATATTAAAGTAGCCGTCTTCAGAAATATATAATTTTATAAATCCTTTTGCAACGTTTATACTATAGAATCCAAGTGAGTCAGTATGAGTATGATTAAATTGAGGGTGTCCTAGATCATCCTCCCAATCTAAATCAACATATGCGCCTTGAATTGGTTCTCCTGTCTGTGAATCTGTTATATATCCTTTTACAATTGAGTTTTCTGGAGGTTTTGGGTAAAGGGTTAGGTTTACCCATTTTGTCTCGTTTTCAGTGATGTTATAGTCACCAGATTCTGGCCAACGATCTCCAAAGTAGCGGTCGTCTTCGTGAGCATATAATCTAATTGATCCTTCTGCTACATTTATACTATAAAATCCAATTAAATCTGTATTTGTATAATTGTTTTGATAGTGTCCTTTATTATCCTTCCAACGTAGATACATAGATGCATTCTGAATGGGTTCTCCTGTTTTTGAGTCATTAATGTAACCTTTTAGAATTGAGTTTTCTGGGGGTTTTGGGTAAAGGGTTAGGTTTACCCATTTTGTCTCGTTTTCAGAAATGTTATAGTGCATATACTCTGGCCATTCAACTTCCAGATAGCCCTCTGCATTAATAATTAATCTAATATGTCCATTGGCAACATTTATGCTATAGAAACCTAGAGAATTGCTAAAAGTATAATTATAATAATTATTACCTTGAAAATCGCTCCAAACAAGAGATATGTTTGCATTATTGATTGGTTCATTTGTTATGTTATCTTTGATATAACCACATACTATCGAACTTTCATCTAATTTAGTCATTGATACATTTACCCATAAAGTCTCGTTTTCGTCAATAGTTAACCAATATATTGTTTCAACTAAATATCCCCTAAAATTAATTATTAATGCAATATCACCTGGTGCAACGTTTAAGCTATAAAAACCAAGAGCATTGCTCTTAGTATAATTTATATAATAATTTCCTTGTTGATCAGTCCAATAAAGAGTTATATTTGCATTCTTAAGCGGATCGTTTGTTTTATTATCTTTTATAAAACCACAAACCATTGAGTTTTCCAGTAACAATGGTTGTGCCAAGAGGTTTTCTAATTTAGAATATTTATTTTTTTCAATTGGATTTTCTAAGGCTTCTAAACCTGAAAGTGCCAAGAGTTTTTCTTCCTTTGGAGATTTATTTTTATCAATTGGATTTTCAGAAATTTCTAATAAAGGAAGCTCCCCCTCATAGTCATCATATATAGTAGGATTCTGTAAATGCTTATCAGTTCGAAGTTTAACATAAGAAAAAACCTCTTCTGCAGTAATTATGTTATCTTTATTTATATCCCCAAACCCTCTAAATGCATCTAGTAAATAAGGGGAAAAAGTTCTAACATAACCTACCTCATCCTCCCTACAAGACATTATTACAACGCGGCCTTTATTACTTATTTCCTTGCCAAAATTTTCCATCCATTCTAGATTTTCCATGTTGTTTTTTATTTTTGGATATTCAACTGGTAATCTTGTTGATTTTATATTCCGTGGTGTATCATTAAATCCTCCTGCATGACAACAATCAATTATAACTGCTGTACCTTTTGATTCCAAACGGTTTAAAAAATAGTTTAATGTGTCATCCAGGATATTTGCATATGGTATAGCAAGTCCCCAATAACTGACCAGAATTTCATCCTTTCCATCTGCTTCATCCTTAGGTGGAATATCCTTTGGTATGGAATTTCCGTGGGTACTGAAAAAAACAAGGGAAATGTCATCTTCATCTTCCATACTATCCAGCCACATTAAACCCTTTATTATATTAAGTACAGTTGCATTTTTACCGGTAATTACTTTTATATGATCTTCATGCCAAGAAGGAGATTTTAGTAGAGCATCATTTAATTCATAAGCTGTTTCACACATTTCTAAAATATCCCACTCTTCTGCGTATTCGCCAACACCGACTAGTAAAGCCCAATATTCTGTTTCCCCATCATCCTGATTTTTTAGTTTTGGATAGATAACATTTGTTTCAGACTTATTATCAACATCTAGACCTTGAATTGGAATAACTGAAAAAGTAGATACAATTAATATGATAATTGCGGTAAACGCGTTCAACTTTTTTTTCATACTTATATATAATATAAATAATACATTTATTATTTTTTAGGTAATATCATATCTTTTCAGATCTTTTTTAAAAACAATTGATAGATTTTTTCAAGGTTTTTCTTCAAAATAAAATTTATAGATTTCCTATTTAATTTATTAATTCCATAACAAATGTATATTTATTGAATAGATAATGAAAGTATTTTTTTTAAATAATCTTAAATGTATTAATTGAACATATAGAAATAGCTATACCAATTACATCTTAAAGATAAAAAATAACTACTCAATAGGGAAGTTTTATATGTAATTGATGTTTACCATAAATATTAATATTTTTATTTTTACTTGTATGAGGGATAATTATGAAATGTGAACCATTGAGGGACAAAAAACAAAAAATTATGAAGGATGTTCTTTCGTTAGCTGAAAATAAAATTGATGATAAAAGTGAGTTTTATCTAGGTTTTAAAAAAGGCGTTGATGACTCCTTTAACGTTTTTTCCTTATTTGTTGATTTGTTTAAGAGATATAAAAATAATGTAAAGTTACTGATGAATGAACAAAAGGATGTATGGATGAAATTTGTAGAGTATTATGAAACCCAGTCAGATGTAAACACATCAAATTACCTAAGCATCTATAACAACTGGCTTTTTGAGTATATATTTCATGATATAAACAATATGAATGCTAATGATTTTTTTAGTTTGTAATTTTTTTAAATGGATTTTAGAGAATTCTAATTAATCCAAGCAATTTTTCAAGTATTGGGAAATGTTAAAATAATCGAATAAAGAGGTAAAAAAAAGAGTAGAGATTTAAGAAGTAAAAATAAAGGTTCTATTCTCCATCTATAAGCTCAACTTCCCAATACGCATTACCACTTTTTACTATACCCTTAGTAATAAAACTTTCATTAAGAACACCACTTTCACCATTAAAAGAACAAGAGCCCTGTAATAAAATATCAGATGAATCAGTATCATGCAGTCTAACATTATGCCACGTTTCAATGCCAAAATAAAACTTAACAATCTTATCAAAAGGAGGACTCTGACTTTCTTCATATACAACATTCTGTGGATCTATTTTTACCCAGGTCATTGATGGCTGTTGAATAATTTTTAGGAAAATAAAAAGTCCCTGAACGTTTATTTCTCGGAATCCCTCTAAATCCACAAAATGTCCTGAGGAATTATGTACTGTGTATTTGTAACCAATATTAACTGTTGCACAACCCAATCCCAACATGTTCATACTGAATATAGTATCTGTTGTTTCCCATTCTTTTTGTTTTGGAAGAAATAATAAGCCCCTAAATAGTTGTCTAAGAGGTCCTACATCTGGTAAAACTATCTTTGTTTTCCAACTAATATTTTCTGGTGTTACATCTCCAGAATTTTCTAATTCACCCTTTATTTTTCCTATACCCCCCTCTATATTTACAAGATTAAGGATTGGGGCTTTCTTGATACCCACAATAAGTATTTCATCAATGATAAAATCAGCTGTATCCTCACCATAAAAATGCCAGGCAATCTGCACATTACACTCATTTTCATAATCATCCAGACTAATGGGCACACCTAGTGAGGTATTATACCATTCCCAACTGGTGAAAACTCCAATGTCTCCAGAAGTCCAAACTGTATCCCAAGAAGAACCATTATCAATGCTTATTTCTACAAAAACATCAAAGTTATCCTGTTCCACCATCTTATCGTAATCGCTCTTCCACCAGAACGAAAGCACAATATTATTCATTGAAGACAAATTCATAACATAAGATATAAGCCGTTCATCCTGTAATTCACCTGCGGGACCAGAGTGACAAACCGCACCATAAGTTCCAGAATGAGCATAAAAATCACCTTCTTCAATATCCCAAGTATTATTACTACTTGCAAGATGCTGCCATCCAGAAGGTGGCATTTTATCCTTTTCAAAACCCTCAGTTGTTATTTTACCTTCAGGAATTAGATTTTCTTCAGTTGTGAAACTCCATATGGGTCCAGCGGTAGATTCACCACCTGGGCTGTCCCAAGCAACTATCCGCCAATAATATTCTGTCTCAAAATCAAGAATGCCTGGATCATATGTTTTACCAGTATGATTGCTTGCTACTTGTGGTGGTGGACTTGTTGTTCCAAAGAAAACATCATATTTTAGTGGATCACCCTCAGGATCCTTACAATACCAGCTAAGATCAATATAAATGCTAACATCTGTTTCACCATCCCAGGGTTCAGGATCACTTGGTGTGTACGGTGGTTGATCTTTTGGAAAGACTTCATCCCACTGCTTGTTTCCTTTTGAATCCGTCTTAATCAACCAACCATCAAACGTAGAAGTTTCACAAGACTTTGTAGAACCACATATTATATATCCACCATCAGATGTCTCATTAAACCAATATCCTTCATCATAAGAGAATCCACCATATGTTTGATTCCATTTTTCATTGCCATTATTATCCACTTTCATCATTTTAATACAGAGAGGACCCTCTCCATAGGATGCATCTGTTGTACCTAATAGTATATATCCATCGGAAATTTGGCGAACACACATACCAGAACTGTAACCTATTACCTCAAGCCATGAAACAATATCTGCTCCATCATATGTTTTATTCCATATTTCGCTACCATTTGCATCTGTTTTAATCAAATAGAAATCACGATAGTTGTCACCATAAGAATTAGTGTATCCAAGTATGATGTATCCTCCTTCAGTTGTCGGCCAAACATCGTGACTGACATCATTTTTCTTATCTCCGTATGTTTTATTCCATAATTCGTTGCCATTAGAATCTGTTTTAATCAACCAAGCATCATGAACACCATAAGTTCCAAATGAATTTGTTCCCCCTGTTATAATATATCCATCATCTATCTGTCGAACAACAAATCCAAAATCCAAAAGACTCCCACCAAATGATTTATTCCACTGCTCATTTCCATTCGAATCTGTTTTAATTAACCACAAATCCATATCCCCGGCTGAATAAGACATAGTAGATCCAGTAATTATGTAACCATCATCTGAGGTCTGTTGAACAAACAAAGCCCAATCATATATCCAACCGCCAAATCCAAATGTTTTATTCCACTGCTCATTTCCATTTGAGTCCGTTTTAATTAACCACAAATCCGTACCCTTTCCTTCTAAAGACGTTGTAGCGCCAGTCATAATGTATCCACCATCATTGGTCTGTTGACCTCCCAAGGCAATATCAGCATATGGACCACCCCATGTTTTATTCCACTCTTCTTCTCCGATAGAGTCTGTTTTAATCAGCCATGCATCCATACCACCTATGGCATAAGTCTCAGTTATTCCTATTGCTATATATCCACCATCGGTGGTCTGCTGAACTTTTGTAATCCAATCTTGGTAACCCCTATCTAAGGTTTCTCCTAATTTATTAATCCATGCTTCTTTAGATAATTGTTCATATAAAAGAGGTATTCCAACAAAACTTAAATTGGTTGAATCAGTCTGATTATCTGTTATAGATCCTATTCTTACATTTCCCGCTACTGGTAAAACAGTAGCGGAAATCAGCAGCATACATATAATAATTCCTACTATTTTTTTCTTCATTATTTTCCCTGCCTCCCTTAAAATTATGAATTTGTAATATAATATGTTAATTTAAATATTTCCTTAACAATAGTTAACTGAAAAAAAATTAATAATAACCAATTTTAGAGAACAAGTTTCAATAAAAAACGAAAAGAAAAAAGATTTTAGTAAAATAAACATGACTGCTTAAAAATGGGATTCTGTTGAGAAAAGTTAAACCTGTAAGCTTTGTTAAACTTCTTTCCTCCCTTGAGTTTCAACAGGTGGGGAGAGTCCCAAAAGAGTCTAAATTTTACTAATTAAATTCAGCAGTTTTTCAAGTATTGGGAAACGTTCAAATAATCGCAGTAGCAATCTATGACATACTGTTCTTGATTTTTGGATTTTAATTGTAAAAGTGTTTTCTTCGCTTAAAGCTCCTCTTTCATCTTCAGCTCTTGCTTTAATTGTGTACTCTCCTTGTTCTTGATAGGTATGACTTAATTCTACTGCAGTTTTTGGTGGATAATAATCTGTTTCATCAGAACTATCGTCTCCCCAATCGATTATATACTTGACCTGGTTTTTTTCTGGATCATCTGAAACAAATAACCAGTACAGGTCCTTACCTGGTGGTCCATTTGGTGAACCGTAAATTTCTGGTCTTGCTGGTGGCTCATTTGGCTCGTCTTCAGTTGTAAAGCTCCAAATAGGGCCAAGATTTGTTAATCCTTGACTGTCCTTTGCATCTACCTGCCAATAGTATTTTGTACTTGTTTCCAAAATATCAGGATCAAAAGCTGTAAAGGTTAGATCTTCAGCAACCAACGGTGGGGGACTGCTTGTTCCTAAATAAATATCATAGGTTACCTTATCACCAGTGTTCGGGTCTCCACCAGACCATTTCAGAATCTTTGTTATGGGCACATTAGTTGCTCCGTCTGATGGGTCAGGGTTATTTGGTTTATACGGTGGAAGGTTTTCTTCAGTTGTGAAATGGAAAACTGGACTGTAGTTGGTATAAATTCCATCTTTTACAGTAACATACCAATAGTATGTTGTATCAAAATCACTAAAATTGTCATTGTTCTGGCTGTATGTTCCATCCTCTACATCTTTATTGCTTGCAAAGGCCTTCCATGAACCACCGCTGTTACTATACCAATTAATGGTCATTGGGTCACCATCACTATCACTTATTGATATATCCAGTTGTGGGTAAATCTCTACTTCATCACTTCCATTTTTAGGATTTTCGTCATAAATTTCTGGCATTTTTGTAAATCTGCATATTGCATCAGCCACCGTTGGAGCAGTTTCATCAGATTCACCTGTCTTTTTACCAATACTATAAAACTCATAATAACCAGTTCCTTTTGGGAAGTTAAAATCCCAGCTCCAAGGATAGGACGTATCTGGATTGCTAGAATCATCCCATTCTGTCCAGTCTACACTGGGTGCTCCTATTGAGTATGTAATGTATATGTCGTCCCAAGCACGGCCGTCACCGAAAAACTGAGTGTTGTCATATTGTTGAAAAGCTATGGCAAAGCTGCTAGATGGCGGTGATGAGAAATCTGAGTCTGCGCTTATGTTATATGAAAAATATTTATATGATTGTGAATTTAATTGTGACTCTGAAATAATTTCATACCAAGTGTTACCATTGTTTGTAAATGCCACAACATCAAAGTTGCCCCAGCCGTTCCAATGATCTGGAGCATTGTGTGAGTTGTCAGTCCATTCACGTTCCCAAAATTGAATATTTATATTTCTTGCATCTGTGAAGTCATAATTAGTGTAAAGTACATTTAGAGAATAATCATATTGATAATTATCATTATCATCCATCCCACAGCACGAAAAACCATTATGAGACATATCAAAGTTAAATTGAAGTCTTGCATCTCCCCCAGTTTGATAGGTATCCCATAAACTTGTATTCTGAGTTCCTGATTCAAATCCTTCGAATATTGTATACTCTTCTAAACCTGTCCAACTGACGTTGTCTGTGCTCCATCTGTAGTATAGTGTTACGCTGTCTAGATCGTTTGCTCCTGTAGCAGTTATTTTTAGGGTTGAGGTTGGTATGTTGTATGGGGAGATTTCATTAACATATGTGTTAATAGATTTGAAAGGAATGGTGGATTCTGTTTTTATATTTCCTGCTGCTGGTATTACAGTTGCTATGGTTAATAGTGTGCAAATAAGGATTCCTATAATTTTTTCTTTCATATTTTTTTCCTCCTCCTAAATTTATACTCCTAGTATGTTTCTTAAAGTTAGAAATACTCGTGGTAGTCGTTCAAATAGCATTTCCAGTAGGTCTATAAGATTTATGGCTTTGTTTCTTGGTATTATTACTTTGTGTTCTGTCCATTGACTGCAAGGGTATTCAAATTCATCTTTTACCTGTGCTTTTATTTTATAGGTTTTAGTTTTATTCCACGAATGACTTAGAACTAGTACCTCGCCGGATGGAACTGGTCCGACATCTGTTTCTATATTGCCATCTCCCCAGTCGACATCAAATTTTACATTATCCTTTTCTGGGTCATTTGATATGAAGGCATATTCGTATTCTACACCTGGATAACCCTGCACCGCTCCATATATTTTTACATTATCTGGTGGCATGTCTCCTATTCTTATGTGATATTCTTCCCAGTCCCCTACTTTACTTTTTTCGTCTGTAGCTCTAGCCTTTATATAGTAATCATTTTTTGTATCCCAACTGTGCTCCTCTGTTAGCTCTGTACCTGATGGAAGATAATTTGTCTCTGTGGTAGTACCATCATCCCAATCTACATAATATTTAATATCTTCTCCTTCGAGATCTTCTGATAAGAATGTGTATGTTATTTTTTCCTGTGGGTCTCCATATTTTTTCCCTGTTATTATTGGTCTGGTTGGTGGTGCGTTTCCAATTTTTACTGGATACTCTTCTGACCATGGGCTTTCATGCCAGAAATCTTTGGCTCTAGCTTTTACGTAAAACCAATTTTCTTCTGTCCATGTATGACTAACAGTTACTTCTTGGCCAGAATTGAAAGGTCCATTTACTTCTTGTATCTGTTCGCTGTCATTCCAGTCGATGTAGAGTTTTTCTATTTTATCTCCCTCTGGGTCTTCTGTTATGAAGATGAAATCTAATTTATCGTTAGGTTCTCCACTTGTTGGACCGGTTATTGTTGGTGCTTCTTGTTCGTTACCACCTGGATATTTTACTATTTTAAGTTCATCTAAAACCCCATTAAAGTAGTCGTTTAACTCATAACTGTTTCTACCTATTTGGGAATATTTAAAATTATCAGAGTAAAAATCACAAACATATTTTTCGAAATAGTAATCTAGCTCTCCATCTACATAGATATAAACAATTGATTTGGCTGAGTACCCGTTGTGGTATATTTTAACAGTATGCCATTCGCCATCATTATAGCTATTTTCAGACCACATCTTAATTCCGCAGCTTAAACGCCATACTTGTACCTGTATTGTACCATTGGAGTCAAGTGCAACGTGGAATCCTGGGTTGTAGCCGTAGTCGTCTCCTCTGCATATGCTGAATATTACGCCTTTGTTATTCGAGGTTGATTTGAATTGAAATGATATTATCATATCATCGGTTTTATTGAATCCTAGATAGTTTTTTGCATAATCATCTACTAAGATGTAATCGTTTACACCGTCGAATTCTAGTGCATATCCTCCTGAATGTGAAACCCATGTGGCTCCGTGTATTTCTCCGTCGTAATCATGTCCTGATGAGTCTCCTGCTGTGGTGCCGTAACCTTCATCGAATTTCCAGTATGCGTTTATATAGTCGTCTTCATCTAGTGGAAATCCTGTTGGTGTTTCTTTTGTTGTTTGATTTATTGTTTTTTTGTTATATCCGCTTATGTTTGTTGATATGGCTGCTAATATAAATAATGTGATTATTCCTAAGACTATGGTTTTGCTTAAATTTTTTTTTCGTTTATGCATTATTTCTTGTCCCCCTTAATTAACAAAATATATATGTTAATCTATATTTAAATATTTCAATTGTTAACTTATATATAAACATATCGTAATGTTAAAAAAGCTGGTAGTCTTTCTAACATAGGGAATCTATCTAAAACCCTTTCTAAAAATAGGCTTTTGTTATTTTGTATTTTATTTCTTGGAGTTGTTATTGAGACAGGAATCTCGCAGAAATCTGAAGGATCATCGGTATTTTCAACTTTAATTACACCAGAAAATTCAGCTCCTTTATCTGGTGGTGCAATGAATTCAACATAAACTTCTATTGAACCTTCTTCCGGTGTTAGACCTGTTCCACTTTCTGGTGTAAATTCCCAGCCTGTTCCCCAATCAGGGTATTCTGAGACAGCCCAGTTTAAGTATGATTCAGCTTCTCCACAGTTTGTTACTTCGAAATTACCTGTCAATTGAGCTTCTGGTTTAACATCTAGTAAATTTATACTGCCTGAGCAGCAAATTGCTGGTTCAGGTATAGTATTGCTTATTAATACTTCATAGCATTCTGACCAAGCGCTATCATGCCAGAAGTCTTGTGATTTTGCCTTTATACAATAGCTTCCTTCCGCCTCATATTGGATACATGCAGTTACTTCTTCACCTGATTCAAACGGTCCAATTAATTCCTCTATTGTGCCTTTATCCCAGTCAATATAGATCATCTCTATGTCATCTCCCTCTGGATCATTTGTTACAAATGTATAGCACAATTCTTCGTTAGGTTTTCCAACTTTTGGACCGTCAATTGTTGGTGGTTCTTGTTTATTTCCCTGTTCATATTTAATAATTTTAAAGTCATCAATCGTTCCATCAAAATAATCTGTTGAAGTGTGAGCATTAACACCCATCTTGGCTTTTGTATACTCATCGTTTTCTATATTATAATAATAGCTAGTTGCACTATTATCATACTCATCATCAACATAAAGTGATGCAGTTGGACTTGAAGATATACCATTGTGGTAATATTCGACATAATGATATTGATCATCGTTATATGTACCAGTTGAGTAAAGGGTAATGCCCAAATTGGATGCTCCAATTAATCTAAACAATAAGGAACCGTTAGAAACTAATTCGATTTTAAATTCTGGATTAAATCCCCAAGGAGCAAATGCAGAATAGATAACACCTTTACCTGTTGATATAAAATAAAAAGAGATTATAAAATCATCAGTCTTATTAAACATTATTTCTGATGAATAATCACTAAAATTAACATAGTCATCTACGCCATCAAACTCAAGTGCGCAATCGCCTGAACCCCCAACCCATGTAGCCCCATGAATTGTTCCATCATAACTATGCCCTGAAGAATCATGTGCAACATCACCGCTGCATTCATCAAACTTCCAATAGGAATTTATATAGTAATCATTTATAGGATGAGCAGTAGGGTCTTTGCATGCTGCTTGAATATTAGTTCGGTTATTGTGACTACTTATACTTGGTAAGACAGATGATCCAATAAATAAAATAATTATTCCAAAAACTAATATATTTTTATTATATCTAATTTTCAATATTATACCTCCTAATGTCCCCTATATTTACATTTCTTAATTATTATTAATATTAAATTTATATTTAATATTATCCATACCAATTGTTAAGCATAATTTTTTTAAAAAATATAGTAACCTATCAAATAATGGGAATCTTTCTAAAAACCAATTAAAAAACGAATTATTAACTTCTTTACTTCTCGGTACGTTAATCTCAAGTGTAGTAACATTGCTTTCTTCATTATATATGTCTCTTGCCCAGCAGGTAATCATATAAGTACCTTTATCAGCCCAATTGTATGACAATGTCAATTTTTCACCTGATGGATATGGTCCATAAATGTATATTAATTCTTCATTACCCCAGCATATATGATACCAAATATGATCTCCATCTGGGTCATTTGCAACAAAATAGTAGTCATATTCTATGCCAGATTTGCACTTTGTAGGGCCATCTATTGTTGGCGATTCAGGCGGTTGATTTCCACTCCACGGTGGTTCCATCAATGGGTACCTGTCCTCATTATTGCCACCTGGGATAGGGTAAGGAGTATCGCCTATGCCGTCCCCATCATTATCTGTTCCATTGTAATTATCCCAATAATTACCTAATTCACCATTATCCCAATTGTTATGATATCCATCGGATGCATGCTTTTCATTATCAATACATGTATTTTTGTAAATTGTATTGAAACAAGAGCTGCAACAAGAGTAAAGTCCTTGTTCATTTCCTTGAAACCAGTTTAGAAATATTTCATTGTAATTGACCCCTTGAAAGCGAATCCCGTATTTATTTTCTGTAATAACATTCCTTGAAACAATATTACCATCTGAATCTGTAGATATATAAATTCCATAAACACTGTTAGAGTGAACAAAATTTCCAACAATACTATTATTTACACAGTAGGAAATGTATATTCCTTCAGTATTATCAAATATATCATTATTATAAATAACATTATCTTTACCATCTGAACGTATATAAACCCCAAACGTGCAATTTGTAATTTCGTTATTTGAAATTTGATTATCTATAAATGAATTCTTATAAATTACTTTATCTTTAATATAAATACCATGTTCAAGATATTTTATAACACTACCATTAATCTTATTTTTTGATGAATTTATGAAAAATCCGATGGAATCTTCTAAAAGATCATAATTTCCTAATGTAAATCCATCAATTGTACAGGCATCTGCAGAAATATAGACTATTGAATTTTGGTTTTCAGATAGATTTTTTGGATAAATTATAGTATTATTTCTATCCTCACCAATCAAATAAATTGTTTTATCTAAAAATAGATTCTCAAAATAAGTCCCATTATAGACAAATACAGTATCTCCATCGGTTGCATTATCTATCGCATCCTGTATAATTGTATAGTTACCTTCACCTGTTCCGCCAACATATAAGGTATTACCATTATAGATTTGTATAGAAGAATCCCTTAAATTATAAATAGCAACTGATGGACTGATACTCATACAGATAAATGATAAGATTATCCCAACAATTAGGGTTTTTTTAAACATGCCATCCTGATATAATGTTCTATAATGCCTTCCCATACATTAATATTGTATATTGAATATTTAAATGTTACAATAGC
>Ga0209427_10006081_pt1 | contig 13802 bp, 13 predicted proteins | sample DeeMarSWOR136_30_FD_187465 | JGI IMG/M metagenome (GOLD analysis project Ga0209427, IMG submission 187465) | Marine sediment microbial communities from White Oak River estuary, North Carolina - WOR-1-36_30 (SPAdes) (version 2) | ecosystem: Environmental > Aquatic > Marine > Intertidal zone >... | reverse complement strand
TTGGACAAGAATCTCCCACCTGGGACAGCCAGTAAAACGAGCAACTTGTTGTCAACTTGTGTGAACATAGTGGTTGTGGGCCAGCACTGGAATACAGCAGATACATGCTGAGGCTGATCAGTCTCCAAGAGGAAGTACATCTTTGTGTGATAGGGAAATCCTTGGGGGTAGTATCCTACCGAGGTCTGGACGTAGTGCTCGATGGATCTTTTCCAGTCACTGAAAGCTTCATAGCTGACACGAATCTCTTTCAATGCTGGTGTAGCCTTGAGCCTTGGATTGTCTTTAAACCTCCAAAAAATCTTCCACTGATCCTGTGTCCAGGGAATTTCAACAGGTTCCTCTTGAGGAATTTCAATTCTACCAGGATTTTTAACTACATCATCAATTACAGAACAGGTATCACTCCAGGTGGCGAACTGAGCAGGTACATCCCAGATGAATCCTCTTTTCCCCCAGTAAAAAGTTTTTGAATGCCCCTTCAATTGAGAAAAATCGACCAATCTGTCTGTAACGAACAAGAAATTCCAGTCACCAAAGCAACGAGCATAGGAAAGGACACGGGGGAACTCTTTAAATAGATTAAAAGTCTTTTCAGGAGAAGAAAAAGAAGTGAGGTGTATATAACGCGGATAGTTCACATTGGGCTTTAATTTCAAGTGCGGTCCCACGAGGGCTTGCCTTTTTATCATATCTCTCAAATATCTTGAAACAGTATTCCTTGATATTCCTGTTTCTACAGATATGTCATGGGTTATCATAAATGGATGTGCTCTTACAGTCAGGTAAATGCGGTGGTAATATTCAGCTTGCTTCAAATAATACTTCGTCATGGATCTCACCTATGCATTTTCTTGAGATTTCTCATTTCTGTAACTTCTGATGTTGTGTAAAGATTACTTTCTCTGAAATCCCTTTTTTATATATAGGTTTCCATTTCATGGTTACGAAGTTGTCCACTATTGATGGTTATCTCATTGTTGTTACACGTGTAACAACCGACACCCACAGATTTGACAACTCCTAACAGCGTGAATGTGGAAGCTGCATCAGCATATACAGAATAAGACATGGCCACCACTTCTTTTCACAGTTAGGCAATCCAGGTTAGCAACTATTCTGAGATACACCTCCAATTTCTTACTTGTCACAGACACAAATACGATAAAAGTAACCCACTTTACAGATTAACTGCATTAGGACCGAAAAGTTTATATACTACTATACATCATACAGTAGTGTATGATATACAATACTGCAAACCCCACAATACCTCCCGGGGTGCACCCGGGAAGAGAAACAGAAAACAGGCAGGTAAGCAGGCAAAAAACAGAAGAGAGCAGGATGAGAAATGAAGAAACTGGTGGAGATCCAAAGTTCGAGAAGAACCTGATATCGGGTATTATTTCGCTCATCCTTTTAGCTATCACAGAAAAGTCAAAGGAGCCCCTATACGGATACCGGATATGGAAGGAGATGGAGGCCAGGGAGAACGGGAAGGTATCCCTGAAGCAGGGAACTATCTACCCAGTGCTGAGGACGTTGCAGAAAGAGGGGCTCTTAGAGAGCGAGATACGTGCATCTGAATCCGGTCCTGCTCGGAAGTATTACTGGATAACTGCCAAGGGGAAGGGGACCCTGAAGATATGGAAGGAATCCTGGTATAATACCAGGGACTTTGTCGAGAGTATTCTCGGAGGTGAGACTCATGAATGAGTACAAATCCATCAAACAATACCTAAAGGATTTAGAGCATGCCTTGAAGGGGCTCGATCCCGCTTTAATTGCAGACGCTCTTGATGACGCTGAGGAGCACTTGGAATTCACTGTAGAAGAGTATGTCAGATCGGGAAAGAACGGTTCCAACCAAGAAGCCCTTAAAGTGGCTATCGAGAAATACGGGTCGCCCTCAGACATTGCTGAAGAATACCGCAGGCTGGAGTCGGAGAAGAAGGTGGAAAAGGTAATGACCAAGAAGAAGCGCTCCCTGTTCTACCAGATATTTGGTATCTACTTTGAGCCAAAGACATACCTCAACGTGACCTATCTGTTTTTGCAGTTCCCTCTTGGAATCATCTATTTCACGTATCTTGTTGTAGCAGCACTAGTGGTTGCAGTGCTGGTCATAACGTGGGTAGGGATACCTCTGGGAATCCTGTTCCTCTTCAGCATCTTTGCACTCTCCTGGTTCCATGGAAGGGTGAGTGAGGCTTTCCTCGGCATAAGGATGCCTCGAAGGAGGAGGAAGCTCATCACAAGAGAGACGACCTGGCAGAAGATGGACAGTATTCTGAATGACTTAAAGAATTTGAGGCTCTTCACTTCCACAGCGACCTGGCAGAAGATGAAAAGTATTCTGAATGATCTGAGGCTCTACACTTCAGCACTCTACCTGGTTTTGATGCTTCCTCTGGGAATCATCTACTTTGTAGGACTTGTGGCGTTATTTTCTGCAGCAGTAACCTTGATAGCCTCCCCAATCACTGATGTACTATCTTTACCTCTAGTGGTGGAACTATTCGAAGGTACATGGGGACGATTTGGTCTGCCGTGGTTCGGCACCACAACGTACACAATCGTCTATCCAGTCTTAGGCTTCATACTGTTGACAGGGGCCCTTCACCTGTTCAATGCTGTAGCTGACCTCCACGGGAGAATGACGAAACTACTGCTTGTCAAAAGATAACTTTTTTTTCTTTTTTTTGATGTCTTGGCAGTGTTAATTTATAGTTACTTCTGCTTTAAGGATAGTATCAGGGATTCACAGATTAAATTCAATAAATAGATAAAAAGTTAGAAAATGGAGAAAAATTAACCAGTAGATATCTGAACTGCCTGGATACCAACAATCCCATACAACATGAGAGTTTTCTGCAGTATCTACAGCAATCCGAGGGCGGTTATCAGACCCCATTATGTTGTCTGGATGAGTGGAGATTTTTTGCACTGTCCCAGGTGCACTTGAGGTTATTTTTACCCAGTAGATATCATAATCAGTGACATCCCAACCGCTCCATACCACATATGAGTTTCCTCCAGCATCTACATCAAGGTGGGGACTCCAGTCAAATCCCTTTATATTGTCAGGATGAGTTGAAATCTTTTGTACAATCCCGGGTGTTCCTGATGAATCTATTCTCACCCAGTAGGTATCTTTCTCATAGAAATCAAAGCCCTCCCACACAATGGAGGAGTTTTCTGCAGCATCCAAACCAATATAAGGGGAGGAGTCAAACCCCATTACACCACCTGGATAGGCAGAAATCCTTTGTATACTCCCAGGTACACCTGACGGATATATTTTTACCCAGTATACGTCATCATCGTATCCATTCCAGCCCTGCCACACAACATAGGAGTTTCCTATAGTATCCACTGCAATCTTCGGGTAGCGATTAATCCCGTTCACATTGTCAGGATGAGTTGAAATCTTTTGTACAATCCCTGGTGCACCTAGAGAATCTATTCTCACCCAGTATACGTGATAGCCAGTTTCAGCATGACAATCCCACACAACATAGGAATTTCCTGAAGCATCTACTGCTATGTGAGGGAAGAAGTCAGATCTCATTACATTGTCTGGATGAGTAGAAATCTTTAGAACAGTTCCTCGTACACCTGAGGTTATTTTTACCCAGTAGATATCATAATCAGTGCCATCCCAACCAGTCCATACAACATAGGAGTTCCCTTTCGTATCCACAGCTATGTGAGGAAAGAAGTCATGGTTCTCAATGTTATCTGGATGAGTAGAAATCTTTCTGACAGAACCCCAGCTTGAAACAGCTAAAACTGAACCTGCTAACACGAGAAGGGTGAATCCCAAAGATCCTCTTTTTCTCATTTTCTTTCCTCCCTGATCTTTTTATTTTTGATTTAATACTTATAAGTTTTTTGATTTTCAAGTGGATTCTGCGTTTGAAACCTCTTTTCAATTTTCTCTTAAAAAAGAATTAAGATTTCTTAAGATTCTCTGAAGCGCAGTATACTCTTCCAATGTTCTTTTACATAGTTTTGTTGCTGCAATCAGGGCTTCTGCTGCTTTTTTACAATTTCTGCTGTTTTCTCCATTCTTTTTGTGGCCTCTATTAACCCCTCAAATGCTAACCTTTACTGTGAATTCATCGTATCACATTGTTACACGTGTAACATCTCTTTTATCAGATCTAAGGCGGGTTTTTCATTCTCAAAAAAATCTCTAATGAAGTAAAGGGAAAAGGGCGTCTTGAGATTATGAATTCAGACCGCCCAACACATACTACCCTATTCTGCTTCTTTGTTTTTATATGTTACTGGTTTCTAATATGTAGTTTTTTTCAGAGGATTAGATCCGGGTAAAATTCTTAGGTTGATCCCAGTATTCACATGAGATTTTGTTACACGTGTAACACCGCCCTGGGTCCACGATGAAAACTTCATCAGTCTCAAATAAGTACCTATTTGTCAACCAGTGTACATACTCTTCATTCCTCAATCAACTTTACCATATCCTCCAAATGCTCCAGTATCTTTCTTCCCTTTTCTGTTATTTCATACCATTCTCTCCTTTTGGTATCTCTTGTTATATTGTGTTCTACTAGGTTAAACTTAAGGAGCTTTGCAAGATGCTTACCTAAGGTAGGGACACTAATACTCAGATCAAAATCTTTGTACTGCACCTCTCCGTGTTTACGCAGGTACTGGAGTATTTCTTTTGTACCTTTCGATCCAAGCAGCGCGAGTAATTCCATTTCTCTGGTCTCATTCATTCTATCATCTCACTTTTCTTGGTTTCCTGAAGTTATTAAATCAATTAGATTTTTAAATTTAACTTAGATGAAACCGGTTGTTGTCGAAAGCAAATTCCATACCTTTATAAAGACACACTCCCACATTTCTATGAGGTGAAAGATATGAAAGTGAACCTTTTTGTTTTGGCAGCTCTTTTGAGCTTAAGTATTCCTGCAGCATTTTCTCCCAGCAACTCCTTTACAGTGGCATACTCGTTCGACGCTGCCCTGGTAAATGGCCAGTGGGTGATCAAAGATACAGTCATACAGGAAATACCAGGTGAGCCATTAATCCCGTATTACCAAGCACGAATCCTGTTACCGCACAATACAGAGGTAAAAAACATCACTGTGAAGCACAGCGCTCCTGTAATCCAGCACGGAGTTGAAATCCTGTGGGGCCAACCTCCCTGTACGATTAGTAACCCAGGAAGTGTTGAACCAGTTGGCAGGAACGAAGCAGTCTACAACTCTACTGAATGGTACCCTCGTACTGTCTATGATGTGGTGTCTGTACAATCTTTTAGAGGATTCAAGATAGTAACTGTTGTGTTGTACCCTGTGCAGTACAAACCAAAGTCTAAAACGGTGAAGTCCTATCACTCGTTGACTGTTGAGGTACAGCTTTCCAAGGGGACGAACACACTGTATAGGGGATTGCAGCACGATAAAGAAGCTGTTACAACCATGGTGGATAATGCAGACATGGCAGCAACCTATAAAGGTGAAGCACCCTTTTCAGGGTCCTCCGAGTATGTCATCATCACGAACAGCGAATTGGCACCTGCATTTAACGAATTGCTTCTGCACAAGATCAATTACGTGAATGGAGCACGAATTGTGGATGTCACATGGATCTACAACAATTACACAGGATATGACAATCCAGAAAAGATCAGAAATTTCATCATTGATGCATACAATAACTGGAACACAACCTACTGTTTGCTCGGTGGAGATGTTGCTGTCGTTCCTTGCAGGAAATTGTACATAATGGAGGGTGACGTCATTGTGTATTACGCAGCAGCCGATATGTATTACGGATGTTTAGACGGCACCTTTGATGCAGACAATGACCACATCTATGGTGAACCTGAAGATGAGGTGGACTGGTTAGAAGAGGTGTATATAGGGAGAGCACCAGTAGAAACAGCAAAAGAGGCTGAGCTCTTTGTTGACAAGGTCGTCACCTACGAATGTACTGCAAAACCACAAGTCTGTCAATTCCACCAGGCCCGGGGCACCCCGGATAATGACCCAGATTTTAGACAGATCGCATGGGACTGTGAACAATGGGTTCCAAACAGTTACGAGAGACGGGAACTCTTTGAAGAAGATGGACACATTTCAAAAGATGACTGGAAAGCAGCCTGGGCAGGGAACCCCTTGACATTCCAGCACACAGGACATGGAGATACTACTCACTACAACATCAACTACGAAGTTGGTGGATCCACGAATTGGTATACAACAGATGTACCTTCATTAACCAATACGTTCTGGCCTATCCACATGAGTGTGGCCTGTTTCAGCGGGGATTTTGACAACGAAGATTATGACTGTCTGGCAGAAGCGTACGTTACTGACGACTGTGGCGCTATCGCGTGCATGTTGAACGACAGCTATGGCTGGTTCTCCTATGAAGATGCATCCAAGTATTCAGGTGACTTTCTGGAAACCATGTTCAGAGCCTTATTCATTGATGGGAAGCAGCATTTAGGTGATCTCTTAAATCAGGCTAAGAGTTACTGGGTAGTCGCAGCACAGCGCGACGTGTACTACAAATGGTGCTACTACGAAATCAACTTGTTGGGAGACCCCGAAACTCCCTGTTTGACACAAAGAAAAGTACTGATCAATCCTCGTTTGTATTCTAGAAGGTAAATGTAGGCGCAGAAGATAGACAAACTGTGCACAGAAACCCTGCTACGAAGACTACACAAAGATATTTGTGTTCATCGTACTGGCAGTGGTACCTTTATATAGCAGCCGATCTGAAAAATGTAGTATGAATCCAGCTTATCGAACAAAGATTATCCTTTTGGGAACAGGGACTCCAAACGCTGAACCTGATCGCTCTGGTCCATCAGTGGCCATTGTTGTAGGCGAGACTCCCTACGTGTTCGACTTCGGGCCAGGAGTAGTCCGCCGGGCAGCAGCTGCAGGTATTCCAGTTTGCAGCCTGAATAAAGCTTTTCTTACGCACCTGCATTCAGATCACACTGCAGGCTACCCAGATCTCATTCTTACGCCCTGGATAATGGGACGGGTTGAACCCCTTGAGGTCTACGGACCGCCAGGCATCAAAGAGATGACAGAACACATCCTTACAGCATACGAACAGGACATTCATGAGCGGTTACACGGGTTAGAGCCCTGTAATACTACAGGGTACCACGTACGTGCACACAAAATTGAACCCGGATTTATCTACACAGACTCCAACGTTCGTGTGGAAGCTTTTCCTGTTGATCACGGCTCATTTAAAGCGTTTGCCTTCAAATTCTATACGCCAGATCGAACTATTGTCATCTCTGGAGATACAGCACCCACTGAAAGAATGATTAAAGAATCACGTCACTGTGATGTTCTCATCCACGAGGTTTATTCGGCCAAAGGATTTCAAACCCATTCTCTTAACTGGCAGCAATACCACAAACGTGTGCACACCTCATCTCATGAGCTCGCAGCAATCGCATCACAAGCAAACCCTGGACTGGTTGTTTTATACCACCAGCTCTTCTGGGGTGTCTCAGCAGATGAATTGGTGGCAGAAATCAAAGGAATGTACCACGGCAAAGTGGTTTCAGGTAAGGATCTCGATATCTACTGAATCTGTCCTTTGTAATAGATGTGGGTCGTCTAGAAATCTATCATTGCTTTCCAACCCTTTTCCAGTCCATGTTCCCAACAACTATGGTCACCAGAAAAGGTTTTATACCACAAAGAATTCTCCTTTTTGTGATTGAAGACATTACAGAATCTGCCTTTTGTGTTGAAGTCACTGGCAACCTGACAATAGACTACAAAGTGAGGGACTACTGCAGACTGCCCTATCCAGGACACCCTGAAGGCTGTCCACATTTTGGAAAGAGAGAAGAATGTCCCCCTCAAGCTCCTTTAATAGAGCATTTCATAGATCTTTCAAAACCTCATTACCTCATAATTGTGAAACTGAATTGTGATCATGCCATCGAAAGGGAAAAGCCTCACAACCCATCAAAGGAGAGGTACTGGTTAGATTGGGAACTTCATGCAGAATCTGTTCTTGAAAAACACGTCCAGAAATTTCAAAAAAATCATCTTGGAACAGTGTTCACGCTGCATCCTTCAGCAGTAGGGGTGGATGTTTTCAAAACAGCACAGAACATGGGAATTCCACTTGAGCCAGCCCCTCAAAAGACGTTTCATAAAATAGCGCTCATCGGTTATCCACTTCAGAACGAACCATGAAATACCGATTGCGTTAACACTATTATGCCACATTCTGCCTGTAATCCCTCATAACTGAACCATAGTCTTTTGCGTTTATCTCGTTTTTGTTACACGTGTAACAACAAAAACCTGACAGTCACATAAAAGGTCTGTATGTACTCTGTACAAAATATGTTCTTCAAAGTGAAAAAAAGGCTGTCACAAAAGCTCCAGCTAGAAAGAGAACAGCACCTGCTGCAATTGATATCTTTGTCCTATCCATTTTTTTCACCTCCTGTCATTTCTTCGTACCTGTTAAGAACTAGTTATAAATCTTTTGGGTTTACAGATAGGGGATTGTCAAAAGTACCCATTACACCGCTTTCAATGCCAAATTTACGATGCAATCAACTAAAAAATTGTTACATGTGTAACAAGGAACATTTCACAGTTGGAAGCAAAGATGAAAAAATTTAAAAAATGAAAAAAATAAGTGTTCATCACTTAGACGCTACTTTGTACAGAGCGAATATCACTATCAAATAGGCTATTGTTCTGATTGCAATCAATACAACTTCTAGAGTTTCTTTTAACCCAAGAAGTATTGAAAGATGTGACAAGCCAAAGAGTCCAAAGGCTATACCAATGTACAAAGGTACTGAATCTCCGCTCTTCTTGTAACCCCAGTATCCCAGGGCTAGTATTATGATGCAGAGCACCAGGTTTACCACATATATCGGGTCCATTTTATCAACTTCTTTTTGTTCAGTCTTTGTACATAAACTGACTTATAAACCTATTGATTTTATATCTCTTTAAATATCAAAAGTTTAAAGAATGATTGATAAAAGACAATTTGTTACACGTGTAACAGAATGGGAGAACCACCAGAATTGGACAACTTTTGAAAGCAAGATATACAAGGGAACATATCAAAAAAGGCTGATCTACAATCCATTTATTGTAGACCATAAACCCCTTAAAAATAGCAAGAAATTTCATTAGACTACATTTTTGAAGACTGCCCAGCCCTATGTGAACAGCTCAATTTCACTTTCTCGTCTTTCACTCTCTAGTTTTTCTTTGATCTTCTCTTCGTAGACATAGTACGGATATTCTAATGTTTGTGCATCAAAGTCAAAGTATTTCGTCTCAAGGGGCTGGCCAAAAGAGTATACTCTAGAATTGGAGCGAGCCTGATAAACTTCTTTCTCTTTGATTTCATCTACCTGATCCAGCTTGTGCATCAAATCTGTTAAAAACACGGGATGAGATACGCAGACGAGCATCCCCCACTGATCAAAGAGCATGTACTCCTTGTATATCCGTGCCCCTTTGGCAAAATTACAGAGTATCCTCAATGTTAATTTTTTATGTTCGGTCTTAAAGAATAAATCAAAGTAAGCACATTGAGTGTAGGGAAATGGATCAAAAATATATTTTTTTTCTATCAATTTATTTTTCATCACTTTTTCGTAGGAATACCTTATTTGTTCGTAAGTCCAGATTCTGTGATGCACCCTCCTTTCATCTTTGAGTATTTCCATCAGCTTTGCACCTCTCTGCAGATAGGGGAGGATTGCAATATCGCATTCACTCCAGTCTGTATCATGGTGCCCGAAAGAAATGTCAGGGAGGTCATACGGGTCTAACAGGTTGTCTAAAGAGGGGTTGAAATCTCCAGAAAAGTGAGGGTTTTCTACCATCCTTTTGCTGGAGCAGACATGGATAATGTAATCTGAGATAATGTCGTTGTCTTTGAGTAATTGTAAGAGGTCTCTCACTTCTGCATCATTTGAAGAGATGAATCCTGCATTTAGAACCTTCTTATGGGAGGATAAAACGGGGAATGTCCATATGATGGACTCAATTAACTTCAAATACTCAGTAACTGTTTCATAGTCCTGGGTGAATTCCAGAATGCACACCAGCTTATGGAGGGGATTTCTGCACAAGCTGCCGTAATTGATGTCATATACTGGTCCGTACAAGATTTGCTGCTCTTTCAACTTTTCGAGTTTTTTCACCACGGTGCTCACCCACTTGTACGTGGTGTGGTTGAGCAGTTCTTTCATAGACATTTCTGGGTACTTGCCTATGACAGTGAGCAGCTCTTTTTCACTATCAGTCAGTTGGTGTGGTTTCTCCATACCACTGTTATGACTTTGAGAATTATAAATCTTTACATAGAAGATGAATTTTTCACCGCCAAGGTAAGTACCTTTTTACAAGGATTTATGGAGAAGAAATTATTGTCCAGTTTTAACAAAAATGTATCACGTCTTGGATATTGTAACGTCAAAGGAGTGCTTCCACTGATGGATACAGATTTTATGTTCCACAGTTGGGTTTATGAGGTCCTCATAGCAATCTTGTATTCTTGTATTCCTTGTTCTGAGTCTTCATGAAGCTCGCTTTTGTGCGAGCTTAATATCTTCAACTTTTACTGTTTTTCTTCCAGCATGTTCTGAAAGTATAATAGCTTCTCGTGCGATTTCAACAGCTACATCCTCAAGGTGAGATGCAAGCTCTTTGGCAGCGCCTTTAGATACTCTGTAGGCGCCCGCTTTTCGAATCAACTTTTCTACAGATGATAGGGGTAATGGCATGTTGACACCTCCTTTTATGTGGATGTGCACCTATTGCCAAACGACTTTATAAATGTTACATCTTTTAGAACCTTTTCCGTTCTGTGAGCGGAAATATGTTTGATATCGCATTGAACAAAACAAGTTGTTACACGTGTAACAATTTTTGGAGGGGGCACAAGAGTCACCAGTGTAAACTCTCGTCAAAAGATATGACAACTTCTTTAACAAAAAGGGGAAATATGACACTTCTTTCACATAGGAGAAATTCTCTTTATCTTATAGAAAAAACGAAAATAAGGGGGCAGGAGGTATTTATACAAACAGATTTCTATAATAACATTAATCTGTGAGTATTTTGATAGAATACTTTCAGTGAAAAGAGAGGTGTCAGAATGAAAAATAAAAAGATCTGGAAAAAATGAAAGTTCGAGAAGCATTCTCAAGATGCTTGGTTCAAAAGCCGCCGTAGGGATTCCTCAATATTTAGATACAGAAGAAAGGGCCAAATACAAAGACCTTCAGGAATTTGTTAATACACATGCCTTGAATACTCGAATCAGGGACCTTCTAAACTATGATCTCATTGAGCACCACATGACAAGGGAAGAAGTGTGCAGGAAATGGTATGAATTAACAGAAAAAGGGAAAAAGATTGTAAGAATCCCGAATGAATTAATAGAAGTAGTTGAGATTGTCATTTGATATGAAGATAATCAGTAATCAATCCAAACAGGTTCCATTTAATTAGATTGGGAGGATTCTCAGCTGAATTCGTTCACTCAGAATTGAACAAATTTACACCGCAACCTTTATCATGTATACTGTCATGCTCTTCATGGTGGTAATACCGCCATCCAACAGAAGCACATATAAAAGCAATTACTGATGATTCACAAAGAGCTGCCTGATAATCAATATGCATAACTAAACCTGTACTACGGTGAGCTCATGAAAATAGGAATGATCCAAAATGTCACGTTAAACGATCACAGATCAGTAAATCCCCATAATGTGGCCTGTGAACTTGAGAGAAGAGGAATTACAGTTGATATGATCCTTCAAAAAACAGATGAGGACCTGCAGTACAAAAATCGGCCATACAATCTCATACAGATCCCCGGAGAAACCTATTCTGTACCAGGCCAAATAAGGTTTGTGACTGCGTCGTTCACACCCCTAAAAAAGGGATCTTACCACATAATACATGGGAGAAATCCATTTTCCTCTATTTTCTCTGCTACAATTTTGAAGAAAATGGGAGCAATCACCTCAAAAATCGTATATGATATGAGAGGGCTCTGGATAGATTTTGGTGTACTATCAGGTAAGATTTCACCACACCTTCTACACGTGCTCAAGAAAACAGAAAATTACCTCATCAAGAGGTGCGACCACATAATAGCGCTTTCTCCAGTTTTAAAGGACGAGCTCTGCTCTCGAGGGTTAGACAAGGAAAAAATATCAGTAATTTTTGGAGGCGGTGTTGACATTGAAAAAGTGGAATCAGTAAACCCAGCCAAAAAAGATAAAAATACCACAGTCATTGGTTATGTGGGATCAATCAGTGTTTCCAGACAGTCAGATAAAATCATAGAAGCTTTCAAAAAAATAAAGAGGAAAGACATTCGCCTGGTAATGGTTGGGCCTGTGGGAGAACCTCATATCTTTAGAGAGCTTACATCAAATTGCAAAAACATTGTATTAACAGGATATTTACCTCAGGAAAAAGCGTTCCAATACTTGAAATCCTTTGATATAGTACTTTCGTACCATGAGGTGGACCATCCAGCGTATAATGTTGCTGTTCCAGTGAAAGTATTTGAATACATGGCTTCGGGGATTCCCATTGTTGTCACCAATCATCAAATGTATAAAAACGTTCTCGAAGATGGAAAAACAGCTATACTCACGGGACAGAATCCAGAAGAATTTGCAGAAGGTATAGTATACCTGCTTGAAAATCCCCGTATGGCAGAAAAGATTTCGGCAAGAGCAAGATCTGAAGTGGAGAAATACTCTATAAAGAATGTGGTTGACCAGCTGGAATCTGTTTATCTGAACCTTCTGGAATGATGCTGCATTTTTTGTATTGAGGGTTGCGGGAGTGCTCATACATAGCTATGGCGCCAATACCAGGATATCGTGCAAACCCTATGTGGCACACTTTCATAGAGGGGTATTGACGAAGAGTCTTAAAAGTCTTGTGGGAACAAGTTTCTGAGATTTTCTAGGGTCCCAGATCTCCTGCAGGTATCCTTCTACTTTCTTCATTGTCCTGTCCTCGCTTCTGGACTCAGGTGCAGCCTGCAGTGCATTAAATGTAAAGGAGGCCAGTTCTTTCGTGTCGAGGTTACTGCAGTTTTGAATCCGTGTTTGTATCTCCATAGAATTCTCTCTCCAGCATAGTTATTTTAATTTGGCATCACAGTGCATGTCTTTAAATGTTGGTATACAGGTATGTATTGTTAATCGAATATAATGGTAATTCTGTTTTATTATACAATCCTCCTATTTTAGCCAGGGAAGAAAGTAGGTAAATCACTTTAGAAAACATTATTTGGATGTCCAACAAGAATATAACCAGAATGACATAGAATCTGAACCAAACAGGAGCATACAAAGGATATGGTGCAGATATTAAAAAGTCAAAAGTACCTCAATCGTCTCATTACCGTCAATAAATACACGAAACCCAGTTCCCTTTATGTATTACTTACTCTCTTGCTGAATTCCCATTCCCATTCTATAATTGATTATACCGAAAAGATTGAGTTCTATTTGGAAAGCGTTTCAGCGATAGTTTGCGCCCAGTCTTCAGCTTTCTCCAGCTCTCCCTCTTTCAGATGCATCTCGTTCGTCTTGCCGTCTACGTAGGCGATCAATGGAGCTGTGATCAGTCTGAACCCCAGACTTTTAAGCTTGCCTTCTATGCCCTTAACCGCGCTCCCACTGAACCTTGATTGCACTTGCGTGTCAAAAGCAGCGGCAAGCTTTCCTGAAAACTCTTTGCTGGGCAACCTTTTGAGAA
>Ga0209427_10006080_pt1 | contig 13802 bp, 11 predicted proteins | sample DeeMarSWOR136_30_FD_187465 | JGI IMG/M metagenome (GOLD analysis project Ga0209427, IMG submission 187465) | Marine sediment microbial communities from White Oak River estuary, North Carolina - WOR-1-36_30 (SPAdes) (version 2) | ecosystem: Environmental > Aquatic > Marine > Intertidal zone >... | reverse complement strand
GGATGGTGGCCGATATAGACTCCTCAGTAGGAACGTTGGAGACAACAGTCACAGCCATCAACGCTACCGTTACCAGCATTTCGGGAGAAGTTGCCACAATCAACACAACATTAGGAGATGTCCAAACGTCAATCGGAGGATTATCGTCAACTATGACGATAGGCCTAGTCGCAGCTTCCGCATTGTCTGCAGTCGCAGCCATCGTGGCCATTCTCATCTTCATGCGTTTAAGGAAAACCAGGTAACAAGCAAACTCTCTCTTTTTTCTCCCTAAACCCTTTACGCACCGATGTGTATGAAGTTAAACCCTAATAACAAGAGACGGTGACACTTCGGCAGTGTGGTGCGACTCGATTGAGCGGTAAATCAGGGCCTTCCAACATTAGGCGTTATGAAATGCTTGGGGCCTTTCTAGGCTGGCTGGGCGCTGTGAACCAGATTCTAATCGCCTCATACTTACTCGTTGTGTATCAAGCTTTTTCAGCTATTTCCTCAATAGGGAAGCTAGGTTTCCAGGTATACCTTGCAGCGATTCTGCTTATCTTGTCTGCATCGGCTCTGGCTCTGGGGAGTTTTCTTTTGTGGAATAGGAAGTGGCTAGCTGGTGGAATGATTAACCTTGGCGCGGGAACGCTAATGCCCATACCTACTTACATCTACTTTGCGCTTCTCTCTGAGCCCACGTTTTTAAGTTGGCTAGGGCTCCTTGGCGTGTTCCTTCTTGCACCAGCAATCTCCAGCGGGACAATAGGCATCCTACTGTCCCGTCTTCAACCAAAAAGCTGAGCAAATGGCCGTCCTTAAGCTTTGCATCAGAGAAGACCATGGGTGGATGTGTGTGCAGAATAAAAAAAGAGTACAGAATATTCTCAGTCTTTTAACGCGATCGTCGACGAAGGTAGAGCACCGCTGCGACTATTACAACTATGAGTATTGCTATCAAAGCTATGTTTTCGAGGCTGAAGGGGCTAGCCGGTCCTTGGGCTGTGAGGTCTAGTGTTACTTCTTTTAGGTAGGGGGCTGTGCTCGGTCTCGAAGGATTGTGCGTAAGTCCGAAGCTGTCCTCCACTTTGAGTACGATTCGCCATGTTCCGTTCTTCGCGTTTCGGTCAAAAGTGTGCTTTATGCTCTCGCCTTCGTAGTTGAACTTGGGGAGCTCTTCACCTGGCGCGTAGAAAGACCATGAGTACTTCGAGATCGTGCCGCTAGGGTGAGTGCTTTGCGAAGCGTCAAAGGAGGCCTCTTGTCCAGACGTTGCGGTGGCTGGACTGCTGACGGTAAGCACAGGAGTGTTGATAACATCGAAAGGCTCTGTGACTTGATCAGTGAGTATCTCGCCTCCATGCAATATGTTGGCAACCGCTTTGATTGTGTGGGAACCTGTAGTCAGGTCGGCGGCTGCAAAAGTATAGTTGAGAGTTTCGGCATCCTGAGGATTCAGCGTCCTGCCAAGCCACGTTCCGTCTCCTAGGGCGTTGTCGTCATAATATAGGGTCAGGTTGTAGGTATCTGCAAAGGTCAGGTTGTCGTTTCTAAGGAAAACCTGCAAAATGCCGTCCTCTCCAGAGATTATTGGCAGCTTGAAAGATTGATCGTCAACTTTAGCTTTGAAGCTCAAGGTTTCAATACTCGTCGCCAACAGCGCCGTTTTGAACTCACTGCTTCTCACAACGTGAGGGATCTTCTGCTTATGTTTATCCCCCATGCTCCACGTTGTTGAGAGGTCAACTGAATCAAGGCTCAACTCACTCACTCCTTTCTTGATAACTTCAAACGTCATTGTGAAAACCGTTGAGTTTGCGTCGGGATTGTTGAATAATGGTGCAGGGTCCAGAGAAGACTGGGCAAGCCAGTACGTTCCTGCAACCTCGTCAACGAGATCCAACACACCCTGTATTGCTTCGTGAAGTATGCCATCGGGATGGGTCTCGACAGGAACTTTCAGTGTGTGGCTTACGTATTGAAGAACGTTCGGATTCCAACTGAACTGCACGTCGAAGCCGTATAGATTGCCAAGCGAATAGTTGTTCATGATGCCTCCTGGGGGGCCCAGCTGCTCGTCTCCAGGGAGCCACGCCGTGTTAGTGGCATAATAGGTATCCGTGAGGTTGAAGATTTTCACGCTTATCGTGATGATTTCGCCAGGGTTTGCGGTGGCATTTTGGGGATCAACAAATACGAGAGGCATTGTGGTTGGGTAGACAAGATCAGCTGTAGCGATTCTAGCTGGCAAAGCTGACAGGGCTACAACGCCGGTGCTGAGAACAATCAATGTTGTTACCAGAAATTTCGTCTTGCTGGTCCACATAATTGCAATTACTCCTTCCTTATGTTTTCTCCTTATAGACTTGGCGACGGATATATATGCTTTTACTTCTGTCAAGCACTAGCCGATTCTTGCCCACACTGCTATGAAACTGCCGGTGACAAGCCCTACAAGGCAGGCGAACATTCCAAGGGGAAACATGAAACGCAAGATGCTTAAGAAGGCGATGTAAAGCGCGTATTCCCAGCCGAAGGGGACGTGAGCCATCATTTGTCCGAGATCCAGCACGAACCAGTTGTATAGGTAGACATAGATTGTCCCTATAATGAAGGACAGAGCAACTACTGCGAAGTAAGTGTACACCATCTTTTTTGCACTGCCAAGAAATATGCCGACCAAGAAACTTGAAGCCAATAAGATCAACCAGTCTAAATCTCCGAACATAGGTCCTTGAAGCTTGTCGTAGGCAATCCTATAGACAGCGAACCTCTGGTTTTCCATATAGAAAAGCTGGTGATTCTTAATCATGAGCAACGATATTAAGAGCGCCCAGCCAACAACCATGGCTACGCTTCTGCTCTTCAGGAAACCGGATCCGAAGATTCTCGCTCTCTCCATAACCAAAACTGCCAACCACCCCAGAAATCTACCGTATCCTCGCGATATTTAACATTTGGTTTTTCACCTTAAACAGAAGTATCTCATTGACGGCCGATTTAACCTGTCTAGATAACTTGCTTGCTTCCGAAAAGCCCTCGGGCATAGGGTTCATTTCCACACTACCTAAACATAGATGATTCCTGATAAGGTTTAAAAGCCTACGCACAAAGAGAAAACACCACTTGTAGTCACAACTTGTGACTACCACTAGAGTTCCACTAGAGTTTCTACGGTTTGACTTCGATCGATGCGACTCCGTCTTACTCTGCCATGTTCCACCTGCTCGTTTTTTCCTCTTTTCCAGGAAATCAAGTCCAGACACTTTGAGTTCAACTCAATTTTTTCTGCGTTTAAAACATAATTCACTGCCACTATATAAATTTTCCTCATGACTTGTCCGAAGAAGGTCCCACTTACCCACTCTTCCCCAGAGCTGACAAGTGGAGGTTTTCAGGGATTCCAAATGTAAGCAGAAAGTGGCCGCACCTGAGTATAACAGCACCCACCATTAAAATATCAGGATGTTTTCAGCAGTTCAACAACGTCGGGGAAGTCTATTCCCAACGACTTAACCTTCGATAGTGTTGGCACTCCGTCTGGTTTCCATCCTCGTCTCTTGTAGACGGCATCTTTTAGCTTCTCATACTCTGCCTCTCGATGCTTTCTTAATGCCCCAATCTTCTCTGCAGTTGACTTGCCAGCTGGGTCGAATCTGACCTTCTCTCGAAGCTGTTGGTCGTAGCGTTCTCTGCGACTCTCATACTCCTCCGTCGTCACAGGTCCTACTGCACGGTACGGTACTGCGTCGTGTTCGCGCTTGCCGAATCCCATTCTCAGGTTGAAGATGCGCTGGAAATTGTAGACCTTTTCGCTCATGACTATGATTTCTTTCGGCGTGACTTTCCTTCCCGTAACTGCGTAGAAGAACCTTGCATAGTTTTCGACGTGATCTGGGATTTTGGCTGGCTCCTTTGTCCTCTTATTGTTTTCCGGCACAACATCATTCCATGGAAGCTTGCAGAGGCCGTTCAGGCCAAACCACGTTCGGAACATGGGGAACCAGTGGAGGTTCTCAGCCTTCTGGTCAAAGGTTGGCATGAGGTTGTGAACCATATCCAGGAATATAAGCCAAGCTTCATCGTGCTGGGGGCCCTTCAGCGCAAGCCCATAACCGCCTTGCTGTGCCAGGGATTCCTTAGTTACGTATTCTGAGAACTCCAGGCCTTTAGCTTCCATGCCGATGTCCTGCAAAATTCTGGCATCAGCCCCATACCTCTTGGCGAAGAGATCCTTCATCTTCCTCACGCCTTGACCAACTACTGCTCCGAACCCTTCCCCCATTGCCATCTGGTGGATAAGTTTAGTAGCAGCTTCTTTGTTCCCGAACCTCAGATCTATACCACCTGTCACGTTGTTGTCGATCAGTCTCATCTCGTAGCATTCCATGGCAAAGGCCGTCGCAGTACCCACTGATATAGTGTCCAGGCCATACAGATCACAGTAATAGTTTGCCTCGATGACGTACTCCGCATCGAATATTCCGCAGTTGCTTCCCAAGCCAGCGATTGTTTCGTATTCAGGGCCGTTCACGAAAACCTTCTGTCCCTTGTTGGGCCCAGTTTTGAGCTCGAAATCTTTTACGCCGTGGGCGCAGGCTAGAGAGCAGCCGAGCCAGCAGCCGTCAAAGCCCTTATGAAACTTTTTCCGGTAGATTTCCTTGCCCAGCTCTTCAGTTTTGGTGTGTTGTCCAAACTTGAAATTGTTCACAGGTAGCAGGTCGAACTCGTTCATTATTGTTACGAGGTGGGTGGTACCGATGGTGGACATTTCATTCTGCTTGGGGTCGAGAGTTCTGATTTCTCGGTTGTAGGCTGTTCCGATTTGTCTAACTAACTCTACGTCAGCCGGACCGTTAGATTCCACAGATATGGCTCCAGAATATTTGGAAACTATGGCCTTTATTCTCTTGTTCCTGAGGACGGTCCCTATTCCCCCTCTTCCAGCCTGTTTGAACCTATGAATCCCCCTGCCTTGATCGTACCATGAAAAGTTTAGGCAGCCAAATAGTGTGTGCTCAGCCCCAGGACCTGAAGAGACAACAGAGACGCTTTGAGGTTTTCCACCTCCGAATCTCTGGGCCAGTGCGTTCGCAATAAGATCGGTCTCGGAGGGCAGGTGCGAAGCGTCCTCGACTTGAACTCTGCATGAATCGCCGTCGATTATTATGACCACTTCTGACTCTCCTCTGCCTTGAACTTCAAGGGCGTCCCACCCAGAGAATTTTAAGTAAGGACCGAAGTACCCCCCGGCGTTCGAGTCAACAACAGCCCCCGTCAACGGAGATATTGAAACTGCGATGCTTTTGCCGCTGCCAGGATAGACAGGTGTTCCACCCAGAGGGCCGCAGGCTATTAGGATCTCGTTTTCTGGATCATCCCATTTGATGATCCGATCTTTCGGCAAGGAATTCCATAGAAGCCAAAGGTTGAAGCCTCGGCCGCCTATGAACGTGTCTTTCATCCTTTGAGATACTGGTTTGCTGGTCACTTTCATGGTCGAAAGATCGATGTATAGAGTTCTATTGTTATAGCCTCTTTCCACTTTGCTCGGCTCATACTTGAACTCGGCTAACATCAGTTTATACCAACAGGGTCTCCGTTAGAAACCAAAGCTACGTAGAACATGCAGATAGGGTTTTCGAGTAACGTGAGCCAGCAGAAACCCTGGCCGCACACGCAGCTCCATGCCAACTCCCTGTAGGGGGATCGTAGAGCTTTTTATATGCATAGCCACATTATGACTGTTCGAGGTGGAAGAATGCCCTATTGCTCGAAGTGCGGGGCTGAACTAAGTGAGGACGCTAAGTTCTGCCCTTTCTGTGGAATCCCGGCAGGTCCTCCAGAAGTTGCCAAACCAGAGCCTGAAAGAAAAGAGCAACCGAAGAGGCCGATAAGTACTCTGGCTATCGTTTTGATCGCTCTTATAGTTGTGGCAGCAGTTGTTGTCGCCGTAGCCGCCGCCCTATCTTTCTTGCCGGTTCGCACTGTAGGACCTGTGACGAGTGGAGTATCCGTTCCATCCAGCACAGGCGTGGACACGTTAGACCTCAGCTTAGTGGCAGATGTTGCACGCATCAGAATCTTGTTCGAGGATCTCTCGAAGGAGTGGCAGTCGCCATCCATCCTCATAAATGCCTCAGCGACTGGAAGAGTTGGATTCTCTGGCTCAGAAGACGTTCTGAATCGTTATATGCCAATATCGGAGACAAGCGTAGACGGCAGTGTTTTAACGGTGACCGTGACCCAAGATGTTGGCTTGATCGCGTGGCCGAGGGTTTCTTCATTAAACGTCACTTATCTTGTCCGCATTGATCCATCTATGAAGACTAGTCTTGATGTTGTGACAACCACCGGGGGAATCTTGATGGACACTCAGGCTGGAGTGATACTCAAGACCTTAAGACTCGAGGCAACCACGGGCGGAGTTGAAGCAAGGCTTGACGAAGTCAGCGTTACAGCTGAGATTGTTTCCCTCAAGACCACGACAGGAGGCGTCAAGTTGTTTTGGGACAACGTAGCTGTTGCAGACGCCGTTGAGGTGAAGACATTAACAACTACAGGAGGAGTTGAAGTTGATGTCAAACAAGACGAGGAGCTTCTGGGAGACGTTGTCTTAAACGCTCAGGCAGTGACAGGAGGAGTCAGATTCGAGTTGGAGATTAAGGGTGACCTCGGGGCTAAGATAGAGTCCAGCGTTGCAACTGGAAGAATAGATATTGATAGGCGGGTGGGATTCTCTGGTACATCGACCAATCTAGAGTCAAACAACTATCCGGCCAGCAGCAACTTCGAAGTTACACTCAAGACGACGACTGGCGGAATTAACATAGACGCCAAGTATGTTCCATAAACAAGGCGCTCAGTACCCTGCGGCTATGTCAGTTCTAGTCCTGAGCTGGACCGCGCGCTGAATTGCGATTACATGCCTCTCTAAGAATGAGACAACGGGAAACACAAAGGCTTTTAGGCTTTAATGAGAGAGATCAAGATTTCTCTGAACTTCTTTCTGTTTTCATTTTGTTTGTTTAACTCCCTGTCTGACATCGAGATTGTTTTGGCAAGATCGGCCACTTTTTTTTTCGCAAAGAGGTCCAAATCTTCCATTTCATAGATTGCCTTTTCGAGCTTGCTGGTGTCGGTGCAGCACTCTTCAAGTTCGCTTTCCGTGTCAACTAACTGAGAGATCTTGTCATCGTCGTATTGAAGGTTGAAACCAAGCTTCTTTAATGCGTTAAGAGCTGTTGTCATCTGATCCTTTAGAATGCTCTTGCTTCGAAGACTTTGTGCACTGGTTTTTCCGTGACTGAAGGAGAACAATTCTGCGGTTGCTCTGTAGTGACTTTCTATCAGATGGCCACAGCGCTCTTCACGAGCAACTTTTACAAGCCCTCCTTTGAGCAGCTTTTTGACGTGGTGGTAGACTGCTTGTGGAGTGAGTTTCAGTTCAGCGGCTAGCTGACTTGCAGTCATTTCTTTAACTCGCAGCAGGTAGATGATTTTCCTTCTGGTTTCGTCAGCCAGCAATTGGAATGCTTCAGGGTCTTTGAGTGTTTTTAATGCCTTCATGCTGTTTTACCTAATGAAGATAATGCTTTAATGGGCATAAAAGGCTTTTGATAAGCAAAGGCTTGATTAAACCATTAAAACAAAAGATTTATAAGATACACACATATTACTATGTAAACGAGGACTTGAATAATAAAGAGATGTTTTAACATGGTGTGGGAAAACGACTCAGAAACCCAACACGGATGCTGCTATCCTGAAAATAGAACGAAACCCACAAAACTCTCAACAACTCTAGGAATGCTTACACAGCACTCGTCAACCTCTGCCGAACCTCGAGACACTCTTCTTGCACTTGGCGACGAGCAAAGAAGAGCTGCCGAGGCTTACAAGCTACAGGTTGAACAGAGGCGATTGATGGCCATCGAGCGCGCACGACGAGCCACTTACCTCTAGCAAACCTTAAGCAGCAGCAAAACCTCCCTTTTTTTCTTTTGTCAAACTCTGAGCAAATGTTAAGCGGTATGTTTCACTATTGATAGAATGGCTTGTGCCCAGAGGCAACGTCAAACATATTCTGCAAGCCAAGATTTCTGGTGACATCCTACGTAGCTAGAGTCTGCTGGGAGAAGATGCGTGGCAGAAGATTGGATAACTCATATGCAACTTAGGCTGAGTTTCTTCGTCATCTCCTTCTCGTTTGCCTCAATCTGAGGAATATGTTCTTTGACGTTTCTCAGCGAAGCGTTGTAGTCGAAGAGGGGGAAGTCTGATCCGAAGAGAACTCGGTCAGGTGTTTCTGTCACTGCAAGTCGAATGTCCTCTGCGCTACATCCGCTTGTTTCTAAGTATACGGAGGGATAACGGGTAAGAATTACGCCTTCTTCTCTACAACAATGGAGAAGAACTGTTGTTGCTTGAAAGCTTGCCAACAACGGTTCCAGCTTGTTGGCAAAGCATGTGTTTGCGTCTGTATGGACAAACACAACTAAGCCGTTTTCTTCTGCATATGAAAATGTGGGTGCGAGAAGATTACAGTCTCCGAGGGAATAGTGGCCAAACTCAGCGCTTTCGCAGTGGATCTTAATTCCTGGAACTTGTGTAGGGTTCAGCTCCTCCAGAAGAGGAGTCGTCGCTTTTAGCTGTGGATGTATTACTGGTACTGGAATCAATTCTTTGAAAGGCTTCACTTCTGAAAGCAGCCAATTCAGCGAGTCTCTATAGTTTATGTGGGGAGAAGCGTAGAGAGTTGCGAAAGCTTTCTCTACTTCCTTAACTCTTTGAAGAGTCGAATGTAGGAAGGCTCCACCAGCTTCTTCAGGGATCCCATATTGCTTGTTCAATTCTTCTGAGCGCAGTCTTCCAATATGACAGTGAAAGTCAATCATCTCATTATCCTCCAGTGAGATTCGGCATAAGCGTCTCTTAAAGCCTGATTCCCGTAGAGTCTGAGTATACCTGCCACTTCGCATTCAATTAGATTCTAAATCCCTATTCTCAATCCATCGAAGGCGAACTTGAGCTTGTGTGTGTTTTCCAGTTGTTGGTATTCATCGTGGGTCTTGCCCCACTCCTCTTCTATGTGAGTGATTAGTGTTTTCTTCGCTTTGAGCTTGTGCGCGAGCCTCTCTAACTCTTCAAGAGAGAACAACTCTTTGCGCAACGGGTTGTCTTTGGGAATGGCTATTCCTTCTTTGAGGGGGCCTTCCGGATGAAAAGAGCCGATTATCAGAAGATCCAGGTTTTTCAGTTCAGGGGTCTCGGGGAAGGGTTTAACGTCGCAAGGCGCGTATACAACTCTATTGCAGCCTTCTTGGATGAGGAATACCGTAGAGAGGCAGTAGGTGGTTGGAGTCTCAAATGGCGTTACTGTTAAGTTGCCGATGTTGAAGGGTTTTCTGCTTTCCAGTTCTACTGTGTCAATCAAGCCCGATTTTTCGTAGTACTGAAGGAACGTTCCGCCTCTGTACCCCATGGACTTCAAGTCTTCCATGACCTTGCTTGCGGCGCATACTTTGACCTTATTTCTTGGGCTTTTTCCTCTCACGAACATGTCGAGCCAGAACTTGTACATTCTCTCCACTATTCTCATGCCGAACGTGTGGTCTGGATGCCAATGCGTGTAGAAGATATAGTCAACAGCGTTGATTTTCTCTCTATTCAGTTGGCAGGCAATCTCCTCCGGAGTGTCAAACAGAGCGTTCACTCCGCTTACAAACATGGATGGTCCTGATCGAGCGTATGGAATGCCCCTTACTCTTGCCTCTTCGCAGACTCTGCATTTACAGCCAGGCCTGGGAATCGTTGTAGAACCCCCAGAGCCAAGAATCACCAATTCCATGTCTCCACCGTCACTTCCACAAGTCATAAGCATTTTCCCTCTGCGAACCGCAAGCACTGGAATCAGCGATTCAGCTCACCTTCATCTCAGCAAAATCAGTAACTTCTAGTTACTTTTCGTCACTTTTTGTCGCTTTTTGTGCCTTGTCTTTTCTTGTGTGCGTCAATACGCGCTCGACTTGGCACCTGCATGTTTGAAGCCGCGAACCGTTTAAATGAACGATTCCCCTTTTGACTTATTGATGAGATTTTGAGAAAGGTTGTTGGAACCACAATTATGGTTCTCCTTGTGGTTCTTTCTGGCACGAGCTTGGGCAAAGCTTCAACTCCTCACCAGACAATGTTACCGCTCGATCCAAAAGAATGGACTTTCATGGTCTACCTTGACGGTGACTGCAACTTGGAAAGCTTCCAAATCAGTGCTTTTCTGATGATGGCCGAAGCAGGTTCAACAGCCGACATCAATGTTCTGGTGCAGTTCGACCGCATTGCTGGTTATGATGCGCGCTATGGAGATTGGACAGACTGCAAGAGGTTCTACATAACCGAAGGAATGACTCCGACAGCTGACAACGCTCTTTACAGCCTCGGAGAGATCAACATGGGCAACCCTTCGAGTTTAGCGAACTTCATAATCTGGAGTGTAAATGCGTATCCTGCTGAGAAGTACGTGCTAATACTTTCAGACCATGGTGATAATGGAGGGGTCTGTGAGGATTTGACGGGCATATATGACTATCTTAGTTGTGGGGAGCTCTACGAGGCGATGGAAATGGCTCGCGAGAGCACCGGAGTAAAAGTTGATCTAATAGGTCTTGAAGCATGCATTATGGGTGCCATAGAAGTAGCTTATCATTTCAGCGAAGCATGTAAAGTCATGGTGGCCTCGGAAGAAATATGCTTCGATTGGCCGTACAATGACATCTTATCTGAACTCACTGCATCACCAACTATGAACTCAACCGTGCTAGCGCAGAGCATCGTCTATAACTACATGCTTCTTCACGACGACGACCCCAGAAGATATGAGAGGGCATCGTTGTCAGCGCTTAATTTGACGAGGTTCATCAACGACGTGGTCTCAGCAGTCAACACTCTGGCTAGCCGGCTCAACCAAACATTGACCACCTACTGTTATGACATCCTGGATGCAATCGGAGACACTGAGTACGCCCTCGCGCCTGCAGATTTCGCGTATGCAGGAGACCTGTACCATTTCGCCCAAAACGTCAAGAACTGCATTCCCGACTTGCAGGTTCAAAGAGCCGCACAAGACGTCATGGAAACTATTGTTGGCGCGCATATTGCTGAGTGGCATGACTCTGGACATCCATATTATCATGGATTATCCATTTTTCTGCCTCCAACAACTGATGCCTACCATTCCAGAATGCGGGCCTACACCTTTGACAACTCCTATTGGATGGAGAATACAGCTTGGGATGATTTTCTCTATGCTCTGTTCGTAACGTACGCTCCGGGCATCTGGTCAAGAGAATCTTTGAGCGACGTCTCTTACACACTTTTCGATAGCGACGCAGATGATCACTTGGATGCAGTCCACGTGAGATTGGATGCTGACACAACAGGCGAAGCTCTGAATGTTTCTGTCCATGGACGCCTCATAAACTCCTCAGGCGAAATCGTCGACACGGATACCGCTTGGACGAATGCGAGCAACAAAGATGAGTGGTGCGATCTCTACCTCCACGTGCCCAGTGGAATAGAGGAAGGCTGGTATGACGTTGAGCTCCTTCTTTACGATGAATATGGAATATATGAAGACTACCTGCATAGTGAAGATGTTGCCAATCTTCCAGAGGAAATGCGTCACAACGTAGCAGTCACCGACGTCTCAATCAGAAGAACGATTGTTGGCCAAGGCTTTCCAGCCAAAGTCAACGTAACAGTTGAAAACAAAGGCCACTACATGGAAACATTCAACGTCACAACCTACGCAAACGGAACAGCAATCAACACCACACAACTTGTCATCCAAAGCAGCAGCAGCATCACCTTAAAAATTTGCTGGAACACAACAGGCCAGACTAAGGGCAACTACACGATAACCTCCTTCGCAGAACCAGTTGATGGGGAAATAAACACCACCGACAACGACCTCGAGGCAAGCTCTGGATTGTTCATAACTATCAATGGAGACGTCGATGGAGACAGAGATGTGGATATCTATGACATAGTGGCAATTGCCGCTGCTTACGGCTCAAGTGAAGGATCTGACAAATACAACGCCCCATGCGACATAGATGGCAACGGTGAAGTAAACATTTACGACGTGGTTATCGCAGCTGGGAACTACGAAGAAGAATGGTAGTTCAAACGCCAAGAATGTGCGCGCGCCGGTCTACAGGTCTTGACGACAACGATGCGAATGACAATTGCCCTGTATGTGAAAGTGGCGACGCGTGAATTCGCCGGCCCCACGTGGCTGTCCACACTTTGACGTAGACAGCGCGGTTCAGGGTGGAAAGGAGAAAGCATAAGAGGTAGCTTCAAAGTCTAAGAGCGGGTGAGCTTATCTCTCTCACAACAGCAGATTTGGCGAAATACCCTTTTCTGCCTCAAGCCAAGCAACATATCGCTGAACTTGACGTTAGCGTTGAAGAGCTTGGGTCGCTGAAGTCTGTTGTGGATCGGGCAAGCGAAAGGATAGCGGCCACCTATGCATTTGAAGAATATTATCATCAAGAACCGAGTAAGAAACTCGAGGTTGAGATCGCATCTTTTCCAGTCGCAGTTCTAGTGGTTGCAGGAGTGAAAGACAGCACTCTGGCAGAGCGTTACGCCCTGTCCGAAGCGAAGAGGATGTACGAGTATCTTTTGTCAGAAAAGAATGATGAAATCATCACCAGAGTCGCCGGATTCTTCGAGTGGACCATAAACCCTTCACGAGAAATGCCTTATTCACATTCGATTCACTTCGTGAATTATGTGACCAACGCAACGAGAGGACGCTTAGTTCATGCCCCAGAGTGGAAACTTGTGAATAGACGACTTCACAAAGGCCGAGTCTATGTAACTAAAAAGGAGGTTTGTCGGCTTTTGCAGGAAGAGATTAGAAAGCACATTGAAAATAGAACTGGGGAAAAGATTGTGGGGATTCCCCCGATTATCCAGGAGTTGATTGATGAAATCAAGGCGGAATTCCTCAAAAGGAAACCTCACTTGGCGGAATTTGACCAGATAGTGCTTGCCGAAGAGTCAGAGTATCCTCCTTGCGTTAAGAACCTCTTGGACAGGACGATAAAGGGGCAGCATCTTTCGCACGTAGAAAGGCTCACTTTGGTTACGTACCTGCTGCATCAAGGTGTCAGCACAAATGGAATCATCAACTTATTCGCGAACGTTGCGGATTTCAAGGCAGACAAGACAAGGTACCAAGTTGAACATCTTGCGGGACAGAGGGGCAGTATGACCGTGTACAAGCCTTATAATTGTGGGACTCTCCAAACGCATGGGGTTTGCGTAAACCCCAACGACCCAGTCTGCAGGACAATTAGAAACCCACTAAGGTATCACCTACGGAAGAAATCCCTTGAGAAAAAAACACAGTAAACCCACGCGCACAATTACGTGCAGCGCCCTGTCGAGCTTTCTCCCCTGATTCAGAAACGAACACTCACGCGCGCATTTATATGTATACGGGGCGTTGATGATTTGGAAGGCGCTTAAGGTGCTTGGCGTTATTGCTGTTTTGGCAATTGTTCTGGGAGTAGCTTTCTTGTTCAATGAAGCCTTCAGGAGATTGAATTTGCCGCCTGTTGTTGGGCAGATATTGAGTGGTTTAATTCTTGGCGTTCCAATCATAAAGTCATTAATTTTTCAGAGTAGCCAATCATTTGAGATCGTCGACCTGCTGGCAACGCTAGGCATTCTTTTTCTGTTGCTTCTGGTCGGGCTCGAGATAGACGTTGAGAGGATTCTGCAAAGCTCTAAAGAAGGTGTCTTGATAG
>Ga0209427_10006079_pt1 | contig 13802 bp, 9 predicted proteins | sample DeeMarSWOR136_30_FD_187465 | JGI IMG/M metagenome (GOLD analysis project Ga0209427, IMG submission 187465) | Marine sediment microbial communities from White Oak River estuary, North Carolina - WOR-1-36_30 (SPAdes) (version 2) | ecosystem: Environmental > Aquatic > Marine > Intertidal zone >... | reverse complement strand
GCATTTCGGCTCACTCTCGCGCGCGAGTCGTTCCATGAGTGCCCGATCCGAAGCGGCGAACAGGGCCGCCTTGCCTTTAAAACCGGGGTTGAAGATACTTTGCCGCCCAGTAAGGGGGTCTCTTCGGATCTCGATCTCCTGGGTGTCCAGCTTGCCGTCCATCATGGGATTGTGGAACGATGCCAGCTGAAAATGCTTGTTAAATCTAATCTTCTCCATAATTCCCGCTCCAGTCTTCTCTTCGGTTCTTCACAAGGGTTTCACTATCGTGTAAACATAGGGGCTTCGTCTTCGCTTTTAACAGATTTCGAATTCTTTGATTCTCTATAATCAGTAATCCTGTTAGCTAGCCTTTTTTTGACTTACGGAAGAATTATCCTATTCCGCAATCAATTTTTTAAACATATCAGGCAGCGTGAACGGGAATTTTTCACGTGATCTGCCGGCAGTCAGGATTCGCGGAATCTCCCTCATCAATTCTTCCGCCGTCCAGCTGCCGTCCTTGGACAGCACTTTTTCCACCGGCGGCGGCTCTACAAAGATTCCGATGTGGCCATGTAAAACCTCAAAAATACAGCCATTGATGTGATCGGCAGCCTCGCTGACAAGATAGGTAGCCAGAGCGGCTACATCCTCCGGCTGGTTGGTTTCGAACAGCGGATGCCTCATTTCAGGAATAGTGCCCCTCCAGGCGGCGATTGGACGAAGGACATTGCATGTCGTTCCGTATTTGGCCATTTCGCGGGCAACCGTTCGAGCGAATCCGACAATTCCTTCTTTGACCGTTGAATAGGTCGCCTGACCCGGAAAACCGAAACCGATATGAGACGAAGTGCAAAGGATGCGGCCGTATCTCTGCTTCTTCATATATGCAGTGGCGGCGCGCGTGCAATACATCATGCCGTAGAGGTGGGTTTTAACGGTAAGGTCCCAGTCTTCAGTGAGAATCGCGTCAATATCCTGATGGCGTATGATGCCCGCATTATTCACCAGAATATCGATGCGTCCGAATTCATCAATTGCCTGTTGAATAATGGATTTCGCGCCATCTTCCGTTGCAACGCTTGCATAGTTCGCTACCGCAATGCCTCCGGCTTTTCGAATTTGTTCCACAACAAGATCCGCGACATCCGGAAAAGCCCCATAACCGTCATGAGAAGTCCCCAGATCGTTGACAACCACTCGCGCTCCCTGAGCTGCAAAGCTTATAGCATCGGCCCTTCCCAGCCCGTTGCCGGCGCCTGTAATGACAGCGACCCTTTGTTTTAACATATCTCCCATGATCATCCCCTTTCGCTTTGAATTATCCTCTATCATTCCTTACTCCTCGAAAATGATTTACGGACAAATAGGTATTAATTCACCCACATCGCTTTTCTTAATATCTCTGCCTTCTCCTTAGGCTTGAAAATAAAATATAGCACCCCTGTTACCTCAATTCCAGCCGGTCAGGCATTCTCCCGAAAGTAAAATATCGGTGCTGAACGCTATCCTCAGTCACGGATACCAGTCGAATCCCTGAATCATCAGGCCCCAAAGGCATTCCCACAGGCCCTGTGGCTGTCATTTCCAGTTCCTTATATTTTGCGGTGGAATTTCTGTGAATATGTCCGGCAAAGATATATTTAACGCCATATTCGTGCAGCAGTTCCAGCAACGGCTTGCGGCGCTCCGGAGGTATGTTCCAGAATTGAAATGGCTCATCCGCATTATCAAGGAACAAAGGATGATGCTGAAATATGATGATGTGTGGAGATCCTGACGCCTTTGCCTTTTCCAATTCCTCCTTGAGCCATAAGTTCTGTTTTTCAAATTCGGCTTTGGCCATCCGTGGTTCATAGAACAAGCACGAATTAAGCACTATGCTGTAAACCGGGCCTGAACGAAATGAATAATAGTCAGGACCTATTTTTTGCCGGTATGCTGCCAGAGTCTCCGGAGTAGGCTCTTGGCCGACATCATGGTTTCCGGCCACATAATAGATAGGGATCGAAGGATCAATTTTTCTGGATATCCTTAAAAACTCGTCGATCTGCCTTTCATCGCCGCTTTTATTGACAAGATCGCCGAGTACGATTACGAAAGCCGGCTTCAGCCTGTTTATTGCCGCAACAGCAAATTCATAATTTGCACTTTCTCTTGAAAATCCCGTGTCGAATTCATACAAGCCGAATTGCGGATCCGCCAGCATTATGAAATTACAGGGCTGCTCCTGCCCTATTTCAGGAACAACAATCCCTGAAATAACGGCTAAAAAGATAATTGATAGAAATACTGATTTGAATTTCATAATTCATCCTATTTGATTGGAGTATCAATAAAAATTTTACTAAAAAAATCAAACAGACTTTTCAATTGATAAGAACGCAATGTTTGGTGAATGGAAGATAGAGAATTGCTTATTTTATGTCAATATATAGTCGGACACTGAATATTATAAAGTGGGACGCTCTTTAATGAATATAAGGCCATGAAATGCCAAGGATTGCATGATTAGATGCCCCCGGAGTATTACACCATGTAATAATCAGGGTGATAGAAAAAAGGAAAAAATTTCTAAACAATAGAGATCGTGAAGACTTTATTGAAAGGCTGTCAAATTTATGCCCTGAGATGGGGATAAACTGTTATGTTCGGGTATTTATACCTCAGAGAATACGTCTGGAGATATAATTACAGAAAATTGAATTTCAAAAAGCAAGTAAATCGTTTAATAACAATATGTTATCAAAATATTAGGTCTGGATAATCGGACTTTACCCTAAATTATTAAAGCGCGTCCCTATATAAAGATCATTTTAGCGCAACTTTGATGGGCCATTAACTTACCTAATTCGAAAGAAAAAATGTATTACATTTTTACATTTAACAATTGACATTAACATACCCCATATATATAATTTCTTTGCTTAATAGGGCTTACCATATTTTTCTACATGCTATACGGGTAGTTCATCAGGGATTTCATCGCCCTTCTAAGTAAAAGATTTATAAAATTAGATCAGACTCATTTTTTTAAAATTTTTGGGATTTTTGGTTTAGAAAGCAGGAACTTAACCAGCGCTTTTTAGCTGTATGACGACAGGCATTTCACCGGATCGTTTATCAGAAAAGGAGAGAATGTTATGAGATGGGGAATGGTAATAGACCTAGTAAAATGCACAAGGTGTCATGCTTGTGTGGCTGCATGCAGAATCGAGCATTTCCTTCCTTTAAATGTTACCTGGCCGAGATTAATCGCCCTTGAAACCGATGTTGGAGGCAAACCAGAATTAACTACCTTCCCGGTGCGCTGTAACCAGTGTAAAGAAGCCCCTTGTGTAGAAGTATGTCCTACAGAGGCGACAACCAAAAGAGAAGATGGGATTGTAGTAATCGATGCGAATAAATGTATAGGCTGCCGATATTGCATTATAGCCTGCCCATATCAGAACCGTACCTTTATTTCAAAGGATAAAGACCCGGGCTATTTCCCAGGATACGATCTTACCGGGTTTGAAAAGAAGGGAAGAGAACTTTATCCTCATCAGGTGGGAACAACAGAAAAATGCAACTTCTGCGCTGAAAGAATCGACGCCGGTTTAGCGAAGGGACTTGTTCCCGGAAAGGACCGCGATGCTACGCCGGCATGTGTTAATACCTGTCAGGCACGCGCCATGACCTTTGGTGATCTTGACGACCCTGATAGTGAAGTCTCAGTCCTTATCAGGGAACGAAAAGGTTTTACACTTCAACCGGAATATGAAACCGAACCATCAGTATATTATGTTGACGGAAAGATCGGCGGAAAGGAGTCAAATATTGCTCCTGAGAATGCCCGGACAGGCAGCCACATTCAATACCTGAGTACAGTCGATGTTGAATCGAAAAAACGGATAGATGGATTGTTCGAGGAATAGGGAGGTAAAATATATGCGTAGTCATACGTCTCGTCAATGGATGGTAACCCATGAGTGGATGGTCAAACCAATGCAGCAGACCGAATGGATTGAAAAAAAGGGGCTTCTTGTATGGTTGGCCGAGGTCTTTTCTGCACTTGGTACCGGCCTTTATCTTATAGCCATATTTGTCGATAACTGGTGGGGCGCGCTTATTGGTTATCTTATAGTAATACTTCTCAAACTCCCTCTCCATCTTCTTTATCTTGGTAAACCTTTAAGGTTCTGGAGGACAATGCCGCCCTTTTCAGGTGCCTGGAGAACCTCCTGGATAGCAAGAGGGGTTGTTTTTAGCGTGTCTTTCAGCATCTTTGGTTTTGCTCAACTTGTAACATCATATTTTTTATTAATACAAAGCGATATCCTCGCAGGACTGCTCCCCAATAGCGACATGCTCACGGGACAGCTCCACCATATTGTATATGTTGCTGATATTATATTAAAGGTGATTGCCGGCATTTTTGTAATTCTTACCGGGATATACTGTGGTTTTATGATGAGTTACTGTAAAAGCGTTCCGTTCTGGAATACGGAACTGCTCCCCATAGTTATTTTTAACGCCGGAATAGCTGATGGCCTGGCGCTTATGATGGCTACAGGTCTATTTACCGGTGGAGTTGATTTTCTCGCCATTGAATACGCGAGCCGAATTGTTTTGGGCATAAATGCCATACTTCTTGGGATCTATCTGCTGAGTGCCTCATATAAATCAACAACCGCGGAACTCTCCGTCAAGGAACTTCTGGTAGGACGAGTAGCGTTACTTTTCTGGCTGGGAATCGTCCTTTTCGGTATTGCCGTCCCACTGATAATATCCTTTACCACAATGTTCACCGGCGCGGCAACCGAACCTCTTCTTATAGCCGGGATCATCTGTCATACTGCAGGGGCTTTCGCGCTTAAGTACTGTATTCTGAAAGTGGGCATATATAAACCAATATTGCCTAAAAGCATTGTTTATTAGGGTCTAAGACACAAAGGAGAAATAAATGGGCGAAAGAAAAGTACATTATACTACATGCATTAGCTGCCATGGCGGTTGCGGTGTAAAGGTTACAACAGAAGACGGCGTTATTGTTCATATTGAAGGGAACCCCAATTCATTGACAAGGGGAACCCTGTGTGCAAAGGGATTATCAAGCATACAACATGTCGATAATCCATTCCGTTTAAAATACCCTATAAAAAGATCCGGCCCAAAGGGTTCCGGGAAATGGGAAAGAATTACATGGGACGAAGCCCTGGACACTATTGCAGATAAGATGAAAACTGCGATCAAGGATTTTGGACCCCATACAATAGCAATATCGCAGGGCACAGGCAGAGGTTATAACCGTTATGTACATCGGTTGGCCAGGTCCCTAGGAACCGCAAATATCATAACACCGGGATATGTGTGCCACAGCCCCAGGCTGGGATTGTATGGCCTGGTGACAGGTTATGGCAGGCTCTATTGCGACTATCACGGCTGGGGGGGTGAGTTTCCCAAGACCCAGATTATGTGGGCCAAACAGCTTGAAATTTCCAGCGCTGACGCAGAGATGGCCAACTGGTTTATACATTCCCTTGATTACTGCAAGAATCTTATCATAATAGATCCCAGACAGACGGCCTATGCGACTAGGGCGACACTTCACATACAGCCAAGGCCCGGTACGGATAGCGCATTGGCCTTGGCAATGATGAATGTTATCATTAATGAAGGCCTTTGGGACAAGGAGTTTGTAGAAAATTGGACATTTGGTTTCGAGGAACTCAAAGAAAGAGTAATGCCCATGACGCCGGAACGGGCATCCGAAATTACATGGGTGCCAAAGGAACAGATTATTCAGGCTGCAAGGATGTTCGCCATTGATACCCCGGGCTGTATCCAGGTCGGCAGTTCACTTGAACGACAGGCAAATTGTGGTTATACCATAAGGGCTATTACCTGCCTACTGGGTCTCACAGGTAATATAGAGCGTCCCGGAAGTATGATAAGCTGGGTGCTTCCAGAGACAGGGCTGATTGAGGATTTTTTTCTGGAACTGCCTATGACCGATGAGATGAGGAGCAGGATTATCGGCGTGGACAAGTATAAGATGGGTGCCGCTAGGACATGTAATCCAGATACAATGGTAAAGGCTATTATCTCGGGTGAAGCCCCCATTAAAGTATGGGTGAGTGTGGGCGGACAGCAGATTGTGCATATGGCCAATACAAAGGAGGTTGTAAAGGCGATCGAGAAGGTTGAGTTCATGGTGCAATGTGATCAGTTCATGGGGCCCATGGCACAGGCAGCCGATATTGTCCTTCCATCAGCCCACTGGCTTGAGATGGATGATGTCTTTGATATGCATCCCAGGTTCATGATCGAGGCCCATAACAAGGTGGTTGATCCTCCGGGCGAAGCTAAACCCAACGTCTGGATCTTTAATGAGATAGGAAAGAGGGTAGTCCCGGAAAAGTGGTTTAAAGATGTTGAGACCTGCCTTGATTATCAGGTCAGAAAAGGTAAGAACATGAACTGGAAAAAGTTCAGCGAACAGGTTGTAAGCGGCTGCTGGGGTAAGGACCAGGTCTACTATAAGTATAAAACCGATTACTGGAGAAAAGGAGGAGGATTCCCTTCCCCAACTGGAAAATTTGAATTTTGGTCTAAAAGGCTTGAAGAGCTTGGTTATGATCCTCTGCCGCAGTATCGTGAACCAGGCGAAAGCCCCCTTTCAACCCCTGAAATCTATAAAGAGTACCCGATTGTTATGACAAGCGGATACAGGTCGCCCTTTTACTTTTTGGGGCAATACAGGAATCTCCCCTGGCTGAGAAGCTTTGGGGAATATCCCACCTGTCAGATTCATCCTGAAACGGCTAAGGAGTATGGGATAGAGGATGGTGACTGGATATGGATTGAGTCCCCGAGGGGGAGGGTCAGGCAGAAATGCAGGGCGTTTCCAGGAATATTAAAGGGTGTTTTAATGGCCACTGCAAATTGCTTTTACCCGGAAGAACCGCCTGAGACATATCACGGGGTATTTATTTCCAACCCTAATGTTCTGACAAGCAACGACCACCTTGATCCAATGTACGGTTCTCCTGATCTGACATGCCTGCTCTGTAAGATTTATCCCTGTACGGAAGAAGATCTCCAGGAAAATGTCTTTAAAACAGAAGAATATGGTACTGTACAGCAGTTAGGAGGGGGTAGAACAGCTTTGACTGAAAAGGATTAGGGTTTATGTTTTAAAGGGTTGCGTCAGGATAGTTTATTGTTGTATGGTCAAAAACAAACATGTCTTTTAATAAAGATGTTTGGTTATTTACAAATGATATGCCTGTAGAAAAAACGGCCCCGTCCAATGCAAGAGGATCAAACGGGGCCTTGACGCATGATATAGAACGGTTCCGAAAGAAACCCTATCCATAAAAAGATTATTTAAAGGGTCATGGGTATATCCCCCAGATTTATGTCTTCCAAAGTGGTATCAATCTTTTCAAATGTCTCTTTCTTCTTATCCTTTACAATCTGTAGGCTGTATTCACCTTTTTCCAGCCCCTCGAACCAGAAATCACCATAGCTGTCTGTCTTGGTATTCAATATTTTTCCACTTGATGCTTCGGTCAGAATACAATCGGCATCTATTATAACTTCTTTCTCCTTCGGGTCATACACCGTTCCGGCAATGAATCTGCCGGGCAGGTTTAGATAGTATACCCTGGGTTTCAGCTCTTTCTTCAGTTCAGGCTTCCAGACCTGGGCTTTAGATATTAGCTTCTTGGCCTTATCTTCATCCATAAATTGTATGGCCTCTGTTGGACAGGCATCCACGCACCTCGGAACCTTTGGCTCCCATTCTTTGTCATCTAGCAGGTGGGCGCACCCTGTGCATTTCTGTGCTAGATTGAGGTCATCATTATAGAAGATAGCATCATAGGGGCACACATCAACACAGTTTCTGCATCCAGAACATTTTATTGAATCTATGATCACCAGACCGTCATCTCTCCTGTATATGGCACCTTCAACAGGGCAGGCCTCCATGCATGGCGCATTCTCGCAATGCATGCACAGGTGAGGACGGTAGGCAACCTTTACCTTGGGCACGGTGCCCCTCACAAACTCTGTAAGTTCAATCCAGAACTGTCCCGAGTCAGGCTGGGGTTTTGCTATGGGTGACCAGTCATTACCCACATGCTCATCCTTGCATACTATCTGACAGGAATGGCACCCGTTACACTTTTTAATATCTATTACAAATACTTTTTTTGACATATCTATTTTCTCCCTTCAACCCAGGCGTCAAACCGAAGACCTGAAGCAGGATCATATTCCCTGTTAAAGGCGTCAGGGTATTCGCTCATCCATCTGCCCATCTGCTCCGGGGTAACCTTTTCGATGTCCACAAGAAAACCGCTGGTAGCCTGGCCCCCGCAGTGCTTGGAGGTCAGCCCGGCGGGTGTAATCGTGTTGATGGCGCCTCCCCTGTCCAGTTTTCCGGGGATTATCGCGTCAGCCCTCGCGCCATGGTCCACCGAGACAACTCCCGGCATTACCCTCTCAAAGACCCTTGCTCCGCAGAGTACGCCGCCTCTCTCATTAAATACCTTGACGATGTCCCCGTCCTTGATGCCCCTCTTCTCGGCGTCCTTGGGATTGATCCAGCACGGCTCGTAATTATACCCGTCGAAACCCTTTATCTTGCCCGTAAAGGTTTCCCTTGTCCACGTTATATCATCGCACTGGGCGTGGACCCTCCACCTGCCGTGATTGGACATCAAAAGCAGGGGGTACAGCTTGGCCCTCTCACTCGATATCCTTTCATCATGGGTCTCACTCTTCTCTATCCATTTTGGGATGGGCGGCCGCTCCTTGTCATCGGGAAAATACTTGGCGATGCTCCCGGAATAGAATTCCAGCTTGCCTGTCGGTGTGGGCAGGGGATTGGCCTTTGGATCCTTGTAAAAGTCATAGAGCCCCACGGTGTCCTCCTCCCAGTCTTTGGCAACAGGCAGGACATAATATCCCTTCTCGTCAAATTCCTTCCAGCTTATATATTCGGCGAAGCCCAGGCCGTCAAAAACGTCCTTTATCAGTTCGGAGGATGTCCTTCCTTCTGTAATCTTATCGTACATGCCAAGTTTCTTGGCGACCTCGAGTACCGCCTCATAGTTGGTCTTTGCTTCTCCAATCGGAGTAATGGCCTCTTTCATGCGCACCAGGGTCTGAAAGCTTTCCCCGTCCCTTACGCACGGAGAAATGTCGTCCGTCTCGACAATGGTTTTTATGGGCAGGATTATATCCGCGGACAGGCAGTCATTCTCCAGCCAGGGATGCTGGGCGACTATAAATTCTATCTTGGGATTCCTCGCTGTCTCGATAACATCGTTGCCGCAGCCCCAGCATGTGATACGGCATGGGGTATCAGTCCATATCATATGTATCTCAGTGCCGCCCTTCTCTTTGGGTATAGGATATGTGTACTTGATGAACTGATCCGCCGTGGGGACTTCATGACCGCCTGTTCCCCAGAAATCGACCGTGCCTTCATTGACAGCCTTTTCTATGAGCGTCTTGGGAATCATCTGTTTGCCCCATGCCGTCGGGGTTATGCTGTGCGGCTTTAACAGCCTTTCCCCGTACTTGCTGCTTTTAAGACGCTCGAACATCCCCATGTGACTGCCGGTCTTCCTGGAGACGATATTCCTTGGCATCCCCTGATAGGCGATCTGGGCCTGATGGACGCCTGGTTTACCCAGTCCCTGCATTCCAAGAAGAATAACCTCAAACCTGGCCGGCTCATGTGATAATGGGCCCCTTATCATACCGCCGCCAAAATAGTGTCCTATGGTGGTAACCTTCTTGGCCCAGTCTCTCGCGAGGGCCTTTATGGTCCATTCCGGAACCCCGCACTTCTTTGATGCCCATTCAGGTGTCTTGGGCACCCCGTCCTCTTCTCCCATGACATAGGCCTTTACCTTGTCAAATCCCACAGTATGGGTCTTGACATACTCCTTGTCATAGGTGCCTTCCTTGATCCAGATGTAAATGATGGCAAGCTGCAGCGCGGCATCCGTGTTGGGGAGGATGGGTATCCATTTGTTCGCGTGGATGGCCGCCGCGTAATTCAGATCAGGGTTGATATAGATCTGCTTGATACCGATCTCAGACCAGAACCGGACCACGTTGCTGGCATACTGCCCTCTGAAGCCCCAAGGCGTTGTTTCAGGATCCCCGCCCCAGACTAAAAGCAACTGGGTGTTTTCGGTGATATCCTTTACTATGTTGTTGGCCGGATTCATCATGCCTATAAGACCCGAGCCCCAGATATGCTTGGCGCCCCAGTACCAGCCCTCCCATGAGTCTGGGTTCCTGACCTGCTGGGTAAATCCGCCCATCTTATCGAGCAGCAGGGAGGAGGAGCCATGCGTGGCATGGACGAATATGCACTCGCCATGGCCGTCTCCCTGGATCAGGATGGCCAGCGGTCCGTATTTCTTGTGTATCCTTTTTATCTCCTTGGCGATGATTTCGGCTGCCTCATCCCAGGATATCCTGACATACTTGCTCTTTCCCCTGTTCTGGGTGTTGCGTTCACCACCCGGATCCCAGTCAACCCTCTTTAAAGGGTATTTTATCCTGTTCGGTGAATATACCCGTTTTTTATAGGCTAGGCTCCAAGGAGCTGGGAGAGACTTCATCATGGGTTCGAGCGTCTTCCCGTTTTTGCTGATTTTCCAGGGATTGAATGTTTTGGGATCATATTTGGAATCATAATGCAGGGGTCTTATCCTAACGATCCTGTCATTTTTGACATCCACTGCGCAGGGAGCCGCCCCAAAGATCCCGCCGCTGAGTCCGAGCGCCTTGTAAACTGTCTTGTCGATTGAACTCGGGTTCTGCCCTTTTCCTTTTGTTTTCTTTTTAACTTTTGATATTCCTTCCGACATAAATCCTCCCTTAAGTTGATTTGATCAGACTTCCCCTTTTTAAGTAGTAGTTATAGACCACTAAACCATACTTCAAGTTATACTGAAAGCAAAAATTTTGAATACTTATACAACAAATAGCTTTGATAAATCTATAAAAGAGTTTGTAGCCATATGCATAGGTACATCAAGACAAACTACTTGGTTGTATTGCTGCTTTAGGGGTGTTATTCCTCATTTAAATCTTCTTCATCATCCTCATCATAGTGTTCAGGTATCTTCCCTCCCAGTAATTCAAGATAGGTATCTTCCAGCTTTTTCATCTCTCTTAGAATATCCATTGCGTGTCTGGTGCCCACTTCAGCGGCCTTTTCAGAGTCTCTCTGTCTGAAGGCTTCGAGAATTTCATCATGATCACTATCATTATGTATTATGGTTGTGACAGGTTTCATAGTCTTGATAAAACTCTCTGTGAAATCCATGATATTTTCCATGATTATGGAATATATGGGATTCCCGCATGCCCTCCCTACCAATCTGTGAAACATTGCATACAATGAGTCTAGTTTATCCCGTTCTTTTATAACAGCATAGGAATCAAGGAGGGTTTGCATCTCTCTGAGTGATTTCTGGGAGGCGTTCTGAGCTGCAAGTCTGCACACCTCCGGTTCTAGAAGCAGTCTGGCCCTGGCAAGATCATCAACCTTTACTCTCCTGTATCTGATAAGGTCAGCAAAGTCTTCCATAAAGGGCAACTGGTATAGTTCCCTTACAAAGGCCCCGCCGGTTATCCCCCTTCTGATTTCAAGAAATCCTCTAGACTGTAGAACCCTGATTCCTTCTCTTATGACAGGTCGACTCACGCCAAACTGTCGCGCGAGTTCCATTTCACTTGGAAGTGCTTCACCTGTTTTATATTTGCCCGAAAGGATGGCCTTTTTAATTTCATTAACAACATCCTCATACAGGCTGGTGGAACGTTTTATTTTTTTGAAGTCGGCCATTTTTTCTCCTATCCGGAATTGTTAGAATTTATCCGGACTGGTGATAAAAACTCGCTTTTCCATGCTAGGAGTATAGGAAGATCAACCTTGTGTGTCAAGACACTTATAGCCGCATGATATAGTGGGAAGAAGCTGACTGATATATGTCGATACTCTCGCATCCCGGATTGATCAACCGCTGTTTGCGTGGTCTAACCTGTATTCAGTTTTTGTCAAAAATTTCCAATGTCAAGGTCAGACCACGTCTTAAATCCATGCGGTCTCTGGGTCAAAGATCTATCAGTCAGCAATCGCGGGTATGTTTATTCCTGTGTGTCCAGGCCCCACCTTTTGAAATATTCCTTGTAAAAGGGTGGCTGTTGGAAATCGCCTTTAACTTCCCGGCCGAAACTGCGGTATCCCATGCCCATCTTATCGTAGTGGTATACTCCGCTCATCAGCTCTTCCATCCTTTCTGTCGGGACTGAAAGCATCATTTCATCATCCCCGACTCCGCCTCTTTCATATTCTCCGGGATCCGGCACGGTCACTTCGCATTCCCCGGTTAAGAGGGACGGGACGACAGAGTGTATGCAGGACCAGATCGGATCGAGGGTGGAGGTGACGCGGTATCCGTTTTTGAGCATCATGGCAAAAAGCATGTGGCGGAGCTGTGTCGCGTTGCAGTAAATCACCGTCAGGTCCGGGAGAAAGTTTGCTTTATGGAGTGAGGCCAGCACCATCCCAGTGTACTTGCCGTAGGGCATAATAGGAATGGAGTTGTTTCGTGCCTTGGCTGCTTCTTTGTTTTGAATAAAAAAATCGCTACCTGCTCCTTCCAGATATTCTTTTGGAGGCTCCACTAGTCCATAGCCGATGATCGGTTCGAAGCACCAGTGATCTTCGATAAACATCGCAAGTGTCGTTCCACGCCGGCGTACGATGCCAAACGCCTGGCAGGCGGAGTAATGCTCTCCAAGATCCTTTTTGGGCCTGACAGCACCCTGCGGAATCTCGCTTTCGTCTTTCAGCATTTTTATCGCGATCGGATACGTTCTCAATACGAGCATGTTTAAGAGATCCGAGCCGTACTTGTTCATTGTTTCTAAAGGTGTCATTGTTTTATCGCCAGCTTTATCTGCGGTATGAGCCATGTTTGCAATTCCGGCCGAGCCTGCTACAGCGGCTGCCGCAGCTCCGGCTAAAAAGTTTCGTCGCGTCAATCCTTTTGATGTCATCTTCATAGAACACATGATATCCCTCCAGAATTTTAGTCATCTTAAGACTTCTTATATTGATCTGTTGTCGAGTGCAAGAACAGCTTCCCTTCCGTTATTATGGTTACTCCTCCCATTGGGATAGCACTTCACCTAAACCTAGTCCCATTGGCATCTCGCCTTCCATGATGCTCATTTTTGCATCGAGCACTTTGATCGGGCCGAGGAAGGTCAGCGGGTCGTGTGGGCCGTCGAAGAACTGAACAGTGGCGAATCCCTTAGTGTCATTCAATCCTGTCTGAGCTTCCAGGGGGCCACTAGGTTGAGGGAGGTTACAGCCGACGCACACAATCTGGTTTAAAGACGGAGTCGAAAACGAAGCCGGCGGAATACGCCTAACCAGCAAAACCGGACCCATATCCGGCCATCTAACCTCAGGTGTGGAGTCGGAGATCTTGTATTCTACTTTCATCAGGGGAACGCTGCCCTGGTCTTTCATCTTATTGGCTACGATCATCCAGCCCGTGGCGGTTCTGGACCAGGTTATCTCCGCCATCTTTTTCGGCCATCCGTAGATTTCCCTTCCGGCAATAAGTCCCATATCGCTGTCAATATATTCGATCAGGGTGGTGTTGCCGACCTTATCATTCCACTTAACAGGGGCATTGATTGCGATCTCGTGGACATTGTATCCCTGTTTTTCCACGTCCGGAGTCCAAGCCAGCAGCAGGACAAACAGATCACCATCGCCAACCGGT
>Ga0209427_10006078_pt1 | contig 13803 bp, 9 predicted proteins | sample DeeMarSWOR136_30_FD_187465 | JGI IMG/M metagenome (GOLD analysis project Ga0209427, IMG submission 187465) | Marine sediment microbial communities from White Oak River estuary, North Carolina - WOR-1-36_30 (SPAdes) (version 2) | ecosystem: Environmental > Aquatic > Marine > Intertidal zone >... | reverse complement strand
GTTGTTACTGAGGCATTTCCAAGGATCCCAAAGAGCTTTGCGTATAAGAAAGGAATGCCCGAACTACGGTTTACTTTTGTTCCCCATCCTTTCGCAAACAGACCACTCGAGGTACACCGGAAATATCTGGAGGGTAACGACCCAATAAACGGCAAGCCAGTTTTGGACGAAATTGTTGAGGCATTGACCAAACCGATAACTGATAAGGAAACGAAGACAGGGACTATAGACAGGTCAATGCCGAGGCTGTTAGAGCCTGATACCCCGGAGAATCTGGAGCGACTCTTTCTTGAAAAAGGCTGGACTGATTATCTTCCGATAGTGCTTCCTACGGAAGAAAGAGTAGCCGAGATGCTCAAAGGAACGAGCCATAAACCTGATGAGGTAGTTGGTATAATGCAACCCATCCCTCCCAACGAGGTCTGGGACAACCTCACCAAGCGGCTTGGTTCCGGCGGGCTGCGAAGAGGAGCTGAAAGAGAAAAATTCCCAGTAGTTATGCAACCCTCCCCTCCTCATGAGGCCTGGGAGTATACCGTAGAGCACATCGCCATTAACGCCGTGATGGCAGGAGCCAAACCAGAGCATTTTCCGGTAATATTGGCCATAGCATCGACAGGGGCAACCTCGCTGTTCAGTTCTGCCACTTCTATGACGAGGATGGTCGTCGCTAACGGGCCTATACGAAAAGAGATAAATATGAATTGTGGTCTGAGTGCCCTGGGTCCGTTTAATCAGGCTAACGCTGTCATTGGAAGGGCCTGGACACTCATATCCAAGAATCTGGGAGGATCGATACTAGGTGAAACTTATCTGGGTGATTTAGGGAATAATACCAACTTTACTAATAATTGTTTCGCAGAGAATGAGGAGGCACTGCCCAAAGGATGGAATCCTTTACATGTACAAAAGGGTTATAAGCCAGATGAAAGCGTTGTTAGTATTTTAGGTGGTTGGAGTATGCTTAACTACGCTGCTTATAAACCACATCCACATCACGAAATAATGAAGCGGCAGCTGCAAAGTTTTGAAACCAGCGGAGCCGGCACACACCACACCCCCGGAATAAACCCCGGAACTCAAGCTACTTTTTTATTAAGCCCAATAACGTCAAGGGATCTTAAGAATGGAGGCTTCGATAGCAAGGAGCAGTTAAGCCAATGGCTCAAGGAAAATGCCTATATGACTCTTTGGAACTATTGGGCAGCTATGCCTGATGACCTTGAATCTGGCAAGGCAGGTGTCGAGCCATTTGCGTCTTTGCTGAAACTACCACCGGAGGCGAACTCGCCGCGACCACTTATCCTGCGCGATATACCGGTTGAGATATTGGTAGTTGGAGGGGGAACCGATGCATTTTGGATGGCTGGAGATCTTTCTTGTATGGTGTCAGCATCAGTAGATACATGGAGGTAAAAACGCAGGCACTATGGTGACGTTTGTTCCACTACTTTCGAGTATCCGGTCCGTACTTCGAACCTATCGCAGATATTCAGGTACTGGTCTGTTGTTCCCGAATATTCGGGCCAGTCAGGAACCCCTCGTGCCCGAGGGTTACCGGTTTTCGCGAAGCTAGCCCATAAGCCCATCATGGCCTCCGATACGTTTCTGTCAATCACACCCAGACCGGGATTGGCCGTTTTGACGCCGACCTGCTGCGCCAGCATATAAACGGAGGTCCACCAACCGGTGGAATCATCCCAATCGCCGAAGACGTAAGGAAGTTCAATCGAGTGTACAGAGACGCAGCCTTCGTCCCTCCATGGTGCTGGTACCTGATCAAAGATGCAGGCGTACCCGTTGCATCCCTGCTTGTTCACAGCTTCCAGCATCTCGATGTAGGCTGGAATAATATAAGGCATGACCAGCGGACCGGGCCCTGTCAACTCTCCCAGGTTGGCGGTAACTATGAGGGGTACAGCATTACAGGGACCGGACTTAAACGTATTTTCGGGACTCTCCGGCAACAACCAGCCATCGACGGCGGCATCCCAGACAAACGCCGGGCGGCTGCCGGGAGTGGGCGGCCCCTCCATTGCCTGATTGGTTTTGATGATTTCTGTAAAGGGTATCGCGCGCGCCTGCTCTAGTGGATCAATAGCCGAGTCTATTCCCAGCTTTTCAAATAACGTTTTTCCACCGTTTTCGACTTCCGCCATCGGTTTGCTGAGTAAGATAGCCAAAGCCGTGCCGCTTTCGCAGATAGCTCGGTGGAACAGCCCCTCTGCAAGAGGTGACGACATCATAATGGACACCTTAGCACCGCCGCCAGACTCTCCGAAGATGGTGACGTTGTCCGGGTCACCGCCAAACGCCGCGATGTTGTCTCGCACCCACTGGAGTGAGGCAATGAGATCAAGGAACAGGTAATTACCAGAAACGCCTTCCGGGGATTCCTTAGAAAGAGCGGGATGAGCCAGTAGCCCGATAGGTCCCAGCCGATGGTTCAAAGTTACAACAACGACTCCATGTTCAGGAAGCCTGTGATAGTTCCATATTTTGTCGTTACCACAACCCATAGAATAGCCACCACCGTGCATCCATACCATTACCGGTAGTTTCTCATCTGGTTCGTGCGCTGGTGTAACCACGTTCAGATAAAGGCAGGCTTCACTTTGGGGCATTTCGCCTGATATTCCGGGCATGACAGATTGGGGCGAGATATGACTGAATTGGGTACATTCGCGGATTCCTTTCCAGGGCACAACAGGCTGTGGTGGTTTCCAGCGCAGGTCTCCCACCGGAGGAGCTGCATACGGGATTCCACGGAAGATAGATACTTCTTTCCCCGGCTCACCAATTAGAGTACCTGAAACGTAGCCTTTATCGGTTCTGACAATCTGCATATCATACACCTGCCCTATAAAAAATCCGTAGCTTGTTTTAGCGACCTGATTTGGTCAATGTGGCTCCTCTTATCACCTTTGTCTTGTGTGCCGTACGGAAATACGACATTCCGAAAGAATAACCCGGTATACTACCGGACACGACGATATGAATGTCTCCCGGGTTTACGACAGGGACCTTCCCTCCCGGTTTGAGGGATTCTTTAATAACCGGTAAGCGGTCTTCAGGAATGGCATCGTGCGGAAAGAATATATCTATATCGGGGGGTGTGGTGTTAATCCTGTCATGTATACCCTGGATTTCCTGTTCACTGAGCTCTTCGTACGGTACCAATGTACTCTCGTAGATGTAATCTCGCAGGCTTCGCTTGCTATTATATCCGATACGCTGCAACATAATAGCCAGTTCGGGATGAATGATGATTATGTGTTTTCTGAGATGAGCCATGGGGTTAGCCACCCCAACTTTATATTGAGCAAACGTGCCGCGGTCAGCAGCTACTTCTTGAACTATGCTGTCGAGGACCGGCTTTACATCCCAGGGCTCAACCACTCCTCCGCCATATATCCTCATACCTAAACCACCCATGACGGTGTCCACCGTCACGCAACTGTCTTCCGCCTTGTAACCCAGGCCCTCATTAAACGTTTCCCAGGGGCTCTGCTCCATATTTTCAGCGAAAGTGTAGAAGGTATGCGAGGACGGGCGGCCGATCAGTGCCATATCAATCTCTCCTGGCCACAGGTAACCGATATTAATCAGGCTCAATCTTACGGCGCGACCGACGGTATTGTTGGCTCGCCAGCCGTGACCTAATAAGCCTACGCCGGAATTCATATTAAGCTCTTTGCCAAGAGGTCCACTTACCATTATCATAAGAGTGAAGGAACCTTCTGAACTCATCATGTGAGTGTAAGTACCCTCTTCAGTCAGGCATTCCATAGCTGCAATTATCACCGGCAGATACTCAGGCTTTGCCCCCGCCATCACCGCGTTAATAGCTATCTTTTCTACAGTAGCGATACCTTTTCGATAAGGTACCAGGCCGATAACCTCATCGGGAGAACGCTTGGTTCCTGATAGCATCTGCTGAACGGCCTGTTCCGTGGGAGGTATCAGGGGTAGACCATCGCCCCAGTGGTTCTCAAGGTACAACTGGTTGAATGATTCAAGGGCGGATTCATAGTCCTCCGCAATGATTTTGACTGTTTCGTCAATCTTTTTTGGGGCCTTTAGCTCCGGGTTTTTCTCCTCCGATGTCAGGGGCCGGGTTAGGGCGTCGATAATGAGGTCAATGGACGCTTTTGCAACAGGTCTAATACTTTCAACGGTCGACCGGTTCGGGTAATAATCTATGGAAGGCAGACTTACGATGCGTATCGAGGGCATTCCCGCGTCCTCGGCTGACATTTTAGAAGTGTGAATAGCGTTCTCACCGATCACGAAAACGCCGGGTATACCGAGTCTTTCTAAAGCAATTACCTGCCGGCACTGAATCCATCCTCCCATCCCGTTATCGCCGACGCCGTAGATAAATGTATCCATTTCTTTTTTTGCCTTCTCCGCCGCCTCGGCATCTCCCCAGACAAGCCGAATGGTCGTCGCTGTTGGATACCTTTCTTTCAGCAGCTCTTCAACCGCGATACAGAAATTATCCCCACCTTTCTTACCATCCCAGATTATTCCAATCTTCTTGCCTGCCAGATCCTTTACGCGAGGGTTGATGAGTCCCGAAGGTCTGGGAACCTCAACCACACCCTGAGGGTTTAAACATACCAATGAGACCTTCTCTTTCAATTTTTTCACCCCTTCTTGAATAGGCTTTTATTTAACAAGACAAAAGCCATGCTTATATACATTAGACTTCTTTGTTTTTTAATTAATGATAAACACCATATTCCCTGGCAGCCTCCATAAAGGCGCGAAGATTTTCAGGCTTAGCTTCTGTGACCGCGGTGCCGCCAGTTAACACATAGCCACCGCCGGGGGCACAAGTTTCTATGAGCTTGCGGCAATACTCTTTAACATCTTTGACCGTTCCAAAAGCTAACAATGAAGATGGCACGTTGCCAACGATACAGCAATTATTGCCGATTATCCGTTTAGCATTTGCCATATCAGTCTGGTCAAACTGCCAGGTTACCCAGCCCTTAGGGAAATCCCCGATATACTCTAACCTGTTATTGTAGCGACCTTCACAAAAAAGCGAAACCATGATACCTTCATCGATAAGTGCCTGGATTAATTTTTTCAGACTCGGCCAGTAGAATTTTTCAAACTGTTTACTAGACATGAAGGTATCATCTCCCTTATGTAAGGGGAAATTCACGGTAAAAACACCCATCCTGTTAACGCTGTCTATGGTACGCTGTATCATCTGTTCAAGAATCATATCAGTAGCTTCCAAGAGCTTCTCCGGGTGGCGATACATGTCTATGGCACTCCCCTGAGTCCCGCGTAAATGATCGGCGATCATGTCAAAGGGGGCAAGGGCGAGACCGCCCATGCTCATCGGAAATCCAGCCGCAATTGCGTCTCTATTAACGGTCATGAGCTGTACCTGGAACTTTTCTAACTCTTCACCGGCTTCTATCAATTTTTGAAACGCTGTCCGCACTTCCGGTCTGGCAAAAGGATAAGCAAGTATTATAGGCATACCCATCAAAGAGCTAAGTGGAGGGAAATCCTTCAATACCTCCAGGGCACCTACCACCCGTGGCGTCAATACTCTGAATCCAAAATCGGAAGGGTCCTTAAGCAAAGCATCATATTCATCTTCATACATTAAGATTGTTTCTACGTATTGTTGGTAGTCCGCATCTTCGGGCAGCCCATGCCCCGGCCACTTAAATGATTTATAATCTAAAATATCAAACATCCGCCCGCAACTAATTCCCGCCGGTCCGAGAAAATCATCCATATCATCATAGAAATCATTCATAAATTTAGTCCAGGTGGGGCGGATGAGCGTGGGATCATACATTAATTGCTTGAGACTCAAACCGGAGTAACGAATGGGAAAGTTACCCGCCGGTACCATTACCGGAACACGGTCTGGTTCCATACAAAGAAAAGCCTTCGTGAACCGGGTGACCCTCTCCTTATATGCTTGTTCAGCTCTAGCATCGCGAAAAGTTACCCCTGGTGGCGAAAGCCATCTCTGTAACCTTTGCTCACGTTTTTGCTCTTTGGTCATTTTAGATTTTTGTTTTTCCATAAACAATAACTCCTGATCGTTTCCGAGCATTATGGCCTCTCGAAGAAAGCATCTATTTACTAAATCTATAAATAGATATTTTGTTTAGCAGGGGGCTTTAATGAGTGAATCAAAGAAGGAGGGACTTGACATTCATGAAAGCATATTATATTATTGGTTAACAAAAATCAAGTACGTATACGTATATTGGTACAAATATTCTTCACCCATACAAAACTTTATAAATTCATACTCATAATCAAGATTTTAAAAGAAAATGTCTTCCTTCTCATAAAACTGAATTAGTCGACACATAAAGGTTATTTATCTGCGGATATATTTAACAAGATTCCTCTAAAGGGAGGCCGAAATGGCTTTAGAATACAGCAAATCAGAGGCAAAAAAGTGGACCAAGAAGCATTTAAAGGGTCTGGAAGCTGTTATTTTCCCTTCCTTTACCCCTGATTTGAAAGATTTGGATGAAGAGGGCATCAGGTATGATGTCAATCACCTTATAGCCAATGGTTTTACTTCTGCTATGGTTTCGCCCGAGTCTTGCGGCATGACGTTCGAAGAACGAAAAAGACTGGTGGAAATAGTATGCGATGAAGCCAGAGGTAAAATACATACCTCTGTAGCGGTGATGCAGGACACCGTCGAAGAGGATATAGAAATGCTTCAGCACATCGAAAAAGTTGGAGGAACCTTTGTTACGCTTGGTCATCCCGTACAATACTACCCTCGATCGGTAGAGGACATCTTCCAAATGTATAAATACATGTGCGATTCTACCAACCTGGCAATAGTTTTTTATGCTGGCAGGCTCCATACGAGGCAATTCCACCCGAGTTATTTTCCCCCGGAACTACTCCCAAGAATAGCCGATATACCAAATGTCGTGGCTATGAAGATTGGCGGCGGTAGTTCCATGGCGATTACTGTAATGTCCTTCCGACTCTGCGGCGATAAAATCCTGGTCAACGACCCCATGCCCGATAGATGGTTTGTCACCGTCCCGGTATACGGCCAGCAGTGGGCCGGTGCCGGGCCTTTTTATGGAATGCAGACTCCTGAAAAACCTCGCATGGTTGATATGTTCAACCTGTTAATGAAGGGTGAAATCGATAAAGCAATGGACATTTATTGGGAACTAGGAGCTTTAAGAGATGGCTCGGCAGGGCTAGCAGACTCCTATTTTCATACCGGTGTTGTCACCGCACTCAGTGATAAATATGCTCACTGGTGTAACGGCGGCAACGGTGGTACCGTTAGACAGCCCACCGGCAGGCTATACGATTACCAGAAAGAGAGAATCAGGGCAGGTCTAAGAGCAATAGGACTGACTCCGCGCGAACCTGAAGAAGAATTCTACGTAGGTAGGGTAAATTACGCCAAAGGCGCCAGGCTAAAAAAGTATGAGGCTTGAAAAGTCTCTTTAGCTTTAATAAGTATAATGACATCTACATAAGGCGAAAGAGGATATTAAAATAAGGAGGGAAAATAAATGAAAAAGTTGTACATCCCATTAATCGTCCTGCTGGTTTGCATCACATTGATAATCGGTTGTGCCGAACCAGCGCCGACACCAACACCGACGCCAACTCCATCTCCAACTCCTGCACCAGAGCCTGCGCCAGCACCAAAACCCGAACCGTCACCGACACCAGCACCTAAACCAGCACCAACGCCTGAACCTGCACCAACTCCATCCGAGCCTTCCAAGTACGGCGGAACCCTGAGGCAAATCCTATGGGCAAGCCCATCAGGGACAGGTGGTTTACCATGGGAGCTTTTCGGTAACGATTTCCTGTCTTCCTTCCATATCATAGAACCTCTATTCCATGTTGACTCTAAGGGTAATCTAATCCCATGTCTAGCAGAAAACTATCAGGTTGCCGATGATCTGATGTCTATCACCTTTAGTCTCAGAAAAGGCGTTAAATTCCATGACGGTACCGACTTTAATGCCCAGGCAGCAAAGTGGAACCTAGACAACTTCATGGGCAATCCGATGTCGGCTTCGCCTTACTGGGAATCGGTAGATATCATTGATGACTATACGATTCGACTCAATCTAAATCAATGGGTTAACACCATTTTGACCGGTCTTGCTGGTGGCGGTACCTTCATGGTCTCACCCACGGCTTTTGAGAAAAACGGAGAGGACTGGATGAGAAATAACCCCGTGGGAACCGGCCCGTTCAAGTTCGATAGCTTTCAACGCGATGTCAGCTACAAGGCCGTGAAAAATCCGGACTACTGGAAAGAGGGTATACCCTATCTGGACGCAGTGGAAATCCTTTACGTGGCTGACCCGCTGACGCAGAAAGCAGCACTGGAGGCTGGAGAGGCGGACGTTTTACAGATCGAACCGGCTAAGATGGCTGCTGACCTCAGAGCCGCAGGTTTTGACATGGACGTTAGTGTAACTTCAACATTTGTACTGATGCCTGACACTGCCCATCCAGACTCGCCTTTCGCTATCAAGAAAGTGCGTGAGGCCGTGGAATACGCTCTTGACCGCGAGGCTATAGCCAAAGCTTTTAGCTATGGCTTCTGGCAGGCTCCTAACCAGATTCCCGCACCATCCACCTTGGTCTATAATCCTGACTTTACCCTTGCACGCGAATATAATGTTGACAAAGCAAAACAGCTCATGACCGAGGCGGGATTTACTGAGGGCTTTAACGCTACTCTCCTGGTGATACCCGTCGGCATCGACCGGAACATCCCGGTGGCTATACAGAATAACCTCGCCGAGATAGGCATCAATCTGGAGTTGAGTATTCCCGCCGCTATACCGAAGTTTTTACAAGACTCCAATACTGTTGAAAACGCCTTGATTCTACAGCCTATCTTTGGCCAGGCAAACTGGAATAGCGCTTTATCATTCGCGTTACGACCCGGCTTAATGATGATGAATTCTGTATGGTTGAGGACTCCGGAATTCATAGACCTATATAACGCGACTCTATCTTCGCCCGAAATGGATGTTGAACTTATTCGTGCCGTAACAGACTATATGTCTGAAGAAGCCCAGCTTATCCCCGTTTTTAGCGGCGGTAGCGGTTATGCCTTTCTATCTTATGTCATGGATGCGGATTGGAATGACAGGGAGGCTGGCTGGAATCCAGAGGAGATTTGGCTGAATAAGTAACTCAACACCTAGCACGAAAAAATTGAATAAACGAGGATAATTGGTAATAAAGGAGTATGCCGATGGAATTTACCAAATCGGAAGCCAAGCAATGGGCCAAAAAGCACTATAAAGGATTAGATGGCAACGTAAGCCCCTCTTTTACTCCAGACCTGGAGCAACTGGATGAAGAAGGTATCCGGTATGATGTTAATCTTAACATCAGCAGAGGTATGTTCAGCGTCTTTTGTCAGACAGAAGTCTGCGCCATGACCATGGAAGAGCGCAAGAGATTCGTGGAGATAGTCTGTGATGAGGCCAAAGGCAAGGTTTTGGTCTCGATGTTTACAGGCATCGATACAACTGAAAAAGACATTGAATTGCTCAAGCACTTTGAGAAGGTAGGCGGCACGCATACCCTACTGGGCTGGCCCGGAATGTTTTACGCGAAATCGGAGGAAGATATTTACCGCGTAACAAAAAAAGTATGCGATGCTACCAACGTGTGCGTAGACCTCTGGCCCAAACCCAAATTCGACTTCGTCCGGTTTCACCCGAGCCATTTCAACCCACAGCTAATAGAAAGAATAACCGACATACCCAACGTGGTATCTATCAAAGCTTACTTAAGTGACGGGTTTGGCAAATGGGCCGAGGTTCAACACCGCGTTGGCGATAAAATACTACTACAATCTGCTGAAATAGAAGAGTGGCCTATAACCGTGGCTAAATACAAGCAGCAATGGGCTGGCCCGGCCGATTACTTTATATTCGATGCGACCAGTGAAAATACTCGTATTGTAAGAATGTTCAACCTGTTTTTGAAAGGGGAGTTCCTTGAGGCGATGGATATATACTGGGAGCTTGCCCCGATAACCATTGGCGCCCGAAATGCCATGTTTCAATCAGGTATGATGGGAGTGAAATATATGCAGTGGTTGACCGGCGGCAACGGCGGTATGTACCGGCAACCAGCCATGCCGATGTTTCAACACCAGAAAGATGCGATGAGGGCAGGCCTTAAAGCTGCGGGGATAACTCCGCGTGAACCTGAGGAAGAGTTCTATATCGGCCGGTTGAACTACGCTAAAGGCGCCAGACCCAAATATTAGGTACTAGTCAGTAAAGTATTTTGGCTTGGTACTAATATAACCGTTATACCGTAATAAAAGTACAACCAAAGAAAGAAAAGGAGGGGAAAACAGATGAAAAAATTCCTGATCATCTTGGTGGTGCTGATAGCCAGTGTTTCGATGCTTATTGGTTGTGCCGAACCAACACCTGCTCCAACACCAACACCAGCACCAACGCCTAAACCAGAACCAACGCCTAAACCAGCACCAACGCCTAAACCAGCACCAGCGCCTAAACCAGAACCAACACCAGAACCTGCACCAACTCCAGACGAAACTTCCAAGTATAGCGGAACCCTGAAAATAATGCTCATCGCCGGTCCGCAGACCCCCGGTGGCTGGCCGGTAGAGATATTCGGCCCCGACGCAACCTCCTATCAGTTCTGTATGGAACCCCTTCTTCGTGGGGATGACAAGGGGGGTGTATCACCCTGGCTGGCGGAATCTTATGAAGTCGCCGAAGACCTGACATCTATCACCTTCAACCTGCGGAAAGGTGTTAGATTTCATGACGGGACCGATTTCAACGCTGAAGCTGCTAAATGGAACCTGGACAACCATATTACCGCGAAGTCGTCTTACTCAATGTATTGGGCTTCAGTAGATATCATCGATGACTATACCATTAAAGTCAACTTTGCTATGTGGACGAATACTAATATTAACACATTTGCTGGCCCCGGCTCCTGGATGGTCTCGCCCACGGCTTTTGAGACGAATGGCATTGACTGGATGAGAGATAACCCGGTGGGAACCGGCCCGTTCAAATTCGTCAGCTTTCAACGTGACGTTGGTTATAAAGTCGCTAAAAATCCGGATTACTGGATAGAAGGCAAGCCTTATCTGGATGCCGTAGAAATCATGTATGTAGCTGACCCGCTGACACAGTCAGCTGCCATGCAAGCTGGAGAGGCAGACATGCTGGAACTTGAGCCTGGCAAGATGGCAAAGGACCTGCAAGACCTGGGACTCAAAGCAGGTTTTCAGATTATTACCGTCTACTGCTTCCTGCCTGATTCAGCTCATCCAGACTCTCCTTACGCTAACCAGAAAGTTCGTGAGGCAGTAGAGTACGCTCTTGACCGTGAATCTATGGCTAAAAACTTCAGTTATGGCTATTGGGAAGCTCCTTACCAGATACCACCACCTTCAAATGCTGCTTATAATCCCGACTTCACACTCGCTCGTAAATATAATCCTGAAAAGGCGAAGCAGCTTTTAACCGAGGCAGGACATCCGGATGGATTCGAGACAACGATTCTCGTGAACCCCGCAATAATAGAGCGCAATATTGCCGTGGCCCTGCAGAGTAATCTTGCGGATATAGGAATCACCGCAGAATTGTCTTTCCCGGCTAATATGGGTGCGTTTATCGTTGATTCAAATTCCCTGAATAACGTCTTGGTTATACAGCCAATTATGTCCAGTCCAAATTTCAACAGTACCTTCATGTTCTTTATGGGCCCACAATTTATGTGGAATAAAAACTTCCTGCCATCACCTGAATTTCTAGAGTTGAGAGAAGCGAGTCTGGCTTCGCCTACCATGGACGTCAATCTGATGCGGGCTGCTGTCGAACAGCTTTCGAAAGAAGCGGCGGCTATCCCCATCATGCAAGCCGGAATGGGCTGGGTTATGCAATCTTATGTCACGGATGGCGGCTTTTTTGAGGGAAGCAGTAGTTCAATGTTTAATTCCGAAGAGGTATGGCTAAAAAAGTAACATGGTCTTCTGTCATTAGTCGAGAGAGTAACTCATAATGTTTTCTCGACTGGGACAGAGGGATAGCCATCTTAAAAGGGATTAGTTTAACGGGGAGGGAGAGGGAGGCCTCCCTCCCCGGAGTTTATTGACAACACTCGTCATTGGGCAACAAAACATATATCGGTTTTAGAATTTGGTTGTATTGTGCTTAATATTGTCTGCCTGATTTATCATCATAAATACTATCTCGAACATTGTTTATCGTTCAGGTAAGAGGCGAATTATCAGTTTATTTATCCACTAGATAAGCAACGTTGCCATGAAGTCATACTATTTATGAATAGGAGGAAATTAACATGGAGTTCACAAAATTGGAGGCAAAGCAATGGGCCAAGGAGAACTTGAAAGGGCTAGAGGCAGTTATTTTCCCTTCTTTCTCCCCCGATTTGCAGGAACTTGACGAGGAAGGCATCAGATATGACGTTCAACATCTCTCAGAAAATGGCTTTGCCTCCGTACTTTGTGCGCCTGAGGCCTGCGGAATGACTTTTGAAGAACGTAAAAAATTCGTAGAAATAGTATGTGATGAGGCCAGGGGCAAGATACATACCTCGGTAGCCGTGTTGCAGGACACTGTTGAGCAGGACGTAGAGATGCTCCAGCATTATGAGAAAGCAGGCGGCTCAATCGCCATGCTTGGTCATCCCATTCAATATTACCCTAGGTCGGTGGAGGACATATACCGGATGTATAAATATATGTGTGATTCTACTAACCTAGCCATAGTATTTTATCCTGGCAGGCTCCATACGAGGAAGTTTCACCCGAGTTACTGGCCAATGCCACTCCTTCCCCGGATAGCTGATATAACAAACGTAGTAGCCATGAAGATTGGAGGAGGCAGCTCCCTTGCTTTTACTGCCCATAGCTTCCATCTCGTTGGTAATAAAATTCTGGTCAACGATCCTATACCCGATAGATGGCCCATAACAGTCCCTAAATGCGGTCAACAATGGGCAGGTGCTGGTCCATTTACTCTGTATCAAACTCCTGAAAATCCGCGTATGGTAAGGATGTTTGACCTGCTCCTGAATGGCGAAATTGACAAAGCGATGGATATTTATTGGGAGCTTTCCCCTATTATCGAAATCGCCGGGTCAGTTCTGGCCCAGGTCTCATATTTTGATACGGGGATAGTTACTGCGCTTGTCGATAAATATTGCCACTGGTGTAACGGCGGTAACGGTGGTACGTTGAGGCAGCCTACCGGCAGGCTACATGACTATAATAAAGAGAGAATCAGGGCAGCTCTAAGGGCAGCGGGGCTAACGCCACGTGAACCCGAGGAGGAGTTCTATGTAGGCAGGGTGAACTACGCTAAAGGTGCCAGGCTAAAAGAGTTTTAGCATATTTAAACCTTAGTGAATCAGGAAATTACCATCATTTGGGGAAGTCCTTTAAGCTGTCACAGACTCCCGTCGAAGGATGCATGGTTGCACCTCTATTAGGTGAACATCCCGAGTATGTGTGTACTAATATTATGAACATGCCTGACAACGAGTTCATTGAGTTAATGAATTAAGGCGAAGCCGAGTAACTAACTAAGGGTGACCTTGTTAACCGTGTACTTATATATCGAGCTCTTTTCAATCATATTGTCTGAAAAGATAAAAGCTAACCCTACTCAGGCTAAAGCTCGAATACCGGGAAGGTTAACGCTCCTAGATAGAATCGGTCAATGAAATAAGAAAGACGATGAGGGAGCCTGCAGTAGATGGAGGGATGCT
>Ga0209427_10006077_pt1 | contig 13804 bp, 13 predicted proteins | sample DeeMarSWOR136_30_FD_187465 | JGI IMG/M metagenome (GOLD analysis project Ga0209427, IMG submission 187465) | Marine sediment microbial communities from White Oak River estuary, North Carolina - WOR-1-36_30 (SPAdes) (version 2) | ecosystem: Environmental > Aquatic > Marine > Intertidal zone >... | reverse complement strand
ATGACCCCAAGTGCGTTAAGATGCTTGAGCGGATCACGGACCTCAAACTTCCGGTGCTCCTTGAGGAAGAGTTTGCGAATACCCAGCTCTTCGTCGAGCGCAACCCGGAGGTGACCGTGATCATCCCCCACATGGGGCAGGCGAATGGCGGAACCGATCGGATGCGCGTCTTCTTCGTCAACCCACAAATCTACTTCGACACCTCTGTCGCCCCCCTCGAGGCCATTCAGTACGTCCTCCACCACGTGGGGGCCACCCGGGTGATCTTTGGCACCGACGTGTCGGGCACGCGAATGCCCTTCTTCAACTTCCCGAAGGTAGAGCTGGCTAAGCTGCGGCAACTCGACCTCGACGATGCGAGCATGCGCCTCATCGTGGCTGGAAACATCGAACGCCTCGTCAACAAATAGACCTGGTGAATGCGCACATGCTCCCTTGACCTGAATAGACCCGGGCTTCACCGTCGTGTATCTCTCGAGCGTGCTCATCCCTCCTTACTACGCGTCAGGAGGAGGTTACGTTATAAAGACAAGCCACCATATGCTATCATTGGTGTTAGTGATGCGGCTTGTCGTAATTGGCTGTGAGTACGCGGGGAAATCCACCTTCTTACAGAAAGTGCTGGAGTGGGGACGCGCACACCACATCCATTTCCACGTTGACGATCACTTCACGGTTCCCGACGCGAGTCTCACCGATGAGGATCGCGACATCTATGTGACGCTGCCACCTATGATCAAGGAGCGGTATCAACGGTTCCAGATCTGGTACCATGTACGCTTGCTAAACACCTTTGACGACATGGTTGCCGTGGGCTTTCATATCGAAGAAGTGATTTATGACCCGCTCTACTTCCACTTCACCCCCCACATTAACCCCCGTGAAGTCGAGGCGTCCCTGCCCTCCGACACCATCCTACTCCTGCTGCGGGCTTCGCCCGACGCCATACGGGACCGCAGGGAACGAAGCCCCCACAGATACAATGTCATCCAGACAGCCGACATCTCCGAGGTACTCGCCAAGTTCGAAACGGAGTATCAGCACTCTCTTATCCCGCGGAAGATCGCCATCGACACAACGAACCTGACGCCTGAGGAAGTGTTAGCAGAGTTCATATCGTCGGTACTGTCCCTCCCGTGGCGAACGCTCTCGGAGAAAGACCTGCTGAGGATCTTTGTGTCAAGAGACCTTGCATAAGCGAGGACGGGGTTTCCTCTAAGATACCTTCGGTATTCGGTAGGAGAATAAGGAGTCATACTCAGCTATTAACGATTTTACAGCATCGCCACTCACGAACATTTTGGCGATTACCCTCATTCAAAAAAAGGCGACTAGTTAGCTAGCTGGAGAATCTAAGAAACACTGTGTTTAAGCGAAGAGTCTCACCTATCTGCAACACTTTAGTTAATAAGGCTTCGCGCCAATCCACATTCATGGCTGTCCAGGATAAGCATCCCTCACCTGCTCTTATACCTTCCCAAACTGGAAACAGCTAACGTCTAATATGAGAACAGGGCGCACATCAACTCTGAGGTTGATAAGGAGGGGTTTTTAAGGAATTTGGTTGATTGGATTAAATTTTAGTCCCAAACTCAAACCCAAACGATAGTTAATATAGCATTAATTTTTCTAACTGTTCTCTGATTGAATTGTAGGCGATATCTAATGATTCTTCTGCCATTGCTTTCAGCTTTTTCTTCTGGTCATATTGTGATGCAACATAGCATAGTTCTTTGTCTTTAGAAACAACCTTTTTTGGTTTTAGTGTGTATACATTTTTTCTGGAACTTGGCTTCAAAATTAAATATTCATCAGGATGAGCAAATACATTCCTACAAAGCCTAATTTTATCGCATTTGTCTAATGGAATTTCGGATAACACCGTGCTAGGGTTCTCAAAAACATATTCTCGAATACTTGTTATAATCCTATGTAATTCTGGCACCTCTTCATTTGTCATCAATCCTCTACGACGCAACATAAAAGCCAAACCAAAATTCAAAGCACAAGCTGAAGCGACAATCGACATCCTAAATGCTCCACTTTCCAAGCATGTCCGCGCTTCTTCTAGATAGCGAACGGTGATAAAATGTGGTGGCTGAGCAACATGACTCCAATCAAATTTTGTAGTATTACTCAGCGTTTTCACTTCCCCCGATCATACTTTAATTCAAATATGGTCTTAAATCTTATTTGTAGCGCGCGCTAAAATAATTAAAAAAATCTTATGAAGATAACCGTCATTGTAGGTGGCTTAGCTAGCCAGCTTTCAGATTGATTATAATCTTTTTTCGACCTAAAAATATATTTAAGAATGAAAAGTGTGATACTGTTAGAGATGGCAATTAGTATTAGTATTCCTTTTTTGGATTATGTAGATAAAATAATCCGAAAGATTAAATCGAAAAAAGAACAAGAAGAGGTTGAAATTCTTTATTCTTCAATTTGGAAAATTTATTATGAAACAATAAGACTATTACATCAAATATGCGAAATCGAAGGTAGACGAGACATAATCATAGGAAAAAAACTAGATAAGAATATACTCAAATCAACATTAACTGAAATTCTTCAGTTTTTTCCTCTAACAAATATTGAAGAGATACCTTATAGCAAATATTCTAATCAAATAAATTACATCACAATAGCAAATCGTAGAACTGTAGATATGTTAAATAGATTATCTTTAATGATAAAAGACAGCCAAAACATCAATTTGGTTTATATGTTCGTCTCACAACTGAAGTTTCTCTCTGCAGAGAATTTATTGTCAATGATAGAAGGGATCTTTGATTCAGCCAATCAAACCACTAATGCTATTTTCAAAGGACTAGACAAGAAAACTCTGGATGAGAGGAAGGCTTACATCGGGGACACAATGAACAATACAAGACAGTATGTAGAAGATGTAAGAAAGCATATGAAAGCGTATAGTGATTTAGAATTGGAGACTAAAAAGTATCTTCGCTCGATAAATTACTTTTAGTAGCTAAACAATTGGAATCATGGGCTTTATGTTAACTTTAGAGCAATTCTTGATAACCTCGACCTTGTAAGCATTTGGCATTAAGAACGCGCTATCCTTGGAATCCAATTTTTTTGTTCATTTCTCAGGACTTTAGCTAACAATAGAGCTTCCTCATTAATCAAAGTCTCAATAGTCTGCCTTTTACCAACTTGCATTCTTGAAACATCAACATAGGATTCAAAGAACTTGTCCAATTGTTTCATCAAGTCTCGGGTTTGCGCATCGTTCAAGTAGATTCGTTTACCTTTCTTGTTTCTCGTCATATCCTCTGTTTTCACGATGAAATCCTTTACTCTCAATGATTGACAGTACTGGACGAGAAAATCGTCCACAAGCTGTCGATATAATTCCTGAACATCGCATACCAAACTCGGCTTCCCAAACTGCGTTGAATGGAGGAAACCGAGATACGGTTCAAGCTTCGCCTGAATCAAGGCTCGATGAACCTTCCAACCCAACATCTCGTATGTTAGATTGAACAGCTTATTCGTGCCATCATACGCCCTGAAGGTCCTTGACGTTATCCTCCCATCACGAGGGGTGCAAGGACGATTTTCTCAAGGTCAGGGTTAAAGGTGAAGATCTGTTTCTTCGGGCCGGGGCCTTCCCCGATGGCCAGCCATCCCTTCTGAACGTACGCCTTGAATGTTTCCTCGGCGCGTGCGATCTCGTCGGCGTCCCCCGTCCGCCACGTCAGCCTCAGCTCCCCTTGGACGCTGTCTTTCCGCATCTCTGTGGGCGACGTACGTATCACCCTCAGTTCACCCAGTTCCTCTGCCACCGCCTGTGTTCGTCGGGTTATCTGAGGTCGCGGATGATGTGGTTGAGGTCGAGGCGTTTCAGCGTGTCGGGGAGGGGGTGCCCGGTCTGGACGTCCCACCCCATTTGCTGATAGTACCGCTGTAACATCGCGTCCCAGTGCGGCTTGATCCCGATGCCTTTGTAGGGCCCATCCGTCGGCGTGGAGCCATAGCGTTCCGACGGATAATCCATGCCCGTGATGCCGCAGCGAATGTTGTAGACGCGCATGAGGTTGACGATTCGGAGCCCCACCGTCTTGCCCTCCTCGGGCGTGAACTCCCACCCGGTTATGGCGCTGACCGCCTGGGCTAAGAGCGTCATGTTCGTGCCCGTGTTGAACCGACACGTCCCCAACGAGTCCTCGAAGACCATGTTCCCTTGTAAGGTGGTCAGGTTGTCCACGACCTCCATGGGGTACCCGGGCTGCATCACCTTGGGATCTTGCATGTATCCCCCGACCTCCAGGGTGCCCGTGTTGGAGACGCAGGTCTCGAACATCTCGGTCCAACGCGTGCGATGGTCATGCCCCCGCGGCGTGTTCCCCTTCATGGTGTAGATCGCGCACTTGGCGGCCTCGCCGCCGACCTTCTGGGAGGCCCGCATCACGCCCTCGGCCAACCAGTCGCCACAGCCCTGCCGGTGGGCGATCATGTGGAGGAGCTGTCGCGTCGCGTCCGCATTGCCCCACCGCATCTCTAACCCATCCAGATCCGCCTTCTGCAGGTATCCCTTCGCGTAGCACTCCATCACCCACCCCACAAGCCATCCCGCCTCGTTGTTCTCCAAGCCCACTCGATCCGTTTCTCCCGACAGCATGGCGGCGGAGAAGATGTCCTGGGTGTCAATGGCCGTGCCCCAGGCGGACAGTTGTTCGTATTCCGGCTCCTCCACCACCATGCCGGCATACGGGCCACGGGGGATGGTCATCATCGTCGCATGGGTCAGTCGGCACCCCCAGCAGGGATGGGGCTTGGGGCTGAAGGCGCTGCGGATGTAGGCCTCACTGAATTCTTCCAGTTTGTCATCGGGGATCGTCCACACGTTCGTCGAATAGTTTCTGACGGGGAGCATGGGATTGCCCGCCGTTTGCCAATTATAGACACCGTTGATGGTGCCCGTGAAGTTCTTGACGTTCTCGTAGAGTTGATTGGCAACGCCTTCCAGGCCTGCCTCATCCTGGACGGGTACTTGCCCCTTCCCCCGCATCGTGATGATGGCCTTCAACCGCTTGGACCCCATGACGGCGCCAGATCCATTGTGGCCTGCGACGTGGCCTTTATCCACAAAGATGGCGGCGAAGCGCACGAGATGCTCGCCCGCCGCTCCAATGGAGAGCACACTCGCTTGAAAGTCCGTCTTCCCATACTCAGCCTTCAACGTGTCGGCGATATCATACGTATCGACGCCGAGGAGGTACGAGGCGTCCTTCAGCTCCGCCTTCCCGTCTTCGACGTGGAGATACTGCCATCGTGGGGCCTGACCCTGGAGAATGATGCCGTCGTAGCCTGAGAACTTGAGGTAGGCGCCGAATAGGCCGTTGGCTTGCACCGCGGCCACCCCGCCCGTCAATGTGCCCTTGGTCACGATGGAGATGGTGCCCGACCCCCCGATTCGGGTACCGCCCAGGGGGCCTGAAGCGATGGTCAAGCGGTTGGCGGGGTCGGACCACTCGGTTGCGGGGGTCACCTCGTCGTAGAGTACCTTGACGCCTAATCCTGTGCCCCCTAGGTATCTTCGCAGGGTGGCCTGATTAAAAGTGATGTCCGTCAGGGTTCCCTCGGTCAAGTCGACGCGGAGAAGCTTTCCAGCGTAACCTCCAATATTATCTGACATAGTCATCATTGACAACAAATCACGCTACAATATATATACGTTAACAATCGATTGAGGACGGCTAGATAGCTACGGCTGTGACCCCGATACGACCTTCAGGATCTCTAGGATTTTTTCATCCCTCCACCGCACAATTTCTTCTCTTGATTTCGTCTGAACGACATTCATGTTCGTAACCCCCTCAATCACCTTGCTTGCGGCTGAGGCGGGAATCGACGTCCATGTATTCATCGTCTTCCACCACGACGCGAAGGCGGGGCCGAGGGTGTCAACGAAGTGTTCGATGCCGCCAGGCCCCCCGCCCAGGTGGTAGGTGAGGTGTACCCCCATGAGGGCCCATCGCAGCGCAGGCCCCATGCGGAGCGCCTTGTCTACATCCTCCACGCTGGCTACGCCTTGATCCACTAAGTCGATGGCTTCACGCCAGAGGGCTGCAGACAGCCGGTTCGCGATATATCCCGGGGCCTCCCTTCGAAGCACCACGGGCGCTTTCCCTATCCGTCGCATAAAGTCGGAGACGGCTTGCACTACGTCCGGTGCGGTTTGTTCTCCTGGAACCAGCTCCACCAACGGGATGAGGTGGGGTGGGTTGAAGGGGTGGGCAATGAGGCATCGATCTGGCTGCGTTGTCACTCGTTGTATTTCGGTGATGAGCAGGCCGGAGGAACTACTCGCGAAGATGGCGTCCTTGGGGGCTACCGCGTCCATTTCGCGGAAGACCGCCTTTTTCACGTCGTAGTCCTCAAACACCGATTCCTGAACGTACTCGACGTTCTTCACGGCCTCGACTAAACTCGTCGTCACCGTAACGCCCTGCAGTACCTCTTGCGGATCCGCGCCATCGAGGAGGCCGTTTCGCGCGAGGAAGCCCAAGTTCGATCGGATACGCGTAAGGGCACTTGTAAGGATCGCTTCCTGCTGGTCCTGCACGTGGACCGTACAGCCCTTCGACGCAAACAAGGTCGCCCAACTCTGGCCGATCAGGCCTGCGCCCACACAGGCCACGTTCTCAATGTCCATAATTATACTTCCTCGACCGTGGTCATATATAGTATTGGATTAGCATGCGAGCACGTCCCCCCCAGAGCCGCTGGGCCTCCTCCTCAAGAATCGCGTCCCACTCCATATAACGCCCAACCTTCATGCCTCAAGCAGAAGAATCTTAAAGCAGCCGGCGCGTAATTCATTACCTAGGAGGAAGGTGTAAGCAGGATGAAGATTGTTGATGTGGAGACCCTCGTCTTCACGTACACGTCTACACGGGCACACGACCGGGCAGGGCACACCCACCCTGCTCCGCCGCATGACGCCCTTCAGACTCTGACGACGATCGTCACGGATGAAGGCGTCGACGGCTACTGCTTCGGTGGGAGCAAGGAGACGAATGACCGCGTCGTCAAGCCCGCGTTACTCGGGATGAATCCCCTAGATCGGGAGAAGATCTGGCAGCTCTTCTATCGCCGGCTGCAAGGCTCGCGGGGCGGACTGAACGATCGGCAACTCGCCGTCGTGGACCTGGCGCTCTGGGATCTAGCGGGACGCTACCTAAACCAGCCCGTCTGTAAGCTCCTGGGCGGGTATCGCGAGCGGGTGCCGGCCTATGCCAGCACCATGTGCGGCGACGAAGTCGAGGGGGGGCTGAACGACCCCGCGGCGTATGGGCGCTTCGCTGAGGCTCTCCTTGCGCAGGGATACCGGGCCCTGAAGCTCCATACCTGGATGCCGCCCATCGAGTGGGCGCCCGATCCCCGGAGGGACGTCGCGGCCTGCCGCGCGGTGCGGGCGGCGGTCGGCGACGACGTCCCCTTGATGCTGGACTGCTATCACTGCTACACGCGGGAGGACGCCTTGTACATCGGGCAGGAGCTGGAGCGCCTCAACTTCTACTGGTTGGAGGAGCCCATGGACGAGCACAACCTCGCCGCCTACGTGTGGCTCGCCGACCGGTTAGACATCCCCGTCGTGGGGCCGGAGACCCTGGAAGGGAAGCTGTGGACGCGGGCGGAGTGGGTGGTCCGGGGGGCCGCCGACATCCTTCGCGGGGGGGTGCGCGACGTGGGCGGGATCACCCCGCTGATCAAGACCGTCCACTTATGCGAGGCCTTCGGGGTACGGCTGGAAATTCATGGCGGGGGCGCGGGCAACCTTCAGGTGCTGGGTGCCATGGGGATCCCCGGCGAGTTCTATGAGCGGGGCTTACTCCACCCCCAGTACGACTACGAGGCGGCGACGCCGTGGCTGAAGGCGTGTATTGACCCAGTCGACAGTGAGGGCTACGTCCCTATCTCCCAGAAGCCCGGCCTCGGCATGGAGATCGACTGGGACTTCATCGACGAACACACAGTTCACCCGAGATAACCTCGAAGCGGGACGGCTGATCAAAGAGGACGACCCAGCCCGAACCGATTCGCTCGTCGAACCCGATCCACTCCGAGCCTAGCGATCTCCATCCATCTGCTAGCTACGCGAGCGCGTACTAGGATGTAGTGATTAAAAATAATCCTATAAAGATCAGAATTGAGGCAAGTAACCGTTTTTTTAAGTGTCTCTCATGCAAGATCGCACCGCCTAATATGACCCCAAACACGACACTCACTTGTCGGATGGACACGATATAGCTCACCTGAAACGTTTGCATGACTAAAATAATGAGCGCGTACGAGAGTAAGCCCAAGAAACCGCTGACAATGATGATCCCTTTATTCTGGTGCCACTCTGGGCGAATTACGTTGCGTTTTGAGTGTACGATAATCACACTCAATGGTATCAATGATACCGCATTTTCAAGCCAAACATAGAGAATCGGTGGAAAGAATTGCGCTCCCTGCTTATCAATCAGTGAATACACGGTGACCGCCAAGGCGGTTAAAACAGCAAAGAGCACGCCCTTATTCCGCAACATGGACCATGAGCGAAAACGCGCGCCCTCAATTGTTAACAAGTAGACCCCTCCCATAACGCCCAAAATCCCGATTATTCCTGTAGTCGATAGCTGTTCATTCAAGAAGAGAACAGCAAAAACAGCAACAAAGACAGGAGCTGAACGCGCAATGGGGTAGACAACTGAAAGATCAGCATAAGTGTACGAGGACATGAGGAGCATCCAATACGCGAAATGAACGATGCCTGAAAGAATGACTATCGCCCAACCAGCAGATTGAATCGCACCTGTAGCGAATAGATATATACTTAGAGGCAGATAGAGGATGAACTCAAAAAGTTTCATCCACCAGGAAAACACGTATTTATCTCGACTCGTCTTCGCTAGGACGTTCCACATAGAATGAAAGACGGAAGAAAGCAAAATTAAGAGGACGGCAAACGGATCCATCTCTGTACGCATTGAAAATAGAGAAATAAATTATTTATGTCACATACGCGTACGCGCGCGTGTAAATGAACATACCTCTCCTTTTTTTCACTTATTCATTCGCTAATCAACGATATCGCATATTCGTGGGTTAGCTAGCTGAGCCCTCAAGACGGAACGAAGTTAGGGATAAGCCAGCGCACTCAAAGCGAGCTAAATCCACACACGCTAGTCACTACTGAGCCCATGATATAAAAAAAGTGGAAAGGTAGGCTAGAGGCTAGCGTCAGCCCTCACAGAATACTGCGGCCAGATAGACGTCACCGAGATTAACGCCATGCAAACTGAACGCGGACGGCCTATAGGCCGTTGCATAGAAGGTGTGGTTGCCTGCTGTCACGGGGACGATTGCGGTTGACGTTAAACTGAACTCTCGTCGCTGACCTCCGGAACCATCGAGCACGCCGACTCTCGTTGAGTGGAGATTGGTGGCGCCACTTGTCGTTCCCAGACCGAATATACACGTCGTACCGTCACCGAATGTGACGGCGTATCCCGTTGCGACGAGCAGTACGTAGCCATCGGTTGGCGCATTCAACGTGACGCTGCCCAGATTCAGAGGGGTGGTAGGTATGCCCGAGACTGAGCCAATATCGTTAAACTCAACGGCTGTGAGTCCTGCGGGGCCCTGTGGACCCGTTAAGCCTATGGGGCCCTGCGCTCCGGGGAGTCCTTGCTCTCCCTGGGGGCCCTGCGCTCCCGTAGGCCCTTGTACTCCCTGAGGCCCGGCTGGACCTTGTGGACCCGTTGGCGCCAATTGTTGTGCGACCAATGATGAGACCGCAACGGAGGCGATGATTGCGATGAGCAGCCCGAGGACGAAGGTTGAGGTCGATATTCCCGAATTTTGAGACATTTTCTTTCCCTTTCGGTATTTATGTACCTATTTGCATTGATCAGAAAATATTAAGTATTCGCCTTTAAACGCATGGAATGGCTAAGCACGCGCTAGCTAGAACCATAGAATTTACATGTTTCTAATAGACATAGTCTTAAAAGTGTAAATTCTAAGGCCACAAAGTGTACCTTCCAGAAACTCGCGCGCCCCGATCGATCCTCCTCAGGCCGAGTAGTGACCGTCCCGCCGATCCAAAGCCCCCAGTTCCGCCCACATATGCCCATGTTCTCCCCATTCCTCCCACCTTCTCCCCATGGCGCCCGGATTTTCCCGTCGAATACGCGATTTTCCAACGCCTTTCCACAAATAACCCCGAAACCAACGGAATCACCCAGAAAAATTTTTCCTTACGTTCCGACACCCCAGAACCCGCGGCGGAGCAAGGGGCGAAACGAAGGAAACGAACCCATGAGCAAGCCAGCTCACTCGATGGAACTTGCGATATATCTCGTATGGGGCCTCATCCTGCCTTTGGATGACGAAGCAGATCGAGTTGACGTTTCTGTGTTGATTCGGGTGAAACCGTTGAATAAGCCCTCGTTCGACTAACTAGCTAGCTGAAGCTGTCGATGGATTGCAGGCCGTTGGCAGCGCCCAGACGACGAGCATTGCACAGGACTGCCAACAACACGGAGCAAACACGTTTAAGACAGAAGATATAAGAGTATAGAGCGCTCAAAGGATTTCAAGCGGGAGAAAGAAATGAACGGAACAGACGTTCTCGAGCGGGTGACGCGTGCTCTAGCCACCATCGACTTTGAAGCCGCCCCCCAAGCCTGCAGGGCAGCGGTGGACGCCGGCTGTTCACCCAAGGAGGTCGTGGACGCGCTTTCCAGGGGGATGGACATCATCGGCCAGAAGTTTGAGGCGCGGGAGTACTTCCTCTCCGAACTCATCATGGCCGGCGAGATCTTCCGCGAGGCGCAAGAGATCATCCGTCCCTACCTCACGACGGACGACGTCATGGTTCCAGGCAAAGTGGTCATCGGCACCGTCGAGGGCGACCTCCACGACATCGGGAAAAACATCGTCATCACCCTGCTGCGGGCGGAAGGCTTCGAGGTCACCGATCTGGGCATCAACACCCCGGCCACGGCGTTCATCGACGCCGTCCGTCGGGTCAAGCCCGATGTCGTCGGCCTCTCCGCGCTCCTCCGGGCCACAGTTCCGCAGATGGGTGTAGTGATTAATGAACTGGAAAAGACAGGACTAAGAGACCAGGTCACGGTCATCGTGGGGGGGCTGCCCCTCAACGAGGACTACGCGAAGCAGCTAAACGCCGACTATTACGCCAAAGACGCATGGTTAGGCGTGAAGATCATCAAGAGGGCGGTGGGGTCGACGTGAGGAGTATTAAAGACCTTATTGAGCTGCACCGGGCGTGGTGGAAGCTCGAGAATGAACGCCCCCTTCTTAATGTAACGTACCGGGAACACTTCCCCTGGATGTGGATGCAGTCAGACCACGTCCACGGGATGGAGCTCGTCCTCAAGGACGGCAGCCTCGCAAAGGACGGCCCCTTGCGTCCCGACATGCTCTCCCCGGAGAAGATACACACTCAACCCGCAACCCACGGCGACATGTTCTTACCCGTGATGCCGTATGGAAAGATCCCATGGATGGAGGCCATCTGTGGCATCACCCCCCAAGTCTCGGTGAAGGCCAACTCCATATGGGCAGGCTTCGGCGAGGGGATCTGGCCCGACGACTGGTGGGCCCGGGGCATGGAGGTCGAGATTCAGACGGAGTGGCTTGATCTCCTCGTGGAGATGACGCAGTACTGTGTGGACCACTTCTACGGCCCCTACGTCGTCGCACAGACCTCTATCATGAGGGGGATGATGGATATCATGGCAGCACTGGTGGGGGACAAGAACGTGGTCGTCGGTATGTACAAGCATCCCCGCGAGACCCACCAGCTGCTGGACCGGCTGACCGACATCGCGATTATGGTGATGCAGGCGCAAAACGCGGTTATTCCCCGGTTCCGCGGGGGATCTGTCAATGTCTGGGGGATCTGGGCGCCAGGGACCGTGACGCGTCATCAGGAGGATGAGGCCGCGTACATCTCTCCGAAGTTGTACCGGGACTTTGTCCAACCCTATGATCGAAAACTCTGTCAGGCCTTCGACTACACGGCCATCCACTTCCACGCGGCGCACCACATCCACGGCGACGCTGTGACGGACATCCCGGAGCTGGGCGCCCTCCAGTACAGCTTGGAGCCTCCCCCGTACGGGCCGACCCTCTCGGAGTGGATCCCCATCCTGCAGCGGCTGATCCAGAAGAAGCCCTTAATTCTCCAGGCCTGGTACATGACCCGCCCGCAGATCGATCGGCTGCTGGAGGCGCTGCCGCCGCAGGGTCTCTATCTTCAGACCTACGTCCAGGAGGCGGGGGAACGCTACTACCTGTACCAAGACTAAACCGTCCCCTTCCTCTCGTTGCCGGCGTTCGTGTGATAGCGTCCCACGGCCTTGGCTTCCTGAAGGTAGCTGGTTGCCAAAGGGTCGCGTCGAATGTGTGCCTTCCGCGTGGGGCCCCTTCCTACGAGGGAAGGGGGAAGGATTGGCCTCGTCCCCCGTCCACGGAAGCGGCTGGAAACTCGGTTACGTTCGAGGGAAAACGTTTTAGTCGTGTCGCCCCTATGTATCCACCAGATTTAGCGTAAGAGGGAGTGTACTCGGAATGTATGACCTTGTCATTGGGAACGGACGGGTGGTTGACGGGGCGGGGAACCCCTGGTTTCGGGCGGATGTCGCCCTGTCGAAGGGGCGGATTGTGAAGATCGGGCGGGTCGCGCCTGACCAGGCTGAGGTATTCATCGACGCCGCCGACCACGTGGTCTGCCCCGGCTTCATCGACGCACACGCCCATTCAGGCATCTTCCTCCTCATCAATCCGCGGGGAGAGAGTATGATTCGCCAGGGCGTGACCACCCAGGTCTGTGGGAACTGTGGGTCATCCTTGGCTCCCCTCAACGACGTGAATCGCGACTACATACGCACGCGGTATGGGCCCCTAGCCGAGGAGGTATCCTGGGACTGGGCGTCCTTCGGCGAGTACCTCGACACGCTTGAGGCGCAGGGGACCTCCCTTAACTTCGTCTCCTTCGTGGGCAACGCGACGGTCCGAACCGCGGTGATGAGCCTGGACTATCGGACGCCAACGGACGCGGAGCTGGCGGCCATGAAAGCGCTGGTGGCGGAGGCCATGCGGGCAGGGGCCTTCGGCCTCTCCACGGGCCTCTACTATTCCCCCAGCGGCTTCGCCGGGACCGAGGAGGTGGTGGCGCTCTGTACGGTGGTCGCCCAATACGCGGGGATTTACCACACCCACATTCGTGGCGAGAGCGCCATGGTGCTGGACGCGGTCACGGAGGCCATCGCGATCGGGGAGCGGGCCGGCGTGCCGGTGGAGATCGCTCATCACAAGGCCTATGGTCGAGCGTACTGGCACCTCATCGACGACACGCTTCAGGCCATGGTGGACGCGCGGGCGCGAGGCGTGGACGTGACCTGTAACGTGTACCCCTACCTCTTCGGCCAGACAGGGCTCGAGGCCATGGTCCCCTACTGGGTCCATGCCGACGGACAAGCAGCATTACTGAAGCGGCTACAGGACGCGACCACGCGGGAGCGGATCAAGCAGGACATGCGGAACGGGCTGCCTGGGTGGGAGAGCCACGTCAAAGCCACGGGGTGGGACACCATCGTGGTGGCGAGGTGCCCCGTCCACGAGGCCTATGAGGGGAAAAGCATCGCCCAGATTGCCCACGAAGCGGGACGAGACCCCTACGATGTGGCCCTCGACCTGATGGTGACGGGGCTGGAAGGACGCGGCCGCACCGCGATCCGCATCTATGGTCAGGGCG
>Ga0209427_10006074_pt1 | contig 13809 bp, 12 predicted proteins | sample DeeMarSWOR136_30_FD_187465 | JGI IMG/M metagenome (GOLD analysis project Ga0209427, IMG submission 187465) | Marine sediment microbial communities from White Oak River estuary, North Carolina - WOR-1-36_30 (SPAdes) (version 2) | ecosystem: Environmental > Aquatic > Marine > Intertidal zone >... | reverse complement strand
AGTGCATTTGTATCCGATGTAGCACCTGCGCTTAAACACAATGAGGCTATGGGATTTCTCAATTCCAGCATAACTTTTGGAGCCGTAGTTGGATCAATTATCGCAGGTATTATTGCTGAGATGCTCGGTATGCGAATTATGTTTCTGATCCTTGCTATCTTCCCCGTTTTTGGAGCTTTAGTCGTTTTATTACGAATACAAGAAACTGCTTTCCTTCCACAATAAAAAATCTAGTGTTGTATTAACTTTCAAAAATTGATAATCACCAAAGAAACAGGTTTGTATCACTCATTGTAATGAGAAAAAGACTGAAAATACTTAGAAGAGTTTCGCTCATAAATACAAATTGTTATTGTCATCCTTATAAGCATTTATGGCTTTAAGTAATGAATTGTCTTTATTTATTGAAATCTGTAAAGGAAACAGATTGTTTTTTATGGTAGTGATCTAAGCATTTTTTTATCCAAAAATACAAAATATAGGTTAAATAGTACTTCTAATATGGGCGTGAGGTCATCCAAATGAGTATTAATGAACCAAGTTTTTTGTGGAGTAAATAGTCTCTGATTGACTCCGAGTACGCGCGCGTAGTATGGAATACCAAAACTTTCGATGAGTATCGAGTTCATAATGGTCTTATCATGAGGAGTTGGATTGAGGCAACCAGAAGCTTTATATATTGGCTTAGGACTGAATACCTTTCAGAAAGAATGAAATCAATTCATTCTTTGAAGTGGAGTTGTTTATATGGCTCGATTAGCAATTGCCCCAGTTAGAGATCTTATGAAAGAATCTGGCGCGAAATTGGTAGCTAAAGACGCTGTATCCAAACTCGTTGAATTCCTTGAAGCAGAAGTTGAAGAACTCACGAGGAAAGCGATCGGATTTGCCAAACACGCCGGACGAAAGAAAGTTATGATGACCGACATTAACCTAGCAATCAAAGGTTAAATGTGTGAGTCGAATCTTTCTTAACTACCCTTTTTTCTTTTTTTTAGTGTCTACAATTCATTAAATTAGTGATTTATATTCGCGTAGATTTCGCTAGAAACTTTAACCAAAGTTCTATGTAAATTTTAATCTTATTCTTAGGTAGAGATTTCATTGTTAGACGGATTTGCATTATTTGTTTAGTGACACTCTCTATGATAAAAAATAATAGAAATGGGAATCATGGTTAAATCGTGCCGTAAGTTGGTTTATTTTGTCATCCAAATATATAGCTATGAAGTAATATTTCAGTAATATCTATTGTCTCTGATTGACTCCGAGCACGCGCCTATACTATGGAGTGCCCAAATTTTCGATAAGCACTAAGTTCATGAGTATCTTGATTTGGGGAGAATGATTGAGGCAACCAGAAGCTTTATATAGTCATTGCAGTACAAAGATCTTTCAGAAAGAATGAAATCAATTCATTCTTTGAAGTGGAGTTGATTTTATGGCTCGATTAGCAATTGCCCCAGTTCGAGATCTTATGAAAGACTCAGGCGCAAAATTGGTAGCTAAAGACGCAGTTTTGAAACTCGTTGACTACCTTGAAGAGCAATGTGAAAAGCTCACAAGGAAAGCGGTCGGATTTGCCAAGCACGCTGGACGAAAGAAAGTTATGATGTCCGACATCTCTCTAGCAATCAAAGGTTAAATGTGTGCATCTAGTCTTACTTTATACCCCTTTTTCTTTTTTTTTATATTTTTAAATCAGGTATGCGAGTCACACATCTTCCTATAGTTAATCTAGCAATTTTTTTTGACAATTTATGAAAAGTTGATTTTATTGTGATTGGCTTAAAGAGTGGATTCTGATTGAACTTTATGTTTGTGCGCGTGTAGCAAATCACCCAAATAAGTCGCCTTCGAATCATACTTATGTTATAGATATAGTCTCTGATTGCCTCCAATAGCGCGCGCTGTATAATGATCATTAAGACTTTCGTTGAGTATCGAGTTCATGATGAGTTTAAATTGGGGAACTTGGTTGAGGCAACCAGAAGCTTTATATATTGGTTTAAGACTGAAATACTTTTCAGACAGAATGAAACCAGTTCATTCTTTGAAGTGGAGTTGATTTTATGGCTCGATTAGCAATTGCCCCAGTTCGAGATCTTATGAAAGAATCTGGCGCGAAATTGGTAGCTAAAGGCGCTGTAATGAAACTCGTTGACTATCTTGAAGAACAATGTGAGATGCTCACGAGGAAAGCGATCGGATTTGCCAAACACGCCGGACGAAAGAAAGTTATGATGTCTGACATTAACCTAGCAATCAAAGGTTAGATATGCGCATCAAATCTTTCTTAATTACTCTTTTTTCTTTTTTACGTTTCTTAAAATCAGCGTAGCAAATTAATTTTTCAACTTTAAGGGTTTTTTTGAGTTCTTAGCGTTCTTTTTCTATTTAGAGCTATAAAAGTAATTTAAACTAACCTGCTCCCTTCAGTGCAGGGCAGTTATGGTTTTCTGGCAATCTATGGTCATAGCAGAAGAACCCATCGCATCGCCAACACCTAAAAGGAAGAAATACCGCTTTTCCACATTGTTCACACTCACTAACAAGCACAGATTTTATTTTAGTCTCTGGTTTTTCCTCTGATACACTCTGTGATGAATTTCTTATGAATCGTGGAATAAATGGCATTTCTGAAGCATCAATGATTTCAATCTCTTTTCCTTTTTGTTCCCTGAAGAAGTTCCAATAGATTACCCCCGCAACAATTAACACGCCAACTCCCATCAAAACCCAGATGAATGGCGATAAACTTAAAAAAAGAAGGACTATCCAAAAGAATGCAGATAAGGCAATAGAGACAACCCATGCAGTCTTATTCCAGTTGAAAATCTTCTTTCCATCCAAGAGAGAGACTGGTAATAAATTAAACACAGCAATAATAGCATTAAGCTGGGCAAGTATTACAAGAAATGGTTGGCCAGCAATCTCGAATGGTAAAAGCGGAACGAAAAGAAGACAGACTCCAATCAATATGAAATTTGTTATTGGTCCTGCCAAAGAAATCCTTCCATTTTTTTCCCGTGTGATATTTGCTCCAGCGATCATCACAGCCCCAGGTCCGACTAATTTAAACGGAGAAACTATTGAGATTATAGTAAGGAGGACACCAAACGGAATAAGTCTGAATTCTCCCCAAAAACCATATTTTTGAGCCACGAATTTATGTGCTAACTCATGAAGGATGAAAGCAGGTGCTGCTAAGAACGAAACTAATATAAATAAGAATATTTGATCCTGGTTCATTGCAATATCCGCAAACAAATTTAGCGGATCGAAAAAGAAAGATCCTATCACCAGTGACACAAGAATAGTTCCTACTAATATATGAATTATTTCTGTAGATGAAGTCCGTTTTTGTGGAGGTGCACCATAGGGAGGCGGCCAGACCATGTTTACATCAACTTTTTAACATTAATGATTTCTATTCAGTATCTTAGTTTAATGTGCGTATAACACTTTTTTTAAAGGATTTTAGCTTTATAATTGCTTCCTTTCGGTATAATACTGTTTTGGATAGAAAGATGTGAAACGCTGAATTGAGATTCAACTAATCGCTTAAAAAAGTATAGAAAGCGGCTATGAGCCGAACATGGGTGTCTTTTTCAGATAACTCATAAGTATAGGCATTATATCGATGCCTCGAATTCTATTAAGCCCTCCCATTGCACAGGCTCTCTCTGAAAATGACTTAACAGAATCATTACGGACTTCTGGACCCGCTATAACGACTGGTACATCGTCACCGACATGATCTTTTGCTTTCACTGAAGTAGTATGATCTGCAGTTACACAGATATACGCTTCTTTGCTTTCAACTTTCGGGAACAAATAATTAATCATTTTATCGATGCGTTCAATCACTTTGACCTTTTCATCAACATTTCCATCATGAGAGGCATTATCTGTATCTTTAACATGAATAAAGAATAAATTATAGTTATCGAAACGCTCAAGTGCCTTTTTTGCGAGTACGATATAGTCTCCTTTTGTTTCAGAGACTGGAAGGTATTCCATTCCTATGCTTAGAGCGACCCCCCGATACAGCGCATTTGTTGATATCACTGCACTTTTAATTCCATATAACTGAGTCAAGGATTTTACCTTGGGTACTTGCCCAGCACCTCTAAGTATAATGATGTTTCCTGGCAAATTACCACGTTCTTGACGTTGTATGTTTAGTGGATGGTCTTTGAGAAGTTCATGGGATTTTCCTGATAATGCATTAATGATATTTGCTGTTTTTTGTGATTCTTCACTATCATCTAAAGGTTTTGCAATTTTTACTCTTGCATTAGTCTCATGAGGATCAGTATCTGTGACCTTGTGACTTAACCCTGGTCCACGGAGAATAACAGCGCATCTGTGCTGAGTAGCATGTTTAACTATCACTTCAACATCAGGAGCCTCCGGCAGTTTTAATCCATTGACTACTGCTGCGAGTTGATCACCTTCAGGAACATCTCGTCCAGCACGTCTATCTAATACGTTTAAATTCTCATCAACCGTTGCAAAATTACCTCGTAGCGCTACATCGCCTTCCTTTACTTCCAATCCTACACCTAGAGCCTCAAATGCTCCACGACCCGAATAATAAATATGTGGATCATATCCAAAGAGCGCCAAATGTGCCGTATCGCTCCCAGGAACTATGCCTGGCGTACCAAGTGTATGCATTATTCCGTTAATTCCAACTTCTGATAATTTATCTAACCAAGGAGTATTTGCAAATTCTAGAGGAGTTTTTCCATCTAATTCTTCAATAGGACGGTCTCCCATTCCGTCACATACGATAAAAAATACATGTGCACACATTTTCATCCCTTGAATCAACTAACAACACGTATCAAGTTAAAAATCTAATTGCTTTGGTAGATTTACAAAACTTTAAATCAAAATCATAAGGTAAACCAAGTTATTATACTAATAACTCTAAGCGTGGTTTGAAAATGGATGAACAAAATATAAGACTAATGATCCCTGGCCCAGTAGAAATACATCCTAAGGTATATCAGGCTATGAGTCGCCTTCTCTATGGCCATAGGACAAACGAATTTAGAGAAATCCTTAAGGAATCCATAGAGATGTTAAAAGAGATTTGTCGAACTCAGAACGACATGTTTATTTTTTCTGGATCTGGAACGTCAGCCATGGACTCAGCTATTGCAAACCTGGTTTCTAAAGGCAATGAAGTACTTAATATCACGGGTGGAAAGTTTGCTGAACGCTGGATCGAAATCACTCAAACTTATGGTGGGAAATCGATTCCAGTGAACGTTGAATGGGGTAACGCTGTAAATACAGATGATATGATAGCTGTACTTGAAGACAATCCCCATATCAAATTTATTACGTTTACCCATAATGAAACCTCTACAGGTGTTTTACAACCTGGAGAGGAAATCGCAAAGATTGCCAAAGAATATGACAAAATTCTTATTGTTGATGCAATAACATCCGTTGGCGGAGACTATTGTGAAACAGATAAATGGGGTTTTGATGTTTTAGTTACTGGCTCTCAAAAATGCTTAGGGATTCCACCAGGTTTAGGTATGATTGCAGTTAATCAGAGAGCTTGGAATGTTATTGAGAACAGATCTGATATCCCTTCCTATTATTTAAACCTCAAGAAGCATCGAAGCAGTATCAAGAAATACGAAACACCATATACACCGGCATTACCACTGTTTTATGCGGCTCATAAAGCATTTCAAATGATTCTAGAAGAGGGGTACGAAAATCGTGTAAAACGACATCGACTTTGCGCAAAAGCTATGCGGGAAGGTATGAAAGCTATTGGCTTTGAATTATTTGCTGAGCCACAATATGCCTCTAATACAGTTACCGCAGTCAAATATATGGACGGATTAGATGATGCCGAATTTAGAAAAACCATGTTAAAGCATAAAGTGTTAATTGCCGGTGGGCAAGATAAAATAAAAGGAAAAATATTTCGGGCAGCACACATGAATCTTTGCACCGAAAGAGAGGTTCTTTTACTGTTAGAAATGACAGAATTAGTCTTAAGAGAACTTGGATTTGATGTTGAATTAGGAGCAGGAGTATCAGCGGCAGAAAAAGTATTTTTATGAATACAATAACAGAAAAATTCTGAAAAAGCTCTTCTTTTTCTTTAAAACCCCGTTTAAGTGATAATTATTTGATTTGGAAAACTATGAATGGTAAATATGGTGCGTAGCTAAGATGTCTGAACCTGATTATAATGCCATAGGAAATGAGTATTGGGAGCAGGGAGAATATCAAAAAGCCATCACAGAATACAGAAAAGCAATAAAGATAGAACCAAAAGACTATGGCGCATGGAGTAATATAGGAATTGCATATTACATGTTAGGCGAGTTAAAAACTGCCCTAAAAGCTTTTAAAAAAGCAGTAGACATAAATCCTAGGTTTGCAAAAGCATGGCAAATGATGGGGCTAATGTACGGAAAATTAGGTAAATTCACAGAAGCAATAAAAAGTCATAGAAAGGCGGTGGAAATTGCACCTGACTATACCTATGCATGGGTTGTCATGGCAGATGTGTATATTGTTCTTGGAGAGCCTGATAAAGCCATGAAATGTTATAAGAAAGTCTTGAATATCCAAGCAACGGATGCCTTAACTTGGACGCACAAAGGGATGGCTTATAATCAATTAGGCAAGTTCAAAAAAGCGATTGATTGTTATAATGCAGCGGTAGAACTTGACCCTGAGTATGCTTCTGCATGGCTCAATATAGCAATAATATACTCCAAGATGGGCGATTTTAATAGTGCTCTAAGTTCTGCTCAAAAGGCATTGGACATCAGCCCTGAGTATGCTGAAGCATTGACAGGTAAGGGATTGATCTACAGGGAGTTAGGTGAACACAAGAAAGCACTTGATTATCTCTATAGGGCATTAAAACTTGATCCTGAAGATGTAGATACCTGGAATAATCTGGGTGCTGTCTATAAAGATCTAGGTGAGTTTAAAAAAGCTATTGGATGTTATAAAAAAGCACTAGAAATCGACTCAGAATACGTAGATGCATGGATCGATCTGGGGCAAACTTATGATAAATTAGGCTACACTGAGAAAGCTGATGAATGCTACAAAAAGGCGATTAAAATCAATCCAAATTTAGCAAAAAAGTGAGCTTTCCGTGATATATTTTAAACTAAGAATTCTCCCTAACTATGTTTCTGATAAAAGGAACGAAAAATGGACTTTGAAGTGGTAGAAAATGTCAGCAGAGGAATATAATGAAAGAGGAAATGAATATTCCGAAAATGGTCAACACCAGCAAGCAATAGAAGAGTATACGAAGGCATTAGAGGTTGATCCTACTTATATTAAAGCATGGTACAACATGGGTGTTGCTTATAGAGAGTTAGGTGAGTTTCACAAGGAGATTGATTGTTATAATAAAGTAATAGAGATTGCTCCTGAAGATACAGATGCGTGGTATAATATGGGCGTTGCCTATGGTGAATTAGGTGAATATAGTAAGGAAATTGACTGCTATAAAAAAGTAATCAAGATTGATCCTCAATATCATGATGCCTGGTATAATATGGGAATCGCCTTTAGAGAGTTAGGTGAATACGAAAAGGCTCGTGGTTGCTTTAAACAACTGATTAAAATCGATCCTGAGTTTGCAGAAGCATGGTATAATATGGGTTGGATCTATAGCAATCTAGGCGAATACGATAAAGCGCTTGAATGCTATCAAGAAGCTGTAAAGATTATTCCCGAATATCCTGACGCTTGGCACAATATGGGTCGGATCTATGAAGAGTTGGAAGAGTTTAATAGAGCAATCGAGTGTTACAAGAAAGTTATAGATATTAATCCTAAGGATGCCGAAGTTTGGTACGACATGGGGCTCGTTTATGCAGAATTGGACAATTTTGAGACAGAGATTGAATCTTATCAAAAAGCAGTAGAAATTAACCCAGACTTTTTATGGGCTTGGTTCAACATGGGAATCGCCTACACAGAGTTAGAAGAACACGAAAAGGCACTTGACTGTTTTTTGAAAGTTATAGAACTTGATCCAGAGCATGAATTTGCATGGAATAATATAGGAAATGTTTATGCCGAGTTAGAAGATCATGACAAAGCTCTTGAGTGCTATAGGAAAGCGGTGGAACTTGAACCAGAATTTGTAAATGCGTGGTATAATTTGGGTTGGGTTTATGGGGAGCAAAATGAGTTTAATAAAGCAATTGAGTGCTATCAAAAAGTGATGGAAATAGACCCAGAGGATGCAATTGCATGGTTGAACATGGGGGTCAATTATGGTAACTTAGGTGAACATTCTAAAGCCCTCGAATGTTTTCAACAAACTGTGGAACTTGATCCTGAACTTGCAGATGCATGGTACAACATGGGATTAGCTTTCTATAATTTAGGCGAACGTGACAGAGCTAATGAATGTTATGACAAAGCACTAGAACTTGATCCCGGACTAGCGAATGTATAGTTTTGCTTCATTTACTAGTCTTATTTTGAATTTATTAAGAAAAGCAATTTCAGTTAGAAATATATCACTCGAAATCCATTTCTACATAAAATGGACTATTCTTTTTCATTAATGTGAGCAATGTGTAAATTTAATGGAAATACGAGGGAAAAACATGAGTGACATTGATAAAAAACTTGGACAACTAGATCTTGCTTTCATGGTTGATGAAACGGGTAGCATGGGCCCCTACATCGAAACTGTGAAACAAAAGATTCTGGAAATCATATATACCATCCGGGTGAAAGAACTCTGTTCGTCTTTGAGAATTGGCTTGGTGAGTTATCGAGACCATCCACCCGAAGATATGAGTTTTATAACCAAGATATTTGCTTTTAACGAAGATTCAGATAAAATACAAGAGGCAATTGTTTCTATGTATGCTGATGGTGGTGGTGATGGTCCAGAAGCGGTGTGTGATGCGTTATTTGACATTACTCGTCTGAGTTGGCGTGAAAAAGCGTCAAAGATTGTCATATGGATGGGTGATGCACCACCGCATGGAGTAGAACCTAGTGGAGACAATTTTCCAAAAGGTTGTCCTGAGGGAAAAAACTGGAAAACTGAAGCGCAACGAGCATACGATAAGGGCATTCTAATCTACTCTGTTGGATGTTTCCCTGAAATTGCTGCATATAAAAAAGCAGTAGATGTGTATAAAGAAGTGGCAGAAATAACTAAGGGGTCATTTATTCCTTTGGAAAAGGCTACTCTGCTTGTATCTTTGATTACTGGAGTGGCTGAAAGTGAACTCGAAAAGCTAAAAATCGAAGAATTCGTAGCGCAAGAATTGCAGAAAATCCAAGCTGAGTCACCAGGAGTTACACTAAGTGATAGTGCTATCGAAATGAGGGTTTCCAGTGCATTGAAAGAAAAGGGGATGAAATTAAAACGCATGCGTGCTGAAACAGTTACAGCTTCTACTCCGGTAGAGGAAGCAGACCTTGAACTTGAGGAACAAGAGATACAAAAAGACGATGTTAAAGAAGCTCTAAGACAAGTGAGATTGAAGAAATTAGTCGAAGAAGACGAAAAATAGTTTTTTATCTCACTTTTTATTTTCACTTTTTCATTTTTTACTATTTTATTTTTCTTAGTTTATAACTAAAGTTTATGTATTACATCCGGCAGATGTTTTGTTAATCGATCGGCATAGGGATACATATGTCTGCGGAGGACCATTTTGAAAGAGGAACTGAGCACTTGGATCAAGGCCACCATCAAAAAGCGATAGATGAATTCAAGAAAGCATTAAAGGTCGATCAAAACCACACCATGGCATGGTACAACATGGGTATAGCTTATGGTGAAGTAGGCGAGCATGCTGCGGCACTTGTATGTTATAGAAAAACTGTAAAAATTGCACCTGAGTTCGCATGGGCCTGGACTAACCTAGGTGAGACCTATAGACGACTCGGTGATTATAAGAATGCCATTAAATACCATAAAAAGGCTGTAGAACTTGATCCTGAGTTCGAAAATGCGTGGTACAATCTAGGAGGCACCTATGGAGAGTCAGGAAACCATAAGAAAGCGGTAGAATGTTTTCAAAAAGTGGTAGAACTCGATCCTGTCGATATAGATGCGTGGTATAACCTAGGGGTGGCTTTTGGACAATTAGATGAACATAAGAAGGCAATTGAGTGTTTTCAGAAGATTGTTGAAATCGATCAAAAGGCCGCAACTGCCTGGGTATGCATCGGATTGGCTTATACCGAGTTAGGTGAACATGAAAAAGCGATCGTGTATTTTCAAAAAGCAGTAGACATTGATCCCGAATTTGCAGACGCATGGAGTAACCTTGCAGTAGCTTATAAAGAATTAGACGATATTAAAAAAGCTGATGAATGCTTTAAAAAGGCAGTAAAACTCAATCCTGAACTGGCTATTGAATAATTTCTTCAATTAATTTCTGTATTTTTGAGAATCGTTAATGGCAAAAAAAAGCGCATCATAGCACTGGAGAAGAATTAATGAGAGGTAGTTCACAAAGTTACATGAAAACTAAGCAAGAAAGCACCACAACTTCAGCGTGATGATGAATTGCGTGGTGTTTATAAAGTTTATTGGTAATAAAGTCTATGAGTACCTACGGGGCGTAGGGATGTTAAGCCTGTGGAGATAAGACCTCCGTAACCCGTAAGGGGATCGAGTCTGTCGGAGAAGCAGGAAGCCTCGATGCTTAAGCACGAGGTAGCTCACAAACACAATACAATGAAATTATAGAGTAATACAAGATCTACTTGTCTTTTTTGAAGTGCATGTACAAATATCCGGCCTTACTGTTTTCTTCCATGACATTGTAGCCTCTATCATTAAAAAAGACTGCTAGATAATTGGCAAAGAAAGCTGCATACGTATCCGTAGCTTTGGAACCGGCAAACATTTGAAATTCGTTCTCGCCCTCTAAGAAGTTAAAATCAAGTGTAATACAGATATTGTTCACGTCAACAGAAAGTCTTTTTAGATAAGGGATTATCTCTCTCTTTAAATCCATATCTTCAATTTTTTTCCCTAACGAAGTTTCTAGGCTGGCTTCTAGCGATGAAACGAGTTCACGAATCTTTTCTTTAGGATAGTTTTCAATTAATTTACTGAAGAGTTTTTTTGAAATGCCCATACGGTCAAATTTGGCAGATTGGCTTCTTTCTATGAATATCTCAAAGATACGGTGACAGAAATGAGAGAATAGTTCTGTTTCATTCTTGAATGTTATTAATTTCTCATAAATTTCAGTAGGAATTGTAACAGACTTTCTAACAAAGTTATATGAATCCATAGACGAAATCTTCCTTTGTTTTGATAAAATATGTTTAACTTCCACCTTGCATTTACAAATGAAAATTTAATTGCTCCTAAGTTCTTATCAGGTCGAAATCGATCGAATTATCGTTCATCGTCATAAATTAATTCGTAAGTACAGAACTATAAGAATGAATAATCATCCTGAGTAACTATAATTATTTATAATTATATATAATTAATATAGGTACATTTGTAGTATGATTACAACTCTAATATATATTTTTCGGAACTTGGTTAGGGAACTGCATGACATAGCTGCAATAAGTTATCTTAGAAGCGAAAAGGAGTTTCTGGGCTAAGAAATTAAAAAAAACTATAAAAAATGCTAGAATGCATTCCTAGATAAAATTGGATGAAAGAAAGCTATTTCTCATAAGCCTCATAAAATACTAATTTGCAATTTGTGCATTCTCTGACATTAACGCGTGCTTGTCGAGTTTTTCCAACAGGTACGGTTGGGTTTCCTAAGTCAACAGAGCTTGTACTCCCACATCGGGGACATGTTCCTTTGAATTTATTCATTAACATCAACTCCAATAGTTGCATAACTGAATTTTTCGTGTTTAAAATACTTTTCCTGAAGGCAAGAACCGTTTTTGTTCTAATATATTCGTGTAAAACGATTTTTGGATTAAATCTTCGAAGGCATACCCCCCATCATTAAAGAAAGTATTGCCTTTTGAACATGCAACCTATTCTCGGCTTGATCATAGATTACAGAATATGGTGCATCTATAACTTCAGATGTTGCCTCTTCTTCTCTAAATACAGGCATAGAATGTAAGAATAACGCTTTTTCAGTCGATGCCATTAACTCTGACGTGCATATCCAGTCGCTGTATCTCTTATACAACTCTAGTTCTCGTTCTATCCCAATTTCAAATGCTTCAGCAGTCATCCAATTACGTGGAAACACCACATGAGCTGAATTATAGGCATCCTGCAAATCATTACTGATTTCAAATGTGCCTCCAGATTCATCTGCGTTGTTTTTGCACCAGTTTATTACAGTGGATTCTAAAGCAAAATGTTCAGAGGGAAATGCCAGCGTTACGTCCATTCCAAAGCGAGTGGCAATAAGAATCGCGCTTTGGACACTACACCAGGATCGAGGGTTGTTGGAATTAGCCCAGGTAACCAGAAATTTTTTGTTTCTTATCTCTTTCATCTTTTCTATGATGGTAAATATATCGCCAAGTCCTTGACAGGGGTGAAAACGATCATCCGCCATGTTGATGACTGGTATTTTTACATGGTTAGCGTATTCTCGAATCACTTTGTTGCCAACGCCTGGCTCTAATAGGCGTATTCCTATGCCTTGTACATACCTGGCCATCGCTTTTGCCGTGTCCTTGATGGATTCGCCTGCGTCTAGTAGGGTCGTTTTTGACTCCAGGAATTGGGCATGTCCCCCAAGTTCGGTCATAGCAGTTTCGAAGGAGATTCGCGTTCGAGTTGATATAGAATAAAAAAGCATCAGAAATGTTTTGTCTGGTAAAAGTTTTGGTTTCTCACCTTTGTAATAACTTTCCTTTAAATAACGAGTCCACTCAAGGACTGCGTTGATGTCGTTCATGGACCATTCTTGGGTAGTGATTAGATCCTTCTTAGATAAGCGGAAGAAATCCATATATTTCCCTCATATTCGAAATTGAACCTTTAAGTTTAATAAAAGAAATCTTTGCCAAACAAGCACTTAATAAATTATTGAACTAAATATATACTTTTTTTAAAAGCTCTAAAAAAGTATAGAGACCATTATAGAATGGAATTAAGAACTAAGAAAAAGTAGGTCTTTTGAAACTAATTACTGGCATAGTTATGTCTTTCTCTTAATATAGTTAGTGATTTCCTCAATAGTGAGACTCTTAAGTTTCCGTTCATCCTCGGTGATTACCGCAATTTCAACCTTTGTTGCATCAAGTTCAGACTCAATCACCTTTTCCAACACTTTTAATGACAACAATATCATTCCATCCAAATCTAAATCCGGTTGGTATTCCTTCTCTAGCAATTCTAAAGCCTGTTGTTCACCCGCACCAATTACTGCCGCTAGATTTCCAAAATAGGTACCACTTGGATCGGTCGAAAATAGCTGAGTGCCGTTATCATCTACTCCCATAATTAACAATTTCACACCAAAAGGCCTTATTCCTGCATATTGGGTATATACCTGCATTAAATCTCCAATTTCCCGCGTTAAAACTTCTACAATAATTGGTTCATCATACGTTAGCCTGTGGATTTGCGCATTGACCCTCGCTTGGTTGATTAGGACACGTGCATCTGCAGTTAGCCCCGCAATCGCGGCACCAATATGCTCATCAATTTTGAATATTTTTTCTATGCTATCTGAGACTACAAGTCTGCTGAGAACACGCTTTTCAACCGTTAAGACCGCACCTACTCCTTTGACTTTCATTCCTATTGCTGTGGTTCCACGTCTTATTGCCTCGATAGCATATTCAACTTGAAACAATCTCCCATCT